>Ga0307511_10006032_pt1 | contig 12236 bp, 11 predicted proteins | sample 13_EM_MG_FD_200266 | JGI IMG/M metagenome (GOLD analysis project Ga0307511, IMG submission 200266) | Populus trichocarpa ectomycorrhiza microbial communities from riparian zone in the Pacific Northwest, United States - 13_EM | ecosystem: Host-associated > Plants > Roots > Unclassified | place...
TTTGCGGAGCGGCGTCCAGGGAATGGGATCGATGCGGCGCCAGGGGTAGGCTTTCAGGAAGGCGCGGACGACGAAGGAGAATTCGGAGAGGTCGCCCATTCGGTCGGAGTGTAGCGCGGGCATCCCTGCCTGCTCCCGTTGGGCGTCCCGCCCGGCGGGGGTTTCTTTGCTCAACGAGCGAGTGTTGAACGGAAACCCCGCTGGGCGAGGACGCCCAGCGGGAGCAGGCGGGGACGCCCGTGCTACGTTGTCGGGGATAATTGCCTCATGCGCATCCGAGTTGGAACCAGCGGCTACAGCTACAAAGAGTGGAAGGGGACGTTCTATCCCGAGGATCTGCCGGCGGCGAAGATGTTGCCGTACTACGGCGAGCGCTTTGATTCCGTCGAGATCAACAACACCTTCTATCGGATGCCGGATGCGAAGATGGTGGCCAAATGGGGCGAGCAGGTGCCGGATGCGTTCACGTTCGTTCTCAAGGCGCCGCAGCGGATTACGCATCAGAAGAAACTGGCCGGCGCGGGTGCGGATGTGGCGTTTCTCTTCGAAACTGCGTCGACGTTGGGCATGAAGAAAGGCCCGATCCTCTTTCAGCTCCCGCCCTACCTTCGGAAAGATGCGGCCTTGCTGCACGACTTCGTCGCCGAATTGCCGGAGCGGGGGAAGGTGGCCTTCGAGTTCCGTCACGCCTCGTGGTTCGACGATGACGTCTACACGATCCTTCGCGAGCGCGACATCGCGCTTTGCGCTGCCGATACGGATGAGGTGACTGACGTCGAGTCGCTCCTCGTTCCGACGGCGTCGTGGGGCTACATGCGTCTGCGTCGTGCCGAGTATGCAGCGAGCGAGCTGGAGGCGTGGGCGGAGCGCGTGCAGCGGCAGGCGTGGGATGAGGCCTACGTCTTTTTCAAGCACGAGGATGAAGGGAAGGGGCCGCGCTTCGCGGTTCAGTTCCGGGCGCAGCTTCGTTGACGCCGCGGCGCGCCGTCGCTAACCTTCGCGGGCCGTGTCCGTTCTGCGAAGCCTGATGGTCTTCACGATGCTGCTCACTCTCAAGTGCGTGAGCAGGATTTTCTACCGTGTCGACATGGCCTGGGTCGGCGATGTGCTGCCGCGGCCGTGGGACAACATCCGGCTCGTGGCCTTCCTCAATCACACCAGTCTCTTCGAGCCGGTCTTCCTCGGCGGCGTTCCGAACGATTTCGTCTGGCGTATCGCCGCGCACGGCGTCGTGCCGGCGGCGGAAAAGACGACCGGCCGGCCGCTCGTCGGGATGATCTTCAAATTCGTCGCGCATCACGTCGTGGCCATCACGCGCGAGCGGGATCACACGTGGTTCGAGTTGCTGAACAGGATCGATCCGAAGTCGATGGTCATCATCCTTCCCGAGGGACGGATGAAGCGCGCGAATGGACTCGACCTGCATGGGAATCCGATGAGCGTACGCGGCGGCATCGCCGACATCCTGCTGGCGATGAAAGAGGGGCGGATGCTGATCGCGTACAGCGGCGGATTACATCACGTGCAGATTCCCGGCCGCGTGCCGAGCATTTTCAAGACGGTGCGGATGCGCCTCGAGATTCTCGACATCGCCGCCTACCTCGAAGAGATGATGCGGGAAGGGGGCGCGGATCAGTTCAAGAAGAACGTGATGCGCGACCTCGACCGGCGACGCGATATCTATTGTCCCGAGGAGCGGCCAGACCTACCGGCGTCGCATTAGCTGCCAGGAGGCGATCACGATTCCGATCAGGGCCAGCGCGACGAGAATTTTGTTCTCGGCAAGCGCGGACCACATCGATTTCTGCGGCTTCGCTTTCGCGTCGGCCATCGCGCTCATCTGCATCCGCTTCGGTGTGCCGCGCATGGAATCGGCGACTGCACGTTTGAATGTGTCGAGCGTGCGCGGTTCGTCAGCGGGTGCTACGGCCATGGCCCGCTGTGTGTCGATGTGGATGACGTTCGACGGCATCGGCACGATCATCTTCTCGCCGTGCTCGCCGGCAGTTACGTTGTACGTTCCCTGATCAAAGTAGAGCGGCGAAGGGCCGAGGCGGGTGTTGCGAAGGAAGACAACGTGTTCGTCGCCTTCGCGAAAAACGGGGATACCGATCGTTTCCTGATGAATCCCATTCACGCTGCCGCCGGGCGTGACGACGGTGACTTGACCGGCTGCGTCGCCTTTCATCGATTGCTCGACGTTGAAGGTGGCGTAGGTGACGATCCAGCGCCCGGTCGGATCGAAGCGCGACTCGGTTCTGACCACCTTGCCGAGGATGATGGCAGCGGCGTGATCGACCTTGTCGTCGAAGCTTGCGGCCTGGGCGACGGCGGCCTGCACGGCGGGAGCAGCGATCACGATTGTGACAAGCGCCACGAGAGCAATCAGACGGTTATTTGGATTCATGCTGAGGTCACAATAAGCAAGTGATACGCCACATTATTGCAGGGTCGTTGGGTGCGACTCTTGCTCCTGCCAATATCGCATTTCGATGCGAAAGGAGAACATATTCATGGGTAACGATGACCGCAATCGAGGCAACGAAAGCGAACCGAACCGCAGCGCGCCTGGCGACCGCAGCTCACAGCCGCCGACGCATCCGGGCGGGTATGGTCCCGCCCAGGGTGAAACGCGCCCGCCGGAGGCTGACGAGATGGAGGAGCGGAACGAGCGCGACAGAGAAACCGAGCATTAGCGATCTGTCATGCAAAATCTGGCTATAATCTAGCCATATTTTGCGCTTCGAGATCATCTTCGCGTCTGAACCGGTCGACGTCATGCGGCGCCTTGACGCTCGTGTTCGGGCGGAAGTACGGGATCAGATCGAGCTTCATCTCAGACATGAACCTTGGAAGGTGAGCAAGAGCCGGATCAAACGGCTGCGCGGATTGCGGCAGCCGCAGTACCGGCTGCGCGTTGGAGAAATCCGGGTTTTCTACGATGTCGTAGAGGACGAGGTTCACGTGCTTGCCATCATCAGGAAGGCTCAAGCAGCGACATGGCTCGGTGAGAAGGGGACACCCGAATGAAAAAGATTCCGTTGTCGGAAGTCAAAGACGACCTCTCGCGATACCTTCACCTGGCGGAGGGGGAGGAGATCATCATCACGCGCCACGGGAAGGCGGCCGGCGTGCTCATCGGGTTCAAGTCTGAAGACGAGTGGTTCGATTATCGGCTGGAGCACCATCCCGAGTTTCTGCGGCGCGTGTCCAAGGCACGGAAAGACATTCAGGCGGGGAGAGGAACTCGCATCGAGGATCTGCCGCCCTGAGTCACGCCGCGCGCGGCCGCCGTCTGCGATCTGCGATCGTCTCGCGCAGAAACTTCAGCAGCTTGCGCTCCTCCTTCGATAGCCCAATGCGGACGACGGGCGAGCCTTTGTGATGCTTTCGCAGCATTTCGAACGGCTTGCCTTCCATGTATTCATCGAGCAGGCGTGGGCAGATGTACGACGAGCGGCAGACGGCGGGAGTGTTGCCGAGCTGTTCCGCGGTCGCAGCGACGGCGCGTTTGATCTTGCGTTTGCGCTCCGTCTTGCTTGTGCCTTGACCTTCCATGCCGAGGGCGATCGAACAGAGGAGAGTGCCAGCCCAGGTGCGGAAATCCTTGGCGGTGAAGTTCCGGCTGATGATCGACTGGATGTAATCGTTCACGTGGCGATCCTTCACATCGCGTACCTTGCCGTTATCGATGAACGCGAACAGCTCGAGATCGCGCAGCTCCTTCAACTTCTCCACGATCGCCGCGACCTCGGGATCGTCGATGGCGCGCATCTGCGACTTCCGCCACTTGCCGACGTAGTCGAACAGCAGCACCGGCCCGTCCACGGTGACGTGCTTGCTGTGGATCGTGGTCAAGCCGTACGTCGACTCCGACTTCGCGCTCTTGTCGTTGCCGACGCGGAAGAAGCCCTGATCGATGAGGCGGACGATGGCGGCCAGGACATGGTCGCGATCGAGTTCGGTCCCTTTCAGGTCGGCGCGAACGCGGCGGCGCAGGGCAGGAAGCGATTCGCCGAACTCCACGACGCGCTTGAATTTCTCCTCTTCACGCTGGGCGCGGAAGCGAAGGTGATAGAGGTACTGCGTGCGCCCCTTCTTGTCGACGCCGACTGCCTGAAGGGGCGCGCTGTCGCCGCGGGCGATGCGCACGTCCTGCCAGGCGGGGGGGATGCGCAGTTTGCGGATGCGGGCGAGCACCTTCTCATCGTTGATCAGCAAACCCGCCTGGCGATAGGTGAAGCCGGTTTCCCTGGTTCCCTCGCGCCGGATGCCGTGAAGATCGAGATACCAACGGCGGCGAACGCCCTTTCCCGGCATGCTGGGCGCGATTTTGCGAGAATGGTGCCGCTTGACGGATGCCAGCAGTGAGCAGGTGGCAGTGAACGGCGGCGCGCTCGAGCCGCTGACCTCGCGCCAGCGGAAGCTGGTCATCGCGCTGGCGATCGTCGTTGCGTTGACGCGGCTGCTGGCCGTCTCGCATTCGATGTGGGACTGGGACGAGACGCTGTTCGCGGCGTCGCTGCATCACTACGACGTGACGCTGCATCATCCCCATCCTCCCGGTTTCCCGCTGTTTTTCGCCATGGCCAAGGTGGCCCGGATATTCGTCAATGACGACTTTCGCGCGCTTCGCGGTGTGAGCACGCTGGCAGCGCTGTTCATCTTTCCGGCGATGTTCGCGCTGGCGCGATCACTGCGATTCCGGTTTCGCACCTGCATCGTCGCAGCACTTCTGTTCTGCTTTTTGCCGAACGTCTGGTACTGGGGCGGAACGGCGTTCACCGACGAGCTGGCGCTGGTGTTCGCGCTCGCCGGCGTGGCGATGCTGTTGCGCGATGACCGCCGAGGGACCTACATCGCCGGCTGCATTTTCTTCGCCGCCACGATGCTGGTGCGTGCCCAGAACGTGCTGCTGGCCTGGCCTTGGATCGTGGCCTCCTGGCGGCGCCTTCAGGTGCGGCGAACGAGAGATGTGATCGCCGGGACGGTGCTGATCGTCGTCCTCGTCGTTACCGGCTACGGAATCGCCGCGAAAGTCACGGGCGTCGATGAGTACATCGCTGCCACGAAAGTACACCAGCACTACGTAGCCACAGTCGACGGTTTGTTCAATCCCGTCCGTCCTCGGATGGGGGAGATCTTCTACGACTTCGCCTTCGATCCGTACCGGACGCACGGCGACTCGCTCCGGTCGTACGCGGTGTCGGCGCTGATGATCGCCTTCATGGTCATCGCCTTCGCGCGCACGCGCCGTGCGCACCTGCACATCGTGCTGACGTTCATCCCGAACTTTTTTCTCTCCTGGTTCTTTCTCAGTCCCACGGGTATCAGCCGCCTCTCGCTCAGTTACATCGCTCTCAACGCGCTGCTTGCCGCGGACGGGATGGACGTGGCAGCGAGCTTCATCGCCTCGCGCGTGCGTGCGCTCCCGCGTGAGCGGCTCGCGGCCATCGTGCAGGCGGTCTTCGCTGCGGCGGTCATCGGGCGATACATCGTCTGGGTCTGGCCCGGACTGCAGATCGTTCGCAAAACGGATTCGCCGCCGGTCGAGGCGATGCGCTGGATCCGGCAGCACGTTCCATCCGGCGCGAAGATCTACACGGCCGGCGCGCTCGGGCCGTTCCCGGCGATTCTTCTGCCGGACTACAACATCGTGCTTGTGGAGGATGACTTCGATCCATCAAAAGCGCCGGCGGAGAGGAATGCGTATCTCGTGGCCGACTATCCCAGCTCTTCGTCGCAGGCGATCAACTTCCGCCGTCCGCGAAGCCGGCTGTGGGCGCTGTTCAATCAGCGTTATTTCGAGGCCTCGGTGCTGCCGATCAGCGGCTGGATCAAGTTCGGCAGCGGCTGGTATCGCGAAGAGCAAGGGGCGGAAGGAGAGCTGTGGCGCTGGATGGGGAAGGAGAGCCGCACGCAGTTCGAGGGGCTGGGCGGTGAAGCCGTGCTCGGATTCTCGGCAACGTTCCCGCTGGACGGTGAGCCGGCGCCGAACGTGACCGTGACGTTCGACGGAGCGGTGATCGATCGTTTCGTGCCGACGAAGAGTGATGTGGAGCGCTCGTATGTTGTGAAGTCGAGAACCGGCGTTCCCGACGAGCTGCTCCTCTCCGTCGATCAAGCCATCAATCCCGCCCGCCTGCACCGCAGCGCCGATACCCGCGACCTCGGCATGCAGCTTCATCGACTGATCTGGAAACGGCGATGACGCTCGACTCGCTGCGAGCGCTCGCGGAAACGTCGCCGGCTCCGTTGCCTCGCAAGCAATGGCTCCTGCTCGCTGCTGCGACGGTGGTCTGTGCACTCAGCCGCATCGTAACGCTGGCGCGGACGCCGTGGGATTGGGACGAGTTCCTCTTCATGCTCGCGGTCGACCACTTCGATGTTGCCAAGCACCACCCGCATCCTCCCGGGTTCCCGCTCTTCATCTTCGGCGCGAAGATCATTCACGTCCTCGGCGTCGACAACTTTCACGCGCTGCAGATGATGAACGTACTTGCCTCGATCGCAATCGTTCCGGTCATGTTCTTCCTCTGCCGCGAGCTGCGCATGCAGTTCTCGACGTCGATGTTCGCGGCACTGCTGCTGGCCTTTTTCCCCAACGTCTGGTTCTTTGGCGGCACTGCGTTCAGCGATGTCCCTTCGATGACGCTGGTGATGCTCGCGGTGGCGCTGCTCCTGGCGGGATGCCGCAATCCTCGCGCTTACGTCGCAGGAGCCGTGGTCCTTGCCATCGCCGGCGGATTCCGAACGCAGAATCTGCTGATCGGAATCGTGCCGTTATTGCTCGCAAGTACGTTTCAAATCCGGCGCGGACTCGGGCGTGTACTCATTGCAGCGGTGGTGATCGTCGCGATCGTCGGCGCGAGTTACGGCATCGCGGCATCGATGACTGGCTGGTCGTCGTATGCCGAGACGATTCGGTTGCATAGCCGATTCATCATGACCACCGATTCGTTCCGATCGCCGCTTCGCCCTCCGCTGTGGCGCGTTGCCGAAGACTTTTTCATCAAGCCGTATCAGGCGCCACTGATCAATACGATTGTGACGTTCTTCGCGGCTGTTTCCCTCGCAGCGTCAATCATCAAACGGCGCGTTCACGTGCTCGTCGCGATAGGTGCGTTCGCCCCGTTTTGCCTCTTCGCGTGGCTGATGCTCGATCGTCTCAGTGCGAGCAGATTCTCGATCGGCTACGCGCCGTTGATTGCCATCCTGGCTGCGGACGGCGTACGACTGATCATGCGGAGCGCAATCGCCGAGGCGCTAGTTGAAGCCATCGTTCTCATCGTGATGATCGCGTGGGCCTGGCCGGCATTTGCGGATCTGAGCCACACCACTTCGCCTGCGGCCGCGGCAGCGGGATGGATTCGAGAGCATGCCGATCCGCGAACGACGACGATCCATGTCGATGAATCGATGGGACCGGCAGCGGAGTGGTATCTACCGGAGTATCGTCGCGATGCAGCGAAGCCGGTGTACGAGCTGCGGGAAGGACGCGTGCGCGGTGCGGTCGTAACCTTCGCGCACCCTCGCGACCGGCTCTGGAAAATTGTCCGGCGCCGCTACTTCGAAGTCTCCGTCGTCAAACCTAGCGCTTGAACGAGATCGACTGCGGGCGCCAGGTCCTGACGCGCTTCCCGTCCTTGATTGGCGGAGTGAAGTGCACCGCCTTCATCGCTCGCGTCGCGGCATCGTTGAAGCCGAAGCGCGGATCGCCGCGGAGAATCTTCACATCCACGACGTCGCCGTTTTCCGAGATCAGAGCGGAGAGGATGACCGTCGCCTCCGCGCGTTGTTGCGCGGCCAGCGGCGGATAGTAGGGACGAATGGCCGACAGCGGCTCGGGCAGTTTGTCGAGCTCCGTGACGTCGATGAGGTCACCCTCGCGAATCGTCGCCGCCTGCTGCGCCTGCGTCACCACCGGAGCTGGTGCCATCGGCTGCGGTTGCGGAATCACCGGTGCCTGCTGGGCAACGGTCTGCGTTTGAGGCTGCGTCTCCGGACGCGACGCCAGCCGGCGTTGATCGAGCGCCGCCGCTCCGCCGCGATCATCGACCACCTGCTGCGGCGCGGGCGAGGGCGAAATCAAACTGGCAGTCTGCACCGGCGCGTTCTTCGCCTGCTGCTGCTTGAGCTGCCTGTTCATGTCCGCCTGCAGCTTCATCATCTCGGCCTGCATCGCCTGCTGCACCGCCGCCTCGAAGGCCTTCTTCTGCGCATCGGGATCGGGCGCCGAGGTCGTCGTCGATACCGCGGCGATGACCGGCTGCGACACCACGAGCGGCTTCGGCGGCGGAACCGCAGCGTGTACCACCGGCGCAGCCGGTTTCGGCCTCATCACAAACCAGACGCCGCCCGCGACAGCGATCACGACGACTGCGGCAACCGCGAACAACGGCAAGCGACTCTTCGTCACCGGCGTCTCACCGGATGATGGCGTAGTCGCCATTGCGGCAACGGCGACCGGAGCATACGCGGCAACGTTGACCTTCGACTCCCGTTCACGCTCCTGCGCTTCCCCTTCCAGCTCTTTCTTCAGCAGATTGCTCAGGTAGAAAGCCAGATTGAACGTCGAGGCCGAATAGCTGCCTCCGTGCACCAGCGCGGAGAGAACCTGCTTCATCTCGCCGATCGTTGCGTAGCGCGCGGCCGGATCGATGGCCAGCGACTTCTCCAGGATGACGCGAAGCTCATCCGGCAGCGGCTGTCCGGCGAATGTCTTCGCCGCGCGAACCGTCTGCGCGAAGGCGCTGCTGGTCGTCGCGTCGGGCGGCTCGTTTCCGGTGATGAGGAGATAGAGAATCGCGCCCAGCGAATAGACATCCGTCGTCTTCGTAATCTCCCCCGAGGTTCGGTACTCGGCTGCGAAATACCTTCCGAGCTCCGACGCCACCTGCGAATCGGAAAACGACGCGATGAGGCCTTTGCCGATCTGCTGGCCGGCCACGCGAATCTCGCCTTCGTCCGTGATCCAGACGAACTGCGGGATCAGCGCGCCATGTGCGAGACGATTGCCGAGGTAACGGAGATCGGCCGTCGTGGCCAGGGAGAGCGCGATTTTTTCGGCGATGACGATGGCTTGATCGAGCGGGACGGGATTCGAGGTCACGCCGTTTCCGCCACGAGCGCGATCGACGATGTGTCGCAGCGAGCGCCCGCCCGAGTACTCGTGCGCGACGAACGGAATGCCGTCGGCGATGTCGATGGTCTGATCCTTGGCGAAGGTCGTTCCGCTCAGCAGCGGCACGAGCTGGCCAGCCGCGGCGGCGCTTTGAACGAGCGCTTCGCGATTGCCGCCGCGCAGCCGTCGCACGGCCATCGTCGGACCGAGGTGTCCGCCGTCGAGACGGCCGGCGCGCCACAGATCGCCGAGCGCATCGGATTCGAGCTTCTTGAAGAGAATGAACGGACCGAACTGCTCGTAAGGACGGTTTTTCGCGGACATACCCTCGGGACCCCCAGGTTGAATGCGGTTCGAGGAGGATAGCACGAAAGGTTATTCGCAGTAAGTTATTTGATTTTCACCACGGCCAGCCGATGAACGCAACGGCTCTGTGACCTCTTCGCGTCGTGGTCAGCGGCCTTGAGCGGCAGCCCGCTGGTTGCGATACCACTGAACCTGATAGACCTGCACGTTGTGCTCATGATCGGCCAGGTTCGTGGCGAAGGCGTGGGTGCCGTCATGCTTGGCCACGAAGTAGAGATAGTCACTCTTGGCGGGAGCCGCGGCGGCACGCAGCGAAGCGAGGCCGGGATTGGCGATCGGCCCGGGCGGCAAGCCGTGGAATCGATAGGTGTTGTACGGCGAATCGATCTGCAGGTCAGTCTTGTGGATGTTGCCGTCCCAGTGCCCGGCCAGTTTGAGGGCGTAGATGACGGTGGGATCGGCGCCGAGGAGCATCTTTCGATTGATGCGATTGAGATAGACCGATGCCACCAGCGGCCGTTCCTGCGGCATGCGCGCCTCGGTCTCGACGATCGAGGCCAGCGTCACCGTCTCGTGGAGCGAGAGGCCGGAGGTGATGTAGTTCATCTCGCTGCCGAAGTGCTTCTTGAAGTTCGCCACCATGGCCTGCACGATGGCGCGCGGCGCGATGCCTGGGTTGAATTTGTAGGTGTCGGGGAAGAGGTAGCCTTCGAGCGTCTTCGCCTCGGGAGCAATGTCGCGAATCAACTCGGAGTCGGCAGTCAGCTTCGCCCATTCCACATCGCGGCCGAAACCTTCCTGCACAAAGATCTGTGCAACGGCGAAGCGATCCAGGCCTTCTCGGATCGTGACGCTCCTGGCCACGACATCGCCGCGGATCAGTTTGTCCAGCACTTCCTCGGCAGTCATCGGCTTCGAGAACTCGTAGATGCCGGCTTTGATCTTGTCGTTGTGCCGGACGATTTTCATGTAGACGAGTGGGACGAATTCGTCGCGAATGATCCCCTCGGCTTCGAGGTGTTTGAGGATGGCATCGGTGCGAAGTCCGTGATGAACTTCGACGTCCTTGAACGACTCGCTGTAGTTTTTGTACGGCGAGCGCATGGCGCGAAGAAAGAACCAGATGCCTGCGACGGCAAGAACAATCGCAAAAATGCCGATCGTCACCAGCGAATGCAGGAACTTGCGGCAACCGCCGCGACTGCGCGCGCGGCGGGCTATGACGCCCTCCTGGCGAGGTGATCGAGGTAGGACTGAAGGATCACGGCGGCGGCGTGCATGTCGATCTCGCGCTGAGCGTCTCGTCGTTTGGTGCCGCTTTCGCGCAGTTGCCGCGCGGCCTCGGTGGTGCTGAGCGTTTCGTCCCAGAACACGACCGGTTTGCACGTTTTCTGCCGCAGCCGCTCCGCGAAATCGCGAAACTTCTGCTCGCCTGTGTCGCTCTTCGCGCGTCGCGGAACGCCGACGACGATCGTTTCGGCGTGGAGCTCGTGGGCGATGCCGGCCAGTTTGTCGACGATCTCGCCCTCGTTCTTCACGACCGAATGAGGCGTGGCAATCGTACCGGAGTCGCTCACCGCCACTCCGATGCGCCGCCCGCCGTAGTCGATGGCGATGATGGACATGGCGGGGATTGTACTTTCTGGGCGGTTCCCGCCGTTGTCGGTTGTCGGTGATCGGTTGTTCTTAGGTTGCGTACAATGTTGGCTGTGTCCGGCATCTCACGACTCTCACCCATAACCGACAACCGACAACGCGCGAAGCGCCCTTCATGAAAAACTTCAACCTGGACGCCATTCTCGAGGCGATGCTGAAGATGTCGGATCGCGTCTCCGACCTCAATTTCTCCGTGGGACGGCAGCCGCAGGTGGAGATCGACGGGCAGCTCGTCCCGGTCAATTTCCCTGGCCTTCCGCGCCTGACTCCCTACCAGACGGAGATGATCGCCATGCACATGCTGCGCGGCGATCGCGAGCTGACGCGGACGCTGCTGACGAACGGATCAGTCGATCTGTCGTATTCAATTCCGCAGAAGACGCGATTCCGCGTGAACATCTTCGCGCAGCGCGGCACCTACGCCATCGTTCTGCGCGTCATCCCCGAGGGCATTCCGACGCTCGAATCGCTCAACCTGCCGGCGGAGTTGTCGAACATCTGCAAACTCAAGAACGGGATCGTTCTCGTCACCGGGCCGACCGGTTCGGGCAAGTCGACGACACTCGCGGCGCTCATCAACAAGATCAACAACGACTTCGCGTATCACATCATTACGATCGAGGATCCGGTCGAGTACATGCACCGCCACATCAAATCGACGGTGAACCAGCGCGAGCTGGGAGCGGATACGAAGTCGTTCGCGCTTGCGTTGCGGGCGGCGCTGCGCCAGGCGCCGAAGGTGATCCTGATCGGCGAGATGCGCGATGTGGAGACGATCGAGATCGCGATGGAAGCGGCGGAGACGGGGCACTTGGTGCTGTCGACGCTGCACACGATCGATGCGGCGAAGACGATCGATCGCATCGTGGGCGTCTTCCCGAAGGACCAGGAGCCGCAGGTGCGCACGCGGTTCGCGCAGTCGTTCCGTTACGTCATCTCGCAGCGACTTCTGCCGAAGTCCGGCGGTGGCCGGATCGCCGTGCTGGAGATTCTGAAGTCGACGATGCGGACGCGCGACTACGTGCTCAAAGGCGAGACCGAAGGGCGCTCGCTGACCGACGCCATGCACGATGGGATGGTCGATGGGATGCAGACCTTCGACGACGAGCTGGAAACGTTGTGGAACCGGCGCGTGATCACCAGAGAGATC
>Ga0307511_10006033_pt1 | contig 12235 bp, 18 predicted proteins | sample 13_EM_MG_FD_200266 | JGI IMG/M metagenome (GOLD analysis project Ga0307511, IMG submission 200266) | Populus trichocarpa ectomycorrhiza microbial communities from riparian zone in the Pacific Northwest, United States - 13_EM | ecosystem: Host-associated > Plants > Roots > Unclassified | place...
GAAAATCGTTGGTGTAGGTTTCTTGTCGGCGGGCTGTTTGGACTTGGAACGTGCTCGTTGAGGAGGTTTCGGTTTCTGTTTGGGTGTTTCGGGGGAAAGGAGTTGTTCAACTTCGTCTTCTTCGTCCTTGGGGTCCGTCCGTTGCTTCTTGCGAGGGTGGGGTGGCAGGTCACCGTTCGGGGAGACTGGAGAAAGAGCACGCTTGGATGTTGAGGGTTCTGGAGGGGTATTCTTCGTGTAGCTGGGGTTTGGTACGATCGTAGGGGTTTCTGGGCGGGGCTTGTAGACGCAAGTATAGGCCGGGTCGAGCATATAAATGTCCCATTGATCTTGAGAACAATCGCATATCGTTCTGGGGATGACAAATTCGTTATCTGACACTCGCGAAGACGAAAGGCCCTTCATTACCCGCATATATCGACAATCCGTGGCCAATGTTCTTCATTCTTCAAACCATCATCTTTCGTGGCACGTGGTACGAATCGCCAGAAGCTACCAGTGGGTGTTATTTCGACCACAACGCGCTTCGGGCGATATAATTTCTCATGAAGAGACAGATTCCGCATCCTATCTGCCCCATCGTCTTGGCGGGCGGTGAAGGGATCAAAAGAAGCGAAGTACAACTTTGAAGCAGGATCACGTAGCAGTCGCGAGGACTGAGTCGCATCCAGCAGACCTGGTTCCGATCCGCGTAGCTTCTGCGGTGGATTCGGAGTCGACATGGTGGCCCGAGTGCGAGAGGTGAAGGAGGTGGCCGTAGACGCGTTGATCCTTGTGGCGACTGACGTGGGGGTGTTTGCGGGGTTGAGGTCACGTGAGCGGTCACCTTTCGATCGTTCACTGAGGGCGTTCGTGGAGGCTAGGAAAAGTGAGAGTGACCTTCTCCTTGGGCGTTATTCCTGAGGCTGAAGCTGCGGCTTTGAGCGAGGTTTTGGCGACCCTGATTGTTCGGTTCTTGCTTGTCTCGCTTGCCACGCCGCACAAAGGCGTCCATGTCGACAGGTGGCAATCACCGGGGCAGGTGACTTGAAACCGCTCGTCCACACCAAGCTCTTTGCCGAACCTTGCACAGGATCTCATTGAAACCAGGCCTGTAGGCGGCAGCATTACATCTGGAAGCGGTGTGCTGTCTTCAGTCAAACACAGTCATTCTGACTCGTTCTCACCCTTATAAACCCGCGCAAGTCTCGGGAATAATTACCGCAACTTCATTTCAGAAACCTTCCCAGATCGGCGCTGCATATAACCAGCACTGATCACATTTCACCCAAATGACTACGAAGCCACCAATTAAGCAGGCCGTAAAGCCCCAGATACTCGAACTCACAAGGACACTCGATGATTCCGAGGAGGAGATACAGGTTCGGGTCTATCGATCGCCATGTCGTTCGAGTCATTATCCATTGATTCCATCGTAGACGCTGCTGCTTTCCTCGAAAACCGAAGATGTGGACAAAGCGCATGACCTCATAGCTTCTCTCCTAACACGACATCGGGGAGAGTATGTCTTTCGGATAGGCGCTCTCCCACCACTATCCCACATAGTATCTGGGGAGCCAATAGAGGACACTGGCTGGATAGGCGTGACTCGGACACGAGCCGAGGTCGAAAAGCTGCATGAGATGACAGTTAAGGTTGTGGAGCAGATGGGGGGTAAAGTTTCGACGCTATTCGAGTCCCGAACAGACCACCCACGGATACATCTTCTCCTTCGACTCCCACCCCTCAGCGTTTCCGACGTCCCTGAGGTACGTTGTGCGGTCGTCGGAAATGTAGACAGCGGGAAGTCCACAACGCTTGGTGTTCTCACCCGCGGTACGTTCTTCCGCTCGCTGTCTCACCCCTTCTGTTCTCATCGTCCTGTAGGTGCACTTGACGATGGAAGAGGGCGGGCTCGTGTTGCACTGTTCCGACACAAACATGAGATCGAGAGCGGAAGGACTTCCAGCGTTGGAATGGAGGTCTGATTTCATCCTCACTAAACTCCGTCCGTTCCGCTGAGACGGCGTGATCAGATCCTGGGATTCGACCCTGAGGGCTCTCCAATCCTTCCTGCGTCGACCCACGTCGCGGAGTCGGGGGTGATACGTCAGGAGAAGCTCGGGTGGGAGGAAATTTCCAAGAAATCTGCGAAAATCATCTCTTTCATTGGTTCGTCTGGAGATCCGTCCACGAGCCCTCGTTAAATAATTGCGACAGACCTCGCTGGACATGAAAAATACCTGAAAACCACACTCTACGGTCTAACTTCAGGGTCCCCATCTTGTGTCATCCTCATAGTGGGAGCCAACGCTGGCCTCATCGGGATGTCCAAGGAACACCTCGCTGCCGCTCTCGCTTTGACCATCCCAGTCATCGTCTGTATAACCAAGGTGGTGGACTTAGGTGCATTAGAACTCGACGTACCCTAACGACCCTTCAAAATAGATTGACATGACACCACCAAATGTCATGGAAGAGACAGTTAAACAGGTGGTCAAGATTTTGAAGAGTCCAGGATGCCGGTATGTCTTTGCCTTAACCTTGCAACAGTAGCATTGAGGGACATTCCTCAGTAAGACTCCGGTCTTTGTCAAATCAGCCGAGATCGCAATGGAGCTGGCACCGACATTCGCCAAAGACAAGTGGGTCATGCGCCTGACCAAGGCACACTTGCGGGCTGAACGGAATGTTGCAGGTTGTGCCCCGTATTCCAGGTCTCCAATGTAACCGGAGAAGGGCTTGACCACGTTAGCCACCAAACTCGGTTGCTCATATTCGGCCCTCTCACACCACATATAGATGCGAACCCTACTAAACCTACTCCCGCCTAGCGACGACGACAAGACCAAGTTCTCCGTAGACCAGCCGTTCGAGGTTCGAACCTTCGCAGCAATCTTACCGTCCTGTCCTCACAACCTTTCAGTATTCCATCACCGAGGTCTGGTCGGTACCATTCGTTGGAACGGTCGTCAACGGGATTGTGGGCGGCGGAAGAATCAAGGTTGGGGATTCCGTGATGTAATCCCCCATTTTGTTGTCGCTTTTTGTCTCTGAGATTCTCCCCGCTCAGGATGGGCCCGGACGCCAACGGAAACTACCATCCCACTTCCATCAAGAGCATACAGAGGAAACGGGCCAACGTGACGACGGCAGAAGCAGGCCAGACAGTATCCCTCGCCCTGAAGCGAACCAAGAGACAGCAAGTTCGTAAAGGAATGGTGATGGTTAAGAAGACGGATGAGCCTCCGCCACGGCGTGAGTGTTTCGTGGACCTTATCCAACAGTTTCCAAGGCCTAACGGGGTCAACCAGCAACACACAAGTTCGAAGGTCAAGTCTTGATATTGTATCATAACACCACACTCCAGAAAGGGTACCAGGCTATGCTTCATTGCGGGGTAAGCCACGCACTGCGCGCATCCACTTCGGCCCCGTTTTGACCACTTCCCAGGCTGTCCGCCAGACAGTCCGGATAACCGCGATGGATCACCCTCAGGGAGTCCTGCGAACAGGTGACCGCGCAACGGTCCAGTTTGAGTTTATCACACACCCCGAGTACATGAAGACTGGCTCCAAGATCCTGTTCAGAGAGGGTACCACGAAGGTATTATAGCGATTACAATCTCCCATCTCCTTCATCTGACACCAGTACCATCCAGGGCCTTGGAGTCGTCACGAAACTACTGTGATAAACAACTGCTTCTTCTGTGTCTTCACGTTTTCGTACTTTATATGTGGGCTTCGTTCGAATGTAATCTTGGTGGACATGTCTACATCGCGTTGACGTAAGGGTGGTGCATACAGTTGACCGAGGACCTGGGCCGTGATGCGTGATCGGTGGCAGCTTCCGTTGTTGTTGTCCAAGTCCGATCAGTGGAAGAAATTTTGGACGCTTTCCTGCTTTCCCTCTATCTTACCGACCACGACCATCTGGTCCGCACACCGCTGCGTGATCCCCAGATTAGACGACTGATACCCTTTCGACACCCTCTGCATCCTCGTAGACTTCTCATCGCTGTACTACCTCACTAGACTTACATTCCAAACATAATGTCTCCTGCCACCACGATCGGCAATAACCAAGACTCCCAGTTCGCCCAGGTCCTAGAGGAACTCAAATCTGCCCCTACTGCTCCAGGTACATTTTGCCTAGCTCAATCTGCCATCCCAACTGACATGATGTCGAAAGATGCCAAGGCGGCTGCCGATAAACTTGCCCGTCAAGTCAGCAAAGTTGGATTACAATCACTAGAGTTCGTGCTTTTTGGTTCATTTTGCGGCTCGTGCTCAGGTCCTGACATGCCGGTGGTAGAGACGAGGGTGTTCTCAAAACACTCTACGCTTTTGCAAACAACAAGAAGTCGGGATATGAACGAGAATCCGCCGCCATCGGAATACACTCATTGGCAACAATCCTCGGGTCACCCGCTGGCCCGGCCCTTCTCCCAACGCTTCCCGTGCTCTATGAGCTCTACATGGATAAAGGCGATGTGGTACGGGCCGCCGCTACGTCAGCTGCCAAGGCCATCATCAAACTCTTTCCGCCCGAATCCACTCGGCTGATTTTCAGAAACCTCGAGGAGACTCTAGAAAAGGCCAAGTGGAAGGGGAAAGTTGGAATATTAGATGCCCTCAAGAGTTTCGTCAATACCGCTAAACCCCAAGTTGCAGACCAACTTGGTGAAACTTTGCCCAAGGTGGAAGCCGCTATGCATGACACTAAATCCGAGGTGCGCCCTCCAATGATTCTCCACACTGGGGCCTAATCCGAGCTTATGGTAGGTATCGTCCGCCGCCATCAAGTGCGCCACCACCCTATGCGCGACGTTGGAGAACGCAGATATTATCCCCCATATCCCAACCCTCGTCAAGTGCATGGCGAATCCAGAGTCCGTCCCTGCATGCATAAAGTCACTATCAAGTTCTACTTTCGTCGCCGAGGTCAAGGCCCCCGCTTTGGCGGTCATGGTTCCTCTCCTGCTCCGTGCTCTCAACGATCGGAGCATGGAAGTCCAGCGTCGTACCGTCGTAGTTATCGACAACCTCGTTAAATTGGTCCGTGACCCTACTATCGCGGCCATCTACCTTAGTCCCTTGGTAGAAGGAGTTGAGAAAATCGCCAAGGGCGCCGCTTTCCCTGAGGTGACTCGTGGTTTTATACGTCTACTATCGTTACTGACACAATGCAGGTGCGAGCATTCGCTGAGGCAGCCTTGAGCACCCTGATAAAATCCGGCGCCTCAGCAACCGCTCCACCTCCAACCCCCCGCGATTACGCCGCAGAAGCCAACGTCGTTCGAGCAGTCATCAGGAATCTATTCCCCTCTGAGGCTCTTCCGACAACCGCAGACAGCTCCAGTGGTCCCTTCACCCTCACCGTTGACTTTATCTCTTCCCTGGTTGGAGATCTGATTCACGACAGCAAATTCGGCAATTCCGAGGCATGGAACAAATGTGCGGGCACGTACTTTGACCCCTGGTTGCGAGGCACCGACCACACTGGGGCGTCTCTGGCCGAGAAACTTCGCCTACACTTCTTGGAGATAGACCTGGTGCGGCTCGCAGATGCTATAGGAGTTATCGTTTGTCCTGACAACAGAATAGGCCAGGAGGGTCAAACCTGTAGACGTAGACGAGTCCGAGGGCGAACTGCTCTGTGACACCATCTTCTCTCTGGCATATGGCGCGCTCCTCCTGTTATCTCACACTAAATTACGCCTTATCCGTGGCCGCCGTTACGGCATACTCGGCGCGAATGGTTCCGGAAAGTCGACCCTCATGCGGCAGCTTCGGGATGAGAAGGTCGAGAACTTCCCGCCTCAAGACCAACTCCGGTGCGTCATGGTAGAGCACGCGCTCCAGGGGGAGGACGCGAGTTTATCCATCCTCGATTTTATTGCGGCTGGTATGTAGAATCTTGCGCCAGAGTTGGGTCATGGGTCCCTCATACTCCATAACAGACAAGGCCTTGGCCAAGGTTCCGAGATCGAAAATTCGGGACCAGCTGATCGAGGTCGGGTTCGACGATGCTCGTCAGAGCGAAACAGTGGGTGGGCTCTCTGGTGGATGGAAGATGAAACTTGAGCTTGCACGTGCTATGCTTTACAACGCCGATCTGTTGCTCCTTGACGAGGTGCGCAAATCCTGATCTTTGATTTGCGACTCACTAATTTGTTTCTGATAAAGCCGACCAACCACGTACGTTCCGAGGTTTCCTGTGTTGTGACCATCCATTGAAGCAGCCTTAGTTGGATCGGGCATCCGTAAAATGGCTCGAGAACTACCTTATCGCGCAGAAGCGAGTGACTTGCTTGATCGTCAGCCATGACTCCGGGTTAGTTTCTCCCCGTCGTCACGCCACACCAGCATGCTGATAGCACCCAGATTTCTGGATAATGTCACCACCGATATCATCCATTATGAATCTAAAAAGGTGCGCTGACTGCCTCCCGATCAATCTCTCCGCCGCACTTGATTGACTTCACTGCCTCTCGTTGTGAAGCTGGTTTATTACCCTGGGAACCTATCGAAGTTCGTCAAGGAACACCCCGAAGCCGAGTCTTACTATACGCTGGCTGCAACTTCGATCAAGTTTGCGTTCCCTTCTCCTGGATCGCTTATGGGCGTGCGCAGCAACACACGAGCAATCTTGAAGATGACAAATTGCACTTTCACCTATCCCGGAAGGCAAAAGCCGAGCTTGTACGACGCGTCGTGCGCTCTGTCTCTTTCGAGTCGCGTTGGAATCGTCGGACCAAATGGTGCCGGAAAGTCGACGCTCATCAGGGTTCTGACCGGTGAGGTAGAACCGCAGGAGGGAACGGTATATAAACACCCCGCCCTTCGCGTTGGATACGTTTCTCAGCACGCTACCCACCACATCGAGCGTCACTTAGAAAAGACGCCGATTCAATATATTCAGTGGAGATTCCAAGACGGACATGACCGTGAGTCGGCTAGGTTGGTCCGATAAATCATGACCGCTGATCGATCCCCTTCTCTGTATAGGCGAGGTTCTGGAGAAGGTTACCCGAGTTCTGACTCCCGAGGAGCAGGCATTACTAGATCAGGATTGGGTTGGGAAGAATGGGACCAAGCGCAAGATGGAGGTGAGCTGATGGGACCCGTCACATTGTAGTGTCGGCGGCTGACTCGTGGCTATACAGATGATTATGGGTCGACAAAAGCTGAAGAAATCATTCCAATACGAAATCAAGTGGAGGGGGCTGGACCACCGTTTCAACACCTGGGTTCCACGGGAGGACCTGTTCGCCAAGGGTTTCACAAAGCTCGTGCAACAGTTCGACGACCTTGAATCATCACGCGAAGGCGCCGGTCAGCGCGATACGTCGCTCCACATTGTCCGCAAGCACTTAGAGGACATCGGACTTGACGGTGATATTGCTCAATACAACGAAATCTCCGGGCTGTCTGGTGGTCAGAAGATCAAGCTGGTCATTGCAGCGTGTCTGTGGAATAACCCTCAGATCTGTGTGCTGGACGAGCCGAGTAACTTCTTGGACCGCGAAGCTCTTGGAGGCCTGGCAGTCGCCATCAGAGATTGGGCTGGCGCAGTCGTTATCATTTCCCACAACAACGAGTTCGTCTCGGCGTTATGTATGTTCTACCGTTCGGTCAGATTGCCGCCCTTTTGACCAACTCCGCGCTTCGTAGGTCCCGAGATTTGGAACGTTGAAGCTGGAAGGGTCGCACACAAGGGCAAGAAGCCTCTGATCGAGGACGCATTCAGCGGCAAGAAAGGTAGCGGGGCGAACACTCCCATGCGCTCCAGGGCCCAGACCCCGAGCGTATCCGCCAACGCCACCCCTGCAGGCAGCGGTGCGGAGAATGGCAAAGACGGAATGCCGATGGTCAGGAAAAAGAAGCTGACTCGAAACCAGATGAAGGCCCAGGAAGAACGGCGGAGGTTGCGAAAACTCCGCTGGCTTACGCACGGTGGAGTAAAACCCGAGGATACTGACGAAGATTAGGGCAGAGGATTGGTTGATTGATCACACCGCGCTGTGGGGACGGGAGAGTTTTGTTGAACACGCGGCCCTGTTAATGATGGACGTTCTGTCACTGTACGTTTCTTTTACTTACAATACACTTCGGCGTTTACTGCTATGTGTTTCGGAGGACGCTTCCATTCGAGGTGTCTAACCACCGTTATGTTGAAGAGCTCAGTCGTTCTTCCCGGGGTGTCCAATCAGGTCGGACCCGGGGGCCAAGCCACAGTTGTCTCCGGTCGTTCGGGAAACGACAATTGGTTGTTTCACCAATACCCAAGGAGCACTCATAGGATCATTACCTTAGTACTCGGTGATCAACTCAAAAAGCCAATATCAACTCAACGGTCACTGCATCAGCAGAAACATCACCGACCTATTTCCCATCCGCCAGACGCGACCAGATTCCCCACTGTGGACGAGATAATCAATGGGACTGACTGTATGGATGGGAACCTTCTCTTCTCACTATCAGTGTGGCTTCTCACTATCGGTGGGGTAATACAATCGTACCTGAACGGCTTGAACTCTTCGCGACTCAGAGGGCACGTGGCCCAAGCATGTCGCCGCTTGTAGCTCATCCTCTCTTGCTCGCCTAGTACGGTGGCGGTATGTTTTGACTTTTGCTCGGGAGAGTGGGAGTACCTACAAGGCGTATCACGCCACCACGAATCTTATCGGCCTCGCAGTTCCCCCTCCGCTCCTATCCCGATCATCAATATTCAATGTTCAACATCCATTAATACATTGGCCATCTCATGTAACCAGGCCCACCGTCCGCATCGCAGTGCGGTGAGAAGGCACCTCACAGTGGCAACTTGATCCCTCCCAGTCACTGAAAGGAATGTTTTCCTCGCATTCCGCATTTAAACTGGAGTCACTTGGGAAGGGGATGGCTTCTGAGGCAGGGTTTCTTTCCCCATTTCTTCACACCCTGTGGTCCTGGCCTTCTTTCTTCTTTCGTTCTCTTCCTTGGTGTCTTTGAATAGACCACCAATACGCCTGCACCGAAGTAGGTTGCTTCCCCGCCGGACGGTCATTCTAGCGATTTCAATATGGCGCCCGTTGGAGTGGTCAGTGCGGTTTCTCTCTGGCTCCAGGGTCCTGTCCCTCTTGGTCTGACACACGAGGCAGTGGTTCACGAAACGTGAACACAATCAATCCCATATGATAATCGCCACCATAGTCCTCGTCTCGATCGCCTCAGCCTGTACCATCCTCCTCGCCGCGATCTTTGTCCTCAAGTGGCACGTCTCCAGACGCAAAGCGAAGCTTGCCGAACTCGGACGGCCTGCTTCCCGGCTCTCGCACAGGTCGTTCTCTTCACCGGATGCGAAGAATTCAGCGATTTCGGCACCTATTCCACAGTACACGAGCAACCTGTTTCGAGATCTCAAAGTTTTACCATTCCGGCCGGATCGACCCGCACAGCCTTGGGGAGAGGATATCTCTTCTGAGCGTGTGGACAAGCGACGCCTCTCTGCGAGGCTCGTGAAGGCATTCTCCGTGCAACGATCCCAGTATAGCACGTACTCCCAAATCTCTCCACCAACCGAAGGGTCGTTCAGCGTGTCCCCCATTCGCCCTCCCGCAGTTCCCAAGAAGGTGTTCGCTCGGAATCGTTCATGGAGAGCGTCGTTTATGGACGGGGATCCCGGCAATCGGTCGCCGCGCAAGGACAGAGACTCCTACCGCCCCATGTCTAGACGAGCTCCATTCAGGGAGCCTCATCCATTCCCGGTTTCCCCACTTTCCATCCACGGACACCCAGACGGAGGTGTACCAGTTGATGAGTCTGTGCTACCGTTGTAGCGCGTCTCGGTTCTGTACAATTTGTATTTATTTTACATCCAGTGCCGCCTTCCGGCCTAGTAGTCGCGAGTTACTTACTAACTTATATATCACAGCGCGCGTATCCGTGTAGAAGCGCGTTTAAACTTCCGTTGAAACAGTTGGTTACCTTGTAGACTGTGTATGTGGTCGTGAGGTTCGGGATTCCAGCAGAAGAAAAAGGAGGACAGCTTCGCGTAAGTTCACCGGTTTCGCCCCCTCGGGTACTCAAAGTGCATTGTGGGCTCGGGCCGGGGTATGTAAGTTGTAATCGGTATCTGCATTCTTCTTGCCGTAATCTCTCAACGGTGAATCGATGATGTAAAAACTCAAATTCGGCTGTAAATAAACTTATGCCTCAAGGTACAGGCACCACGTCTCTCTCACCTCGCCTATCTGAGGTTTGACGTTTTTGGGGGCACCATTGGCGCATCATGGATTCGAAGTGAATGGGTCACCAAGCGGCCAAAGAGACCCGGATGCAGTGGCGGCGAAGTGAAGCGACCTTCCGCCAAACGAAATCTCGTGTCTTGTTGCGCTGCTCCGTCTTCCCGTTTCGCCTCCCCGGTTCCGCGCTGAGGGGGTAAGCAAAACCGAAGAAACACCGTTCCCGGTTAGCACAGCAATAAATGCCTAGCGCGGTTCCCGGTACAACTTCGAAAATTGATTAGCCCAAACACGCAGGTGAGTGCCGCGGGTCCAGGAGAACACCTATGCCGTGTTCCGACCCGGGTTCTGCGATTTTGACGAGATCCCCCTTTGCGCACGCGGGTCCGAATCTCCTGTGATAATCCAGACCGGTTCCCTGGTCCATTGCCAACCGGAGATCTGGTGGGGTGCTTTAGGGGTTTGATCAAACCCTACCCGGCTTCTCAATACACACCCCCGACCGATGACCAGATACGACCATCAAACAATCAGCCAAAGACCGTAAACTGTGATGGGTGGCAACGACCTCAAAGGTCCAAAGCCATATTGAACGGGGAGACGATTACAGTCATTACAAATTCGAGTATGAGGCAAACCAAACCCATCTCCTAATCGAAGGTATATTGAGAAAACGGGAAAGGAGCGAGGGCTCTAGAGCGCCAAATGACAACAAGGAGGGGCTCGAACGCCAACGTGAGGAAATGAAACTTATCTGGTACACGAAAAGATGGAAAACATACCTCCTCTCACGGGAGAAGACGTTGAAGGCCCAGCCGGCCTGCTATCAACTGAGTTAAAGGTGCGTAAAGTAAGAGGAGGGAACTGAATGATGAAAGAGAGAAGAGAACTAGAGAGTCAGATAGGTGACGATGGGAGAACATGCGCAGGGGTTGCCGGGAGGATGAGGAACAGCGAGGATAAGAGGGCGGTAGATCATGCAGAAGGAAAAGAAATAATCGATAACACAGCGTATCCAGAGCCTGGTTACAGAAGACCACATTCACGGAGATGCAGTTGTAACAGGATATCTTGGATGGCACTCAACACGACTGGGGAGAAGAGCGACATGAGACGAGTGACACGGGTCAAACGAACAAGAAGACGTACACTTAATCTGTTGGGTATCGGTAGCGCAAGTGTAGTGGGCATAGATCTGTTTCGTCGCGGCGCTCTGGTTGAGGGAAACAAACCGTTGCAGAAGGTAGTCACAAGCGGCGTCATAGTTATCACCGCCATTATAATCAGGGAAATAATCTCCCAGCGGTGACCGAGGGAGTTTCTCCATGAACAGGTCAATCTTGTTCAAGAACAAGATCTAATGGGGACGTGAGTGATGGACGAGACCAATCAAACGGGTGAAACTTACGATCGAAGTCTTGACAAACCAACGCGAGTTGCAAATTGAGTCGAACAGGGTCAATGCTTCTTGCATACGGTTCTAGGAAATACCGGTGAGCGAGCCGCTCGCGGTTTCGGGGGATTTGAAATGTGGACTTACGACGCTCTCGTCTTCGTACAACATTTGGTCATACTCGCTCAGACTGACCAAGAACACCAGTGCGGTGACGTTTTCGAAGCAGTGAATCCACTTCTTACGCTCCGACCGCTGGCCACCGACATCGAACAGCTTGTACGTGAGTTCTCCAACCTTGAAGGTGGTTTCGGTGATACCAGTGGTCTTGACACGAGATCGGAGGATATCCTGGTCGGTGGGCATGTAAACACCAGATGACATGCGGTCGATGGAGTTGAAGTAGTAGACGGCTGAATCATTGAGCTGGAACTCTCTTGACCTGGAGACGGCCTCCTTGACACCAGCATCCTTCCAAAGTCCACGAACGGCATCGCTAACGTCCCTTGGGAGGACCTCACCCTCTATTTGACCGGGGAGAGAGAGGATGATTGAACGGCGGGCGTCATTCTGGGGAGAGAGTTGGATGTCGAGGTGGGGAAGCGCCTCGAGAATTGCCCTGGGGGACAAAATGA
>Ga0307511_10006034_pt1 | contig 12232 bp, 9 predicted proteins | sample 13_EM_MG_FD_200266 | JGI IMG/M metagenome (GOLD analysis project Ga0307511, IMG submission 200266) | Populus trichocarpa ectomycorrhiza microbial communities from riparian zone in the Pacific Northwest, United States - 13_EM | ecosystem: Host-associated > Plants > Roots > Unclassified | place...
CTAAATTTTCATGATGTCACCCCATTCTGTGCTTGATCAAGTAGAAATAACACACTGTTAGCAAACAATAATGAATGAACAATCTTTGTATATCTCCTTTTCAGGACATTTGATTTTTTGATATCACGTGTTACATATTTCTTTCAATATCTATCACGTGTTACATAAGCTTTTTCCTCGTTGGTCTTTTGCAATGCTTCATTTCTTACCTATCTTTTACAGATTGGTGGCAAATTAAATGTTCCGGATGAGGTTCTTTGTCGTTTTGTTTTCCCAGAAAGGCCTGGTGCGTTGATGAAGTTTTTGGATTCTTTCAGTCCACGCTGGAACATTAGCTTGTTCCATTACAGAGGGCAGGTTGGCATGCAAATGCTTCTCTTCCATAATTGATATTTTTGCTGCTAGGTAAAATTGTCAAGGGATCTTTCCTCTTACCAATCCTAATATTGTATTCTTAAATTTCCCTTCCAACAGGGTGAAACTGGTGCCAATGTCCTGGTTGGCATCCAGGTTCCACAGAGTGAGATGGACGAATTCTGTAGTCGTGCCAACAGCCTTGGATATGATTATGTTGTCGTAACTGATGACAATGACTTCCACCTTTTGATGCATTGATTAGAATCACGAATTATATATCTCAGCTGGGTTTAGCAAGGCTTGGTACTTGAGCAACAAACCTTTAATAGGAGTGGACTGTGGAGGGAAAACAGACACCTCTCGGGCATTATCACAAGAGAAGAGGGAGAACTTGTACCATTTGTGTTCTGTTTCGTGGTTATTTCCCCATAATGTAATTTATGATTACGTTTTCCTTGTTTCTTTCTTCTGTTTGAAAGGGAAACCGTATGCTATGCAATGTGGAACTTGCAACATGGTTCAATAATGGTCGGTAACCGAGTTACAAGGATGCTAGAAGTGGGAACTGAGAAGACTATCACTCCAAATGAGCATAACATTTTTGGATGGCCCATTAGCACCTGTAATAATTAAAAAAATAAAATAAAAGTTAATTAATTAAATTAACTGAGGTTGATTTATTCATAGGATGCCGCCCATAAGATGAACAGAATACGTGAAAGAAACAAGCAACCGCAAACTGATCTCTTTCAGCACAGGAAGGGAGGAGGGGTTTTAAAGAAGTGATGTTGGATTTATCTAATCTGGGCTGTCTTTGTAGCTCGAGCCTCTTTTTATCAGGTGGCTAAATAGAGCGACCCAATCCACGAAGAGGTCCATTATTTCCAGTTGCTGGAAAACTGCACTGATTGTCAGCAGCTGCATTTAAATTTAAACACCCCCAGATTGGTATTCTCATTTAATATCCCCCAACTATAAAAGATTTACCACTACAACTATAATTAATCGCGAGCAATGTTGCTTAAACTGATTCTTGTCAGTCTATAATGAATGAGCTGCTGCTGCTGCTGGGCCCTAATAACTCCTCGGTCCTTGAAGGCTTGAACAGGTCAGGTGTTTGCTTAGATAAACAGCTAATTAATATTTGAAGAGCGCTTAAATTTCGTCTTCTCTAGTGTTGAATAATGAATAATACATTAAGCACGGTATTAGACGAAATGCAGGGCACTTCTCTTCCTCACCCAAGCCGTGACATTTTTTTTTTTGTGATGCTGCTTATTAAATGCATGCTTGCAGGAGCAGTATTAAAGTTGGCTAGTTTTAAGAATTTCTTGGACTGCTATATGTTTTGCTTTTTGAATTTTGTCCCTTCTTACATTGGTTGAGATAGGGAAGGAAGACCAGGCTACTCGTGGAGCATCATGTAAAATGTGATCTGTGATCGATAAACGTTTAAAAACTTTTTCCTTAATTGGTTTTCTTAGGGTGTTTGAAGCTTTAACTAAGTTGTCCTGTCCTCTCCTCAAAACATTTGTATAGACATGGCAAAAGGATGGTCACGTTTTTGTTAGCCTAATAAATACAGATCTACAAAGAGGACATAAATCATGGGCTTTATAGGGTGCGAAACATGCCTCCTTCCCAGAAAATAAACAGCTTCCTTGGAATTACACTCTTTAAGACAGTTATAATGCTTTGACCATAATTCACTGGATTTCCCTTCTTAAATTCTCCACCACCCCCCTCCTCTCTTCCCCATTCACTCCAATCTCTCTCTGTCTCTCTCTCATTTGCGCGCGCGCACACACACACACACACACACAAACACGTACTGGGTGGAGAGTTCAGTACTTGTGAGAACTAAGGAAAAGAAATGGGGAATGCAAATAGTTTTTGGGCTACTTTCTTTCTTCTTGTTTTAGTTGCCTCTGTAGCTCGTGGGGATCCTCTTGTTCCGGCACTTATCATCTTTGGAGACTCAGTTGTTGACGTGGGTAACAACAATAACCTCACTACACTCATCAAGGCAAACTTCCTTCCTTATGGAAGAGATTATGTTACTCACAGACCAACTGGAAGATTCTGTAATGGGAAGCTAGCAACAGACTTCACAGGTAACTGTACTTGTCAAGAATCCGCTCTTGTTTTTCTCCTCATTGGTCCATCTCATAAGCTTGCCATGCTTTGTCTGATTCTTTCATGCAATATGTTCAGCTGAATACCTAGGCTTCACCACATACCCACCAGCCTACCTTAGCCCAGATGCCAGCGGAAGAAACATCCTAACTGGAGCCAACTTTGCCTCAGCTGCTTCTGGCCTTTATGACGGGACAGCCCAGTCATATGTAAGAGCAAGCCTTTTCCTCTCCCTCCCTCCCTCTCTATCCATATATATATAAATGTTATGTGCTTACATGGCCCTGTCTTTCTTATGGTTTGTAGAGTTCCATTTCTTTGACCAGGCAGTTGAGCTACTACAGGGATTACCAAATGAAAGTTGTCAACATGGCTGGACAAGCCAGGGCCAATGACATATTCTCCGGTGCTATCCATCTCTTGAGTGCAGGGAGCAGTGATTTTATTCAGAATTATTACATCAACCCAGTCCTTAGAGGACTATACTCAGTTGATCGGTTCTCAGACCTTCTCATGAGTTCCTACTCTAGTTTTATTCAGGTATCAATCCCACCACAGAACAGATTCTTTGTTTCCAAACAGGTGTTTGAGAAAGGTAAAAAAAAAAAAAAAAAAAACAGAGAGAAGAAAGCACATAGATTTTGGCCAGAATCTTATGTCTACATCACTTAAATTTATCAAGTCCATCAATAAATCTCTGTACAAAATAAACCTGTCTATATCTAAGGGAAAACACAGAAAGTAAAATAGAAACAGTAGTAGCTAGCACACATCTACACATACTAATACATTAATTCCATGGATAAATAAACGAGAAACAATCCTCTTCTTTAGCTTCTTCATAGCACAGAATTGTTTTCTAACAAGGAGGTATTGAGACAGAATCTCTATGGACTTGGAGCAAGAAGGATTGGAGTGACATCCCTACCTCCAACAGGGTGTTTGCCCGCAGCTATCACCCTCTTTGGCGCAGGAAGCAACCAGTGTGTCGAGAGTCTAAACCAAGATGCTATTTTGTTCAACGACAAACTAAACAGCACTTCCCAAGGCCTGGTGCAAAAGCTTCCTGGCCTCAAACTTGTGGTCTTTGATATTTACCAGCCTCTCTTGGATATGATCAGGAAGCCCAGTGACAACGGTAAGAAAATGCCTACTCTCTGAAAAACAAAAGCACAAAATCCGAACGACTGATTATCAATTTTCATCTGGGTACTTAATCATGTTAACGTGACAGGTTTCTTTGAGTCGAGAAGGGCTTGCTGTGGTACAGGTACACTAGAGACCTCAGTGCTCTGCAATGATCGGTCTGTGGGAACATGCTCCAATGCCACAGAGTATGTGTTCTGGGATGGATTCCATCCCTCTGAAGCTGCTAACCAGGTCTTGGCTGGTGATCTCCTTCAACAGGGATTCGACCTCATCTCTTAGAGCTACCTGCACCTACTCCCTCCCACCATAGCTAAAACAGTTTAATTACTGCTAGTGCACTCCTTAATTGAAAATATTAGTATCAGAGACTTGTAATTAATATAATTGGTACTTTGCAAGTCATCTGGTAGTCTCATCGCACGGGATGGCCCTGTAAAACCTCGTTAGCAAATATCCGCAAGAGATATTTATCATCACTTCAATAAGATGATTATGTTTGTCATGGCTCCATTTATTTCAGAAAACTTGTTTTTGATTTTTTAAAGTTTGCTGCATTGGCTCGCAGGCTTTCAACTTCAATAATTTATATAACATGATTCCTCCCCACAAAGAAGAGTGTTTGGTTGCCCAACTAAGTAGAAAAAATTGTTTGGTTAAATAAATACTTCTTGCCTTTCACACCATATCTATCAAATGTGTTTTAAACTTTAAATTTGTAAAGGCTAAAATAATTTATTTTTTATTTATGAAAATTTATTTTTTCATTTATGTTATATAAAAAATATATCTCAAACTATTTTAACTAAACAAATATTTGCTATCCATGTTGTTAGGTCAATTTTTTTACTTCGGCTCTATTCTTTTAAAAATTACATGCAAGTTCATAATACTTTATAAGGTAAAAAAACATCAGATTATTTATATAATTATCATTATATTTTAATTAATAACTAAAAAACTCTTATATTAAATATTATATTTTTACCATAAATTAAAAAAAAACTAAAACTTTCATGATTGAAATTCTATCAAACACTTTGTGTGGATACAAAGTAAAAACCAATTCCTATTTTGCTGGTGGTGGAGTAAGTTCTTGGACCCAAGAAAGGAAAAAACATGGGACATGCTCCGAGCCTGTTCTTGACCAACATGGATACTTCATGCAAGCGCAGGTAAATTTTCATTTTCACATTCACCCCTTTTAGATTTGTACCTTAACTATTGTTTTCCTCTTTACTACTATGGTAGCTAATGGTTGAAGGATAAAAATGTTACAGGAAAAAACCCAGATAGAGGATGCTACACCAGAGGCAATAAGATCGACTCCATGGATAGAGTGCAATAGTACTGATACATCAGGGAATAATCAACTTTATCAAATTTACTTGTGCGTAGATACTACTGGGAAAAATCTCATTGAATTTCCAGTGTTTCCCAAAGGCAAATGTGGTTCAGAGATTGAGTTTATGAAAGCATGACGAAAAATGTGGTATGTGAGGGGAATCAACATGGATTCCAATAGTAGTTCTGTTTTCCGGTCCTTTAATTTAATTATCTTTTAATTTGGTTTTTTATATTGCGTTCATTTGGAATTGATCTTGGTGATTTATTTTTTATGCCTACATATAGGATCTTGCAATGTCGGGGAAATATCTTGTTGTGCTCAATTGATATTTGGTTTTGCAAAATAAAATTTTATTTTATTAATTTAAAATAATTAGAGTTTAGGATCTGAATTTAAATCTTACACAAATGTCCAATCTTTTTTTTTGCTACCATCAAAGACTAATTTGCATGGTTAGGGGCAAAGTTCATGTTCTTTTTTATTTTTCAGTCACTCAACTTTTTTTCTTCTCAATTTGATCATTTCACGTTGTCTTTTATTTGGGGTTTGACATAATAGTTTATTTTGGTTGCCTAAATATGAAGATTCCATAATATTAAAAGAAAATTCTGGTACTCAATTTAACAAAATAAAATACAATTATGTTAAAATAAAATAATTAAAGATTAAGGGATCAAAATTAAAACAAAAAAACAATATGGTGGGATGAAGTTAATGAACAATACATGCTAGCATGTGGAGGAAGCTTATCATGTTTTAGCAACGTGTATAATTTCCTTAGACAGTCAAACAAGTGTTGTTAGAAGCATCGCGATGAGGTTGTGCTCACTTAGTTGAAATTAAAAGGTGTCTTATCATTTTGTTTTTATATCAAATTTAATCTTTATTTTTTTAATTGTTATTTTTTTATTTGGGTTATTTTAAAACTGTTTTTTTTTTAAAAAAAAAATTTATCATTTGATATTGAATTGATTGAGAATTAGACCTCATAATTTTCTTTGATGGGACAATCCTGATCACATGACCTGAGGTATACAAATACATAGAATTTGAGAGTTGATTAGAGAGGTCTTTCTCCTCCTCTATTGTTGTAACTTTCTTTAAAAAAATCATTGGCATTATAATTATTTGATAAAGAGATGATGGCATGCCAAAGTTTTCACAAACAAAATATGTTAAAATCCGTGAGTACACTTTTAGGAAGTCATTTTGAACTCAATAAAAATCAAAATCAGCTACTAAAAATTGAGCAAAACCATGACAACATGGCTAAGGTCTCAACTATTAGTTCTATCATATAAGTTATAGTTTGTACTAAACCAAATATCACTTATGTAGTAGGAGTTGTGAGTCGATTAATGAGTAATCTAGCAAAACCATATTGGGAGGTAGTGAACTGGGTTATGAGGTACTTAAAAGAATCCTCGCATACTTGTATTAGTTTCACAACTGCTAATTTAATTAAAACTAGAAGGATTTGTAGACATTAATCCAGTAGGTGATGTTGATAGTAGAAATAGTACTACAAGGTTTGTATACATTCTAGGTGGTATTAAATTCTTTACAGAGTTTTCCTTTTTAGAAGACTTTTGTTATTTCGATCATAGAAGTTGAATATATTACAGTATCAAAATCTGTAAATGAAATGCTATGGTTGTGAAGTTTCTTAAAAAAACTAGGCAAGAAAACGAGGAGATACTCTCTATAGTGATTATTAGAGAGCAATCTTGTTTTGCTAAAAATCTATAATTTCATTCTAAAACTAAGCATATTCAAATGAGATATGATCACTTTATTTGACATCTGCTTAATGATAAACAATTAAAGCTAGAGAAGATCTTTGAGACCAAGAATCCAATAATCATGTTAACTGAGGGGTGTTACACTTAATAAACTAAAGTTGTGCAAATATTCGGTAGGTCTTTGAGGATAGAGGACAATTTCTGGCGTCGTTTATCTCCAGGTGGGAGATTTTTATGAATTGAGACAAATAACCCACAGTCAAACCAAAGAAGGCTGCAAATTAGTCTAGAGAGGAGGGGAGATTTTAGTGATGTAAATTAGGCTAAAAAAAGGAAAAACTCTAGTGGTTTGTCTGTCAATTTTTAGCAGAAATCATGGTTGAAAATGGAGATGTTTGTTCGGCCATTTCAACTAGAAATACAACTTGTGAAAGAAGAAGAAAAATACACAACAAAAGAGCAAGAGATAAGTGAGACAAATACATAGAATTTGAGAGTTCATTGGAGAGGTCTTTCTCCTCCTTCGTAGTTGTAACTTTCTTTTTATCCTTGGTGAGTAAAACAAGCAGCTCTATTGATGCACAGAATTTCCAAACCACATAATAAAAATTATGTGACTTGGTTGTGAGAATTAATCTCATTTCTTAACACAATCTCTAATTGCTCGACCCCAAGCACCATTTTATTTCTTTTAACTTTCTCTTATTTTCTTTTATTTTTAAAAAAAGTCGCTGACGTGGATGTTTTTTCAGGTGATTTATAATCTATAGTATTTATAGTTGGTATATGATAGCACAAACTTCTCAGTAATGCAGTCATTTTGTCATTGTGGATGAAAATAAATGCTTCGCTCATCATCTCCTCATCATCTAATCCCAAGGATACTTCTAGGTCATCTAAATCATGCAAATTTTTAATAATTATTTTTATCTTACAACATTCATCCGCCAAAGCAAGTTTCTAGTAGCATCATTTTCTTGTTCTGGTTATCCAAAAATACGCAATCTTATTATCTAATTACAACATTAAAAGAACATTTTAATATAGTATAAAATCAACAGAAAAGAAAAGAAAAGGACAGAGAATTCAATATAAAATATTCAGCTACTGCAGCGATTTTTTATTACAGGGTTGTACATATTTCTAAGTTGTGTGTGTCTATGTTAACTCTAGTACAAACTATATGTGTTTGGTACAAACTAGAACAGAAAAAAACATGTTGTAGGGCTGACATTATGGTTATGTAGTTTTCCATCAGTATTGGGATCTAATATTCTCCTGCAAGTTGATTAATATGGGCAGGAGCACACAACTAATTTGAATACAAAATATACAAAATATAGGTTTTGGTGGAAAATTTGCCTCATATTTACTTATTAACATGTTATCTCATCAATGATGTCAATCTAAATATTATCTTTAAGTGTTGTGTTCATGTCATTATTTCACAAATATATTAAAATTTGACCACCATACATTCGTGAAGACATGAACTTTATTATACAAAAAAATAAAATTAAAAATCAAACATTCAATTATAAAAATCATACAAGTTTAGGCATTTAAAATCGTGCTATACCAATTAGGATTTGTTTCGAGGCAAAAGGAACAAAAGCTTTTATATAGCTTTCATGGATAACTTGAGAGGAAGAGTTAGGCCACAGAATCTGTTTCATTCTGGAATGTATTCTTCTTATTTGTAATGAAAACATGCGTTCATGATCTAAGTTTTTTTATGAAGAAGAAAAGAAAACTAGAGAACTATACAAACTCGCTGAGTCGAGGCATGAATCATGCCTAATGCTAACTATGCAAATCTTTTTAGCAATGACATGTAGCAACAGATAAAACTGACAAGCTTGTCTATCAGAGCTGATAACAGTAAATGGTATTGATGCTTCTTCTTTTTTCCGAGGATTATCGGCCTTGCTGAGTGCTGCTAGGCTGTATTGCCCACAGCCAGAGCAATGTGCGGTGGTTCTATGGCTGAGTAAGAGCACCCAACTGGTGTGACACCGATCCAGAAGAAAGACAGAAAAAATTCAAGCCCCATAATACTACGAGTGCAAATATTTTTTTATTCAAATTGCTATTTACCAGTCAAAACTGCACAACTGATACTGATCAACTATTAATCGATATTCCAAACATCAAATTTGATTGATTGACACATTACGTGTCTACCACTTGGCTCCTTCTTCATATATTGCTAACAATTCAGCCATTCTTTAACTTAGTCTATTTATGCTTCTAAACGCATGTTTGATAAATTTCAAGCATCAGCGAAAGCTATGATCCATGGTCAAAATGCTCCAAGCAGTTTTGAGTCTTCAAGTAACCTGGAGACTTGCTGTTTGGAGCTTCAGCCTTACAATTTAATGGATGAAACTGGCAATTTTGGAACAGCTCATCAGTAGAGAGAAGGCATGGAATTGGTAGGGATGAATGTTTTCTTGGATTAATTGGTAAATTTTCTTTGCCTTTTATAAAACAAAAGCACACAGTTAAGTAGAGTGTTTTCTTTTTAAAACCGAAGTGTTGAATTGAAAATGTTAGTTACAAGTCATAATTGCATGGCACACAGGACCTGGTGATAATTTCAGCAGTAATAGTTTCCTAACAATGGAAATAAAGCTGTAAGCATAAAGGAATTCCTATTTAACCTGATCTTGGATAGTAGCCCTGTGTGTAACCTCCCACGTTGTAAGAATTAGGTTGTAGCTTTGCAAATGCGGCCTGTCCTTGCATTCCATCCTTCGCATATTGCTGCCAAAGTAGCTGCTCTTCCACTAACAGCTTCTGTTTCTTTTCCATCTCGGACATTTGCACGTAAGGTGGTGGTGCAACCGCAAGTGAGGCAGCAAATGGATCTGGGTTTGCTGATGTTGTAGCACTACTATTAGGGACTGGAGGTGCTGGCAAAGCCAACATTGCAGGCCTTCCAGCTGAACCGAGGGCAACACTACTAGCACTTCCATGAACTCCATAACCTGTCGCAGACATTTCTGCTGTTTTCACCCCATGTTGGTACATGCCATCAAGCAACATCATATCAAGACCACCAGCAAGAGTTACTTTCTGGCTTGTTAAATCACTAGCTGATTGAACCAAAGTTGTCTCCCAATCTGCTGTATCATCATTGAAGGCTTCCCATGCAAGAGCTTGAGCAGGACCAGCTGGTGCACCACCATCAAACAAAGCTAAGGCCATATTATTTGCGTGTTCTTCTGTTGACAATGCATCATCATGCAAGTTCAACAAATCAGCCTCCTGTTGTGTATTTATTTCCTTTTTCTCTTCTTCCTTTGCTGCATCTTCCTGCACTTCTACGACAGGGGTCTCCGTGTAACTTTCAGGTGGTGGTAGTGCCTTTATTGCATTTATATCATCTTCACATTTTTTCCCCTCGTCAGTTTCATTCATTGGCTCTTCAAATGTAGCTCTCTTGGTTTGTGCCAATGTGGACTTGTCTTGAATAAATTCGTCCATTAGGTCAAGCTTCTTCTGTGTAATCTTCTCAATGTCCGGGTACTCTGAAGTGCGTGCAATGCCAACAGTCTTGCACCAGCTATAGAAGTTGTCGAGTTCGTCCAACTGCTTTGAGACTCGGCAGAAGATCTCGTAAACCTTCACGGCCTCAGGAATCTCTAGTTCCATAAAACGATCAATCAAGATGCCCAATATTTCTGTTATGTCATAATATAACTGGATACTTTCCTTCACCGTTGAATAGAGAGCCACAATTACAACCCTGTTGTGCTTCGCCCCCCCTGGTTTAAGACAGACAATGACAGAAATTGCAGATTGAGAGTATATATACTCATTGATAAAGTCTAATTTATTTGATAACGGATGCAGATGCAAGATGCCAACTTATGATTGGGAATGATTTTTTTTTAAAAAAATTATATTATGTTTTTTTATCATTCCAGGACAATTACCAAGCTTAATTTTTACAATCGCTGAGACCCCTGAAATACTTCATTAATTGTTTAGAACCGCGGCAGAATTCTTCACGCCATATTTTTAAGGTCTTGTCAGGACAAGGGTCATAAATTTATGTTGCTCCAGAACCTTGAGTTGAGTCTTTTTTTTTTTCCAGATTCCTTAAACATCAAACAGAGTGCCATCTATACATGCATTGTATTTCCTGGGTTCTCCTCTCTCCATGGTACAATATTAATAATATTTTCTTGCAAGTTGATTAACATACACGTAGGAAGGAATGTAAACCAACCTGTGGGGCGGCAGGCTAGAAAGCGCTCAAGGAGCTGTTGCAAATGTTGTATCCTGGAAAAGATATGGTCGATCTTCATGTCACGGACAGGCGTTGATTTCACAGATGCCTGGCCAGCCTCCTCTTCATCTTCTTCTATTCCAAATGCACTACGCTTCCCGCGACGCCCTTGCATCCTAAACTCAAGCCTTTCATCAAGATAAAGAGCAAGCGTGCGCACAAATGCAGAGTAGTCCCATGAATTGGATCGTGAATCACGGAAATCTGACATGTTAAGAAGGCGAGTCCCACGCCTGGTTGCAAAGAAGATCTCCTGCTCATAAGCTGGATCACCCTCGGCCAACAGCCTCTGAATTAAAATAAGCGTCTTCAATGCCACAGTCCAATTCCTGGTCTTGTTGAGACGCCTGGAGAGGCTGTTTACACATGCGCTGATGTAGGCACGAGAATACGAAGTCAAGCTCAATATTTCCCGAATGTGCCTCTCGTCTGCGGGGTATTCTTCATGCCTGGTTGCCTTAACAATGGCCACATCAAGGTCTGATAATGAGTGGCTGTTGCCAACTTTGGCTAGGCCTATGCTAGTCTGGTCCTTCACTGCCCCAAAAGCTCTTCTGATCTTGCTCGTAGCCATTACAGACAGCACAAAATTCCGAAGGCTGATAAAATCGGCTTCTGATTTTTAGCAAGTACTTATTCCGAGACTCAGTTTTGTTGGCGATTAGTCCCAGGAAAGTTGCAAAAATTGATCAGGGGTTCTCACACAGGCTACCTACTGGATATGTTGGTGAAGAATGGCAAACAATGCAAGCGAATCACCACTACTTGAACACTAGATTTTAATGGTGCGACAGAAAATTAATAAGAATGCAATGCTCTCTCCTCAAAACGGTTAACAGGAATTAATTTCTCTGTTTGGTTTGGTTGAAGAGAGAGCATGCATGGTCGTGACATGGAAATTAGCTTTTATGGTTAATGGAGAAAATGTCTCCAACTTGAGGTTGTAATCAAAAGCATGCCCCGAAACAAGAGGGGTTGAGAAATTGTCGGGCTGTTGAATGATTTCCCCTACTTTATTTACTTTTTCATACAAAAATAGATTTTGACCTCAATTAAATTTAACTATACCACAGAATTACTCGTCACCGATTCTGCTATATATTTGTTATTTGTTATAGGGAAACAATTATAAAAACTCAAATTAATTAGGATGTATAGAAATATAAAATATCAAGTAACAAAAAAAAAAAATGTTTAGCAACTTAG
>Ga0307511_10006035_pt1 | contig 12232 bp, 10 predicted proteins | sample 13_EM_MG_FD_200266 | JGI IMG/M metagenome (GOLD analysis project Ga0307511, IMG submission 200266) | Populus trichocarpa ectomycorrhiza microbial communities from riparian zone in the Pacific Northwest, United States - 13_EM | ecosystem: Host-associated > Plants > Roots > Unclassified | place...
CGCGGTGCAGGTCTATGATGGCACACAGGGTTGGAAAATGCGCCCCTTTCTGAATCGGCACCAGGTCGAACCGTTCACCGCGGAGGAGGCCAGGACTACGGCCGACCAGCCGGACATCGACGGCCTGCTGATTGACTATGCCAGCCGTGGCACGCAAGTCGATGTCGAGGGCATCGAACAGTTGGACGGCAAACCGACCTACCGGCTGAAGCTCACCTTCAGGAATGGCCGCGTGCTGCGCGATTGGGTGGATGCGCAATCCTTCCTCGAGGTCAAGATCGAAGGCACGCCACGCCGGCTCGACGGCAGGATGCACCGGGTAGCCATCTATCTGCGCGACTATCGCAACGTGGGCGGGATTCAGATTCCGCACCTGATCGAGACCACGGTGCAAGGCGTGGAGCGGACGGAAAAGATTGTGATCGAGAAGGCGGCGGTGAATCCCCACGTCGACGATTCGCGATTCGCAAAGCCGGTGTGAGCGGGCGATGACTGACACAAACCCAAGTTGGGTCCGGACGCTCGCGGTCTGCGGCGTATTGGTGCTGATCCAGACAGACGCGCTAGCCGACGACGACGCGTCCGAGCATCATGCACACGCCGCCAGGCGCACAACAATCTCTACGACGCAACAATACGCAATACCGGAGGTACGACTGATTCGTGACGACGGAGTGGGCGTGTTGCTGCCAGCGGAAATGAATGACGGGCGTCCGGTGGTGGTCAATTTCATCTTCACGACCTGCGGCTCGATCTGCCCGCTGATGAGCCAGGTGTTTGGACAATTCCAACGCAAGCTGGACACCGATGCCAGACAGCCGCACCTGCTCTCGATCTCGACGGACCCGGAAGAGGACACTCCCGGCAAGCTTCGCCAGTATGCGCAGAGATTCGGTGCGCGCGACGGCTGGAATCACTACACGGGTACGGTCGAGGCCAGCCAGAGCGCGCAACGGGCCTTCGATGTCTATCGCGGCGATAAGATGAGTCACACGCCGGTTACATTGATGCGCGCGGCGCCTGGTCGCCCCTGGCTGCGCATCGAGGGCTTCCTGACTCCCGACGAGCTCCTGCAGCGCTATCGCCAGCTGCTTTCCACGGGATGATGATGCGAGGGCCATACGCCCGGCCGCTTCGCTTGCGCGCCCTTTGCGCGGTATTGGCGCTTCTGGTAGCCGCGACCACGCATGCAGGTGTTGGCGAGACAATCTATCGCCAAGGGATACTGTTGTCCGGCGAGCCTCTGCAGGCTGAGCGCGAGCCCGGAATGCACATCGAGGGAGCTACGGCTGCGTGTATCAACTGCCACCGCCGCAGCGGCCTGGGAATGACCGAGGGCAGGCGCGCGATCCCGCCAATCGCCGGCCGGTATCTATTCCACCCGCGCGCCGCCAATGCGGATGAGCTCGATCTGCCGTTCGTCGAGGGAATGAAGGCCGACCGCGATCCGTATGACGAGGCGACGCTGGCTCGCGCCATTCGCACCGGTGTGGGCGCCGACGGTCAGCCGCTCAGCTATCTGATGCCGCACTTCCAACTCGATGACGTTCAGATGGCATCGCTCATCTCTTACCTGAGAAGCCTCTCACCCGGACCCGTGCCCGGAGTGACCACGTCCGTGTTGCATTTCGCGACCATTATCACCCCCGATGCGGATCCAGTGAAACGCGACGCAATGCTCGAGGTACTCACGAAGTTCTTTGACGACAAAAATCGCTATACGCGCGCTGAGAGTCCCCGCCTGCATTCCTCCCGCCGCATGATGTTCAAGGTCAACCGGCACTGGGAACTGCACGTCTGGCAACTGGCAGGCGCGCCGCAGACCTGGGAAGCACAGCTGCGTGACAAGTTGGCAACCCAGCCGGTGTTCGCGGTGATCTCGGGTCTGGGCGGGCGAACGTGGGAACCGGTGCAACACTTCTGCGAGGCAGAGGGCCTGCCTTGTCTGTTTCCTAACGTCGATCTGCCTGTCGACCGGCAGAGCGATTTCGACAGCCTGTACCTCTCGAAAGGCGTGCTGCTCGAGGCTGAATTGATCGCGCACAATCTCAGAGCAAGCAAAGCCGGGGCATCCATTCACCGGGTAGTGCAGATCTACCGGGCGAAGGACATAGGCAAAGACGCCGCTGCGGCACTGCGCACGGCATTGCACGATGAGGCCATGACCGTAGTCGAAGAGACTCTCGGCGCCGGAGCCTCCGGCCACGAGCTCAACGCGTTGCTCGCAAAGTCTCAACCAAACGACATTTTGGTGTTGTGGCTTCGCAAGGCGGATATCGCTGCCCTGGGGCGCCCTCCGGCACGAGTCGCGCGAGTATATTTGTCAGGACGGATGGCGGGATTGGAACAGGCCCCGCTGCCCGGGAAATGGCGTGGCCTCACGCGGATGGCCTATCCATTCAATCTGCCGGATCGCCGTCGAGTGCAGGTCGATTATCCGTTGGGTTGGTTCCGGATGCGGCAGATTCCGGTGGTGGCGGAACAGGTACAGGCGGATACCTATCTCGTCTGTGCCATTGTCTCCGACGCAATCAACCACATGGTCGACACCTTCGTGCGCGACTATCTTGTGGAGCGAATCGAAGAGCTGCTCGAGCATCGCATCATCACTGGCTACTACCCACGGCTCGCGCTGGCGCCGCAACAGCGATTCGCATCGAAGGGTGGCTACATCGTTCGCTTCCGCGACAGCAATGGCACCAGTCTTACTCCCGAGGGCGATTGGACGGTGCCGTAACGCCTGGATCCTGGCGGCTGGCCGCGCTGCAGTCGCCGAGTCGGATTGCAACAATGGTTGAATGAGTTGCCTCGTGCGACAGGAACCCCTCGCTCTCGTTTTGATAACTCGTGTCGCTGAGGACGGTAATGCTATCGCGCATCGCCAGCACTGCGCCGTCGGGAGCCGTGCAACGCCAGCTCACCTCATAACGCTGACCTTCCTGCCTCAGGGACTCGAACACACAACCGCGCCCCTGCAGCTCGGCGAGCTTGCGCTTGAATTCGGCGGTCGGATCGCTACATTTGCGCACGGTAGCGGTCTGCGGCTTGCCGCCTCCGCTGTTGATCCGGGTCCGCCGGTACTCCCACAGACCTGGCCGCAGTTGCGGCAAGGCCGCCGCGTCAGCCGGGGGGGCTGGCCTGGCCGCACCTGCAGCATTGGCCGTTGGCTGCGCTCCCCGCCCGGGAGTAACCAGCAAGCATGCCAACAACGTCAACACGCCGGGTAACCTGCAGCCTGCCATCGGGGATCCTCCATACAACCAGAAGGAGTATACCGCTCGCAGGCAGAGTGTGACCGGGTTCTCACTGGGAGCGGGCTTGGTTGGGCTCCTAGATGCAGTCGTTAGCGCCGCCGCCCGCAATAGGTAAAGATCGAGCCACGACCCAGGGGCAGGCGCATGCGCATTTCTCGTTTGCTGTTCATCGTGTTCCTGTTGAATTCGCCGTTGCTGCGGGCGGACCCGCTGCGCTACGAATTCCTGCTGCTGCCGAGCGCATCGGGCGTAGGCACCTTCGACCGCCGGGCTCCCAACACCCAGCTGGAGGACGAGGTGTTGCAGGCCGACATGATCCTGAGCCTGCAGAAGGGTCCGCTCAAACTGTTCGGTGAATACCTGCTTTCGGACCACGAGGGGGACTTGGAGCGCCTGCAGCTCGGCTGGCAGTTGTCCGATGACACGGTGTTGTGGATTGGCCGCTTCCACCAGCCCACCAGCGTCTGGAACCACGATCATCACCATGGTCAGTACCTGCAGACTTCCATCACCCGGCCGTCAATCGATGAATGGGAGGACCTCGGCGGCGTAATACCGCAACACTTTACCGGCGCCCTCCTCGAGTCAGGCCGCACGGTGCTCGGCAACTGGAAACTGCGGACGGCGGCGGCGGTCGGAGTGGCCCCGCAGATCACGCCTCATGGGCTCGAGCCCTTCGACCTGCTCCATCCTGACTCGGACCGGCACCAAATGGGCTATCAGGCACGCGCCTCCCTGCACCCCGGTGATTTCACCGAGACCGGAGTGGGTATCGTCCTGGCCAACGACGAGCTGACCGCGGTCGGGCCCCCACCCCCCTGGTTGCCGAATTTCGACCACGTCAATCTCAAGTTGGTCGGTCTGTTTGCAATTTACGCGCCTTCCGACTGGAAGATCACCACCACCGTCTACTACGCGGATACAAAACTCTACTACGGCCCGGCGCGCAAGGATGACAGCTTCATCGTGGGTTACGTCGAAGCCGAACGCAACTTCGCGTATGACCTGACAGGTTTCGTTCGATGGGAAGACTCGTACGGAGCGAACAGCTCTCCGTACCTGCATCTATTCGAACAGTTCGCACGGTGCCGGCGGGTGGCCGGGCTCAGGTGGGATTTCGTCGACCGCCAGGCGCTGACGGTGCAGTTCACGAATTCACATACCCTGGATGGGCGCTATTCCGACATCCGGCTGCAATGGAGTGCGGCGTTCTTTTGATGAAGCGACGTGCGCCCCACCTCGTAATCCTGTTGTGCCTGTGGGCACAGGTGTGTGCAGCCTCGCATACGCTCGTGCTGGTGGTGCGCGCTGACAGCAAGGTTACCGCTCTTGACTCGCTGACCGTGCGCAAGCTGTTCCTCGGCCTGCCGGTGTTGATCGATGGCGCGCCGCTGCACCCCCTGCGAAACCGCAGCGATTCGCAACTCGACCCGATCTTCCTGCAACAGATTGTCGCGATGTCGCAATCGGCCTATGACCGGCGGATCCTGATCGGGGTAAACCGCCAGGGCTGGCTGCGGCCGGTCGAGGTCAATTCGGGCAGCCGGCTGATCGAAACGTTGTATGCCGACCCCAATGCAGTCACGTTCATGTGGCTACAGGACGTCGCTCACAATCCGAAGGTCCGCGTCATCAGGGAGCTATGGAGCGATTGATGAACACTTTGCGCCTGCGGCTGCTCGGTGTGGTCCTGGTGATCCACGCGGCGCTGGTTCCCCTGTTGTATCTCGGCGTGACCGCGATCGTGACGGACGGTTACGCCGAATTGTTCGTGAACCCGGCGCGCTCCTACAGTCAACTGGTTGCTGACGAGCTTGAAGCAAGCTCCGCGGACAGATTTGAGCCGCGTGCCACCGAACTGCTGGATGGCGTGCTGCTGACCGGCCAAGTGGTGTTTGCTGAGATCGTCGACGGCAATCGAACGATCCGCAGCTCGGTGCCTTCCCGGATTGCTCCCGCCGACCGCCGCGATGACTTCAGATTCGGGCAGCACGATGACGAAGTGTATTACATTTCCCACACGGTCAAACGCCCGGACCACTCGATCGTATTACGAATGGGCTTCGACGAAAGCCCGACCCTGGAACAGATCACGGCCGCCAAGCAGCGGGTGTCGATTGCGATACTGGCGTTCACGGCTGCTTCCCTCGTGGTCGCCATATGGCTGTCGGCGGTGATTGCGCGGCCCATGGTGCGGCTGCAGGAAGCTGCGAAGCGCATCGCCGGCGGCGACTTCCGCACTCAGCTGTCGATGAGCAGTTCGATTCGTGAGGTGCAGGAGCTGAACCGACACCTGGAAGACATGCGCCAGAAACTCGTGGGCACGAATGAGCGCCTGGAGCGCGAAATGAGCGAGCGCGAGGCTTCCGAGGCCAAGCGGCTCGACCTCGAGCGCCGGTTGTTGCACCGGGAACGGATTGCAACGATCGGTACCCTCGCCGGGGGCATTGCTCACGAGTTCAACAACATCATGACTCCCATTCTGTTGTACTCCCAGGTTGCGTTGCAGGACGCGCCGGCAGGCGGCCCGTTGGCCAGGGACCTGACCCGGATCGTCGCCGCCGCGCACCGGGCGCGCAGCCTCGTCAATGGAATCCTGACGTTCAGCCGCGAGATGGACCTCCAAAAGGCGGCTGTGTTTGCAGTGCGCCCGACGATTGACGAGGCGCTCGGCCTGTTACGGGCAATCGTCCCCGCCAACGTGGAAATCAGCTTCGAGCCGCAGCCTGAAGTGGCCCCGGTGTTCGGGGATCCGAGCCTGCTGCACCAGGTTGTGGTCAACCTGTGTACCAATGCCTACCAGGCCATGCACCCCACCGGCGGCCGAATCGCGCTGAGGTTGACTTCGGTCCACAACCCGCCCATGACACAGCTGAATGAAGGGCGCTACGTATTGCTGGAAGTCAGCGATACGGGCCACGGCATGGACGAGTCGGTGCTGGCGCATATTTTTGATCCTTTCTTCACCACCCGCGATGTCGGTGAAGGCACCGGTCTCGGGTTATCCATCGTGCACGGGATCGTGACCTCCATGAGTGGCGCGATCACCGTGGAGTCAGTCGTCGGAAGGGGTACGATGGTGCAGATATTTCTCCCCGCCGCAGCGGCATGAGAGAGAAGCACATGGCACTGATCCTGGTGGTTGACGATGAAATTGAAGTGGGCGAAGCGATCCGCCGCGTCCTCGAACAAGCGGGCTTCTCTGTTGCGATTGCCAACAGCGTGGCCGAGGGCCTGGAGGCCGTGGAGACTCAGCAGCCGGACATTGTCGTCACCGACATGATCATGCCGAAGTCGAACGGTATCGAGCTGATCAAGACGCTGCGCAGCCGCTTTCCGCGGGTGCGGGTCATCGCCATTTCCGGTGGCGGCAGCTTCGGCCTGCAATCATACAAGCCGGATGCCATCAAGACCCACGCGTATCTCGCCGCTGCCCGCGAAGCCGGAGCGGAAGAAACACTGACGAAGCCATTCGATATGAATGATCTGCTGGCGGCCGTCCGCCGCCAGCTGCCCAACTGAGGCGGGCTCAGCTCTTCAGCAGGCTGAGGACGTTCTGAAACGAGCGGGTCTGGGCGACATCGGCGGCCGTCGCCCGGTCATGATTGCGGATCCGCTTATCGGCCCCGGCCGCCAGCAGGCGCTTCACTACCACCGCATCGCCATTGCGGCTGGCAATGATCAAGGCGGTATCGCCAAACTGGTTCTGAGCGTCCTTGTCGGCCCTCGCCGCGAGCAGCTTATCCACGATCGGGAGCCGCCCGGTGGCGGCCGCCAGCAACAGCGCCGTATCACCGTGTTTGGTACGCGCGTCGATCTGGATATGCCGCGCGATGAGAAAATCGGTGACAGCCGTGGAGCCTGCGATGCAGGCCACCGCCAGGGCTGACACGCCTGCCGAGTCAGCGCGGTCCATATTGGCGCCATGCTGTACGAGCAGGCTCACGCCGCCTGTAAAGCTCGCATGCGCGGCATACCACAATGCCGTGCGCCCTGCTTTGTCCATCTGCTCCACCGGCGCTCCGGCCTCAATGAGTACGCGAAGCAGGTCGTCGTTGGAAGTTTGCGCCGCGAGCATCAGCGCGCTCATGCCGATTTTGTCCTGCAGCCCCGGATTGCCGTGCGCGGCTGTGAGAAGCCGGATAGTGCCGGTGTGTTGAGTCCTGGCGGCAGCGACAATCGCCGGTTCACCGTCGGGTGAACGCCCATCCGCCGATACTCCGTGTGCCAGCAACACGCGCACTACGTCGTCTTCCCCAGACCGGGCTGCGAGCAACAGCGCTGCTTCGGCTCGACTGGAGCTGCTGGAGCTCTTTGCTCGGATGAGGACACTCTCAGCCGACCGGGGCGCGTTGGAGCGTGCTGCCACCAACAGCGCCTCCGCGGCGTCAGAAGAGACCGGATCGTGATCCGCATCGGGCCAAGGGAGCACATCGAACAGACCGGTGGAGGTTCGCGACGCGGCGACGGCAACGTCGGACCAACCGGCGTACAGGTCACGATCCGGCGCCTTGGCCCGCACGATCACACGCGAGACGGAAGCAGGTTGGCTGTGCCGAAGAGCTGTCGCGCCACTGTCGGCCAACCGCCGGGCCATATCGGGATTGTTGCCTGCAGCGGCAAAATCGAGCGCCGACCAATCCTGCACATTCCGGGTTTTAACGCCAGCCTGCGCAGCGAGCAATCGCTCGACGGTGGGAAGGTCACCGCTGGCAGCCGCATGTATCAACGGAGTGTTGCCGCCATGATCTGCAGCGTTGACATTCGCGCCAGCGTGCACCAGCGCACCAACAGTTGCACTGTGGCCCGCGCGGGCAGCAAGCATCAGCGCCGTGATGCCGTATTGATCGGGCGCGTCAACGGGCGCGCCCGAGTGAATGAGAGACTCGACGATGTCGGTGTGACCGGCCGCGGCTGCACGATCCAAGGCGCCACGGCCAAAATCATCGTGTGAAGTCACCGAGTCGTGATCGCTTAGTGCCTGCGCGGACGGCAGGTCGCCGTGCGTTGCCGCCAACCAAAGCGCTTCGTGGCGGGTGGTCGCATCCGGATAGTCCTGGGGCCGCAGCAGTGTAATCGCACCAACACGAGCCGTGGTGTCGCCAGCGCCCGCTGCACCGCCTCGGCCTGAGGCAGTGCCCACAGCGTCGCCTGCAGCACCCACGCCCACGCCTTCACCCGAGCTACCCATCGCCCTCAAGCTGGCCGCAGCCCGGGCATTCCCCTGCGCAGCGGCCTTCTCCATCCATACCCGTGCCTGCCCCGCATCCCGCGGACCATTCAACCCATTTAAATAGAACACGCCGAGCAGGTACTGGGCGTCGGGGTTGCCCGCCGCGGCGAGCCGCTGCAACTCAGTGGCCGCGTGCGCGAATTGTTTGAGCCGGATCGCATCCTTGATGCCGTCAATGGAATTGGCGGCCGGCTCGGCGGCGAATACCGAGACGGACACACACAGTGCCAGCGGGCCCCACGTCCGCAAGGAAAATCTACGCCGTGCCAAATTTCGCCTCGACGTTGACTCCGATGTGGCGCAGGAAGTCCGTCGGCAGCACCCCTCCGGCACTCACGATGATGGCATCGTTTTTCAGCTTGAACAGGCGGCCATCTGTCTCGATCACCACGGACTCGCCGAAAATGTACGTGACGTTGGACTTCAACATCACTTTGAGCTTACCGCTTTGCTCGGCATGCGAGATGCGTTCTCTGTTGACCTGGTTTGCTTTTGCAAACGCTTCGCCGCGGTACGACAGAACGACGCTGCGGCAACCACACTCCGCGACGCTCGAAGCGGCCTCGACGGCGCTGTTGCCACCACCGACGACGAGCACATTCTGTCCGGCGTACTGCTCGGGATCGAGCAGTCGATAAACGACCTTCGGCAGCTCCTCACCCGTCACCCCCAGTTTGCGCGGTGTGCCACGGCGGCCAATGGCCAGCAGCACGCTGTGAGTCCGGTATTCGGCCCGGGAGGTCCGGACCCTGAAACCGTCGCCGTCACGCACAATGTCTTCGACGCGCTCGCGATAGCGTACTTCGATACCGGTCTTGCGTTCGACTTCCTGCCAGAAGGCCAGCAGGGCCTCCTTGCTGGTCTGCCGGAAGTCGACCTTGCCCACCAGCGGCACTTCCGCCGGTGCGGTCATGACGAGCTTGCCGCGAGGGTATTGGAAGACGGAGCCGCCCAACGACTCCTGTTCCAGCGTCACCGTCGGCATCCGTTTGGATTTGGCCGTCAGTGAAGCGGCGAATCCCGCCGGCCCCGCCCCCACGATGACGAGATCCAGGAGTCCACCACCTTTGCTGCGCTTGCGGTGAATGGCTTCGACCGCCTGCCTGCCCTGCTCGAGCGCGTTGCGAATCAATCCCATCCCCCCCAGCTCTCCGGCGATGAATATCCCGGGCACGCTGGTTTCAAAGCTGGGCGTCAGGATCGGGATCTCGACGCCCCGCAGCTCGCTGCCGAACACGAGTGAGATGGCTTCCACCGGGCAGGAGGTCTTGCAGGCCCCGTGCCCGATGCAATCGGCGGGGCTGACCAGCTCCGCACGGCCGCCGACAATGCCCAGTACCTGGTGCAGGGGCTGCTCCGGGCAGACCTTTACGCATGAGCCACAGCCGATACAGCGTGCCGGATCGACGATCGGGTGCAGCGACGGCGGCTCGGCAAGGCCGGCAGCTTGCGCCGAATCGCGAGCCCGCGCGCTTTTGCGCTCCAGCTGCGAGCGGCGCCTGAGGTACCAGCCCAGCAGCAGCAGCGACGGCAGACCGTAAAACATGTAGATGAGCGTATTCACCGACTTGGACCGGACCGGGCGTGCCGCTCCAACATCTCCCGTACCAACTTCCAACTCGAGTCTAACGATGTGACGTGTGCCATGGTTATGGGGTATTTCCCTACTTGTAAACGAGTTGCGAGCTGCGCACGCTGACCCTGCCGTAACAGGATGTTGGAGCAACGTTTGACAGCGGAAAGTCCGTAGTTTCCTGAGCGCGCTGTCGCCGGTCACCGACAACGCCCGCATCAATCGTGGAGGCGGCAGCCAGATGAATCCAGGAGCCACCGTAGCGGTGACCCGTAGACTGACAGCGGCGCGGCGTGCGTGGCGGCTCCCGCCGGCGCTCGTCGTAGCCATCGTGCTGCTCGTGCTGTTGTATTCGGGCTGGCACTTCCCGACCGAACGCTATATCACTCCGCAGCGGGGCCTCGGGTACGCGCTGGGAATCCTCGGCGGCAGCATGATGCTGCTGCTGTTCATATACTCGGCGCGCAAGCGCTTGCGCTGGCTTTCCTTTCTCGGACCGACGGTCAACTGGTTCAGGTTCCACATGCTCCTGGGACTCGGCGGCCCCCTGTGCATCCTGTATCACGCCAATTTCCACCTGGGCGCGACGAACAGCAACGTCGCGCTGATCTCAATGCTGACGGTGGCCGGCAGCGGTGTGATCGGGAGGTACATTTATTCGCGAATTCACCACGGCGTATACGGCAGCAAGATCACTCTCAGCGAATTGCGTTCGGGGTCGGAAAACCTGCAGGCAGTATCGCGCTCGGTTGCCTTCATACCGGAGTTGGTGCAGAGGCTCGAAAGCGCCGAGCGGCGCATGCTCGCAGCAGGCTCGCGAATTCCGATGCTGGGCCTGGCCAGGCCCTTCATGGCTGCGGCGCTCGCACTGCACTCGCGCTTGACCCTGCACCGGTAGATCTGGGATGCGCTGCGGGCCGCGGCCCGCAACTCGTCCGTGATTGCCGCCGAGCGCACCCGGCTCAGACGGACCGCATTCGCCTATGTTGACAGGCGAATCACCGCGACCCGGCGCCTGGCTGACTTCCAGGCCTTCGAGCGGCTGTTCTCGCTCTGGCATGCACTTCATATCCCCTTGATCGTGATGCTGCTCGTCGCGGGCTTCGTGCACGTCATTGTGGTTCATCTCTACTGACCCGGACACCCTGGCGAATGCGAGCCGGACCGTGGCGTGGAATTCTACTCATGGAGGTTCTGCTGTGCTTCTTGCCGGTGAGGAACAGTGAAGCCGTGAACCCGGAAAAGCTTTTCATGCCGGGCGAGCTGTCCGCGGCTCACCAGAAGTACGAGGAGCACTGCTCCAACTGCCACGACCGCAGCGACCGCGCGCGCGAGCGGCAGTTGTGCCTCGACTGCCACAAGGAAATCGCCGCCGATGTGCGAGCCAGGCAAGGATTTCATGGCCGGCTGCAGGGAATCGAAACCTCGCAATGCCGCGCCTGTCACGTCGAGCACCAGGGTCAGGGCGCGGACATCGTGAAGTTCAGCCGCGACCCCTTCAATCACGAAGCCACCGATTTTCCGCTGCGCGGCGCGCACGCGAACGCCACCTGCGACAGTTGCCATCCAGCCGGCAAGAAATTCCGGGAAGCCGCCCGCGATTGCATCAGCTGCCACACGGCGCAGGAGCCGCACGCAGGCAAGCTGGGCCGCAATTGCGCCGCCTGCCACGACACCCGGACGTGGCAACAGGTCGAGTTCGATCACGACGAGACATCGTTTCCGTTGCATGACAAACACCAGGGCGTCAACTGCGCGGAGTGTCACTTCGGCAATCGATACAAAGGTACGCCGACCGTCTGCGTGTCGTGCCACGCACCCGATGACGTTCACCGTGGCGAGCGCGGGCCCAAGTGCGCCAGCTGTCATACAACCGCCGGTTGGAAATCATCGAAGTTTGATCATGCCAGGCAGACCGGGTTCGCCCTCGACGCCGAACATGCACACCTGGAGTGCCAGGATTGCCACCGTTCGGGGGATCTGAAGGCCCCGCTCCCCAAGGACTGCGCCGGGTGTCATCGCGGGCAGGACGTACACGCCGGCCGCTTCGGCACTGACTGCGCGCGCTGTCATGGACCCACAAAATGGGCGTCCGTCACTTTCGACCATACGCGCGACGGCCACTGGGCGCTGGCGGGCCAACACTCAACAGTTGAATGCCACGCCTGCCAC
>Ga0307511_10006037_pt1 | contig 12229 bp, 11 predicted proteins | sample 13_EM_MG_FD_200266 | JGI IMG/M metagenome (GOLD analysis project Ga0307511, IMG submission 200266) | Populus trichocarpa ectomycorrhiza microbial communities from riparian zone in the Pacific Northwest, United States - 13_EM | ecosystem: Host-associated > Plants > Roots > Unclassified | place...
AACCCCATTTAAAAGGAAAAACACAGAGCAATCATGTATAACTCAAAACGCACCCACAAAGAAAAATCAAAACAAGTATTACTTGGTTGCATTTTGAGCTAAAGCTAGTACATTTTCATAGAAAGTGAGACTAGAAGTGATTAACAGAATTGAAGTACAGAGGCAAAATATGGAGTGTTTAAGAGGGAGAGGGAGAGGGAGGGGAGAGTGAGATTACCTGATATTTCGGAGAGACAGACAGAGACAACAGGGATTAGGTTTTGGGTTTTGGAGTCATTTAAACCCTAAGAAAAATAAAAAGACCACAAGAGTGTCGAGAGACTGGAAAATACCATTAACAAGTCCAACCATTGGTCCCAGGTGAGAGCGGGAGGGTTATGTAATTATTTCATGTTTTTAGGGTCATAGATGAAATAATTTACTGAACTGGGTCGGGTCTGCGTTAATAAAATTAAAAAAAAAAATGTTAAATCTACTAAAGACCCAGGGCCAGGAGAGTTCATGGGAGTAGTGGGGGGGCTCTATATGGCCTGTTTGGCCCAATCGGTGTCGTCCGAGTTTGCTGAGAATTTTCAAGAAAAATATGGAGGTTCCGAGTGGGAAAAAAAAGGTTTTGTTTGGCATCAATTATGAAAAAATGATTTTGATTTTGACTTATTATTTTAAAAATAACTCGTGATAAAATAAGTTAAATTAAAAATAAGTTTTACTATTAAAATGCATCAATAAAATCAATAAATTACATGTTGTATTAAACATTTAATTGAAAAATATTTTTATGAGAATATATTTATTTCCCTGCAAATAAAAATACAATTTAAATATAATATTTTTTTATTTAAAAGATTTAAAAGGTATTTATATCTCATAAGTTTTATCTTTTATTTTGAGAAGAAGAGACTAAAATATATAGGTTTTTAAAACAAAAGATCCGGGTGTGCTGGTGCTAGGGATTCTCCGGCCACGTTTCTTCAATGTATTGTAGAATGACAAGAGACTCAGCAATTGGCTTGCCATCATGAACAAGGACTGGGATCTTTTTTATAAATTGGATTGTATTTCAATAGCAACTCACTCTTGTTAAGAAGATCTTCTTCTATGCACACCTTTTAGTTTCAGAGCCCAGATAACTCTGTAACTAAAACTTCTGCCATTGTTGTAATGAGTTGAAGAAGAACTCAAGATTGCAAGGTATAAGTCGTTTTATAGTGATTTTTGGGTCTGGAAATTTGGATACCAGGAGCAATTTTTTTTATTGTTCTTCTTTTTTCCAAGTATTGACTTGACGAAGCAAACAACTTTGGATTTTTATTTTTTAAAATAAAATCTGGATATTGCTATGGTCAAGATGCAGGATATACGCTGCTGTGCCAAGTCGTTCTATAATCTATAAGGACTCTTGCTTGGGCAATAAGGTTTGAGGGGAAGGGGAAGCCCAAAATGGCCGTCATTAGAGCATTTTTGATGATACAGATGTGCAGTTATAGCTATTGAATTTGAATAGAGTAACAAATAGAATGACTTTAATGGCTGCATTTCTTATAACAAAACTAGTATTGGAGGGTGATTTTATATGGTTAAATTCCAAAACTATCTGTATAATATGAAACTAGCTGTCTGACCATCTAGATCTCACATCAATATTTTCTTCGCTCTTGTTTGGTTTCCTGATATCCAAACAACGAAGTTAGTTTGAATCAAGAAAACAGTCCAGCAATTGCAAATCTCTCTTCCCAACCTGCAATTGGAGATCCAAGTACATGGGGGTGCCGGGTGGGTCACAGTGTTACCTGAATCCAATTAATTAGAGTGTTGGGAGCGCCAATACCCTCATGAAATTGAATCCGAGCATTATACATAGACCTCATGGACGAATCATTTATTTATTGGACTTGGACATGTGTTCCTAACTTTTCTGAGTTCAACTGGTAAGTTTTTAATATCTTATATTTTTTAATATTTTATATTAATCTAGTATATATTATTTAAAATAGAATATAATTTAAAATATCACAATGATAAAATTATATTTTAATTTCTCCTTTTTATATATATAAAAAAAAACAAAACTCATAAGTTATAAATACACCATGAATCCTTTAAATAAAAAATATCTTATTTAAAACTCATGGGAATATATTTATTACTTTTGTGCATATAAAATGATTTTTTTTTTTAAAAAGACAATTTAAATCAATTTGTAAAAATATTCCAAACGGGAGCTTAAAAGTCGACTGAAGATATAGGATAAGAGGACTAGAGGATAAACTATCCAATCAATATACGTGGCATTCTTCATTTTGTTATTCAACCAAGCTGCTGCTACTAAACGTTTCGCATGGCAAGTTGAACCCGGTGTAACTTTTTATTCCTCCAAGAATTGACGCAGTTTAGTCTCTAGCAATGCCTAGTACAGGTAAAGTATCAGTACAATCAAAGATTTGGTCATTTGCAGTTCCTAGGAAGCACCGAAAATGAAGGTTGGAATGGGGAGTAAAACAAGCTAAGTGTATCTTTTCAACAAAATTGCCTCTACATTGACAAAAGAATATACAATGATGAAAGAATATGTGGTTTAGTCCCTCGACTGTGTAATTTGAATGGTTGAGATGAACTTCAAATGATGCGTGGTACTGCTCGAATGCCTGAATATAGTTGAGCGGTCAGAGTTTTGTGCAAAAATGCCCCAAACTGTGAGCTGCAATCTAAGGGAAGCTAGTTTTCTTCTCCCCTTTACTCCGTAAGTGTGTATTTCGTAAAAATGAAAAGATGAACAAAATCTGTGTTGAAGCTGTTAGGAAAAAAAAAACCCTTCTCATCTCATCCGTGAGATCCCTGTCCGTCTCTGAAGTTGAGAAAAAGTACATTCAGCAGCCGGATTACGACTTGGGAGTTGAGCATATTCAGACTCCAAGCTTCTTATCCCCCAAGTGGTTTCTGTTTGTATCCAGCCTTCAACCTTTCAACTAGTTTCTCTCTTGTTTTCCTCTTCTTGTCCATTTTTATCCTGTATCTTTCTTCCCTCTCCCTTTCATAAATCCCTTGCCAATGCACTTCTCCTGTTAGTGGCCATAGCCACCTCTCCCTTGGATGATCTCCATCATCCGCTGCCTCTGCAAGATCTTCGTCCATACTCTTCAATACTGTAAGGTTAAAATACTTTTTCCACGCAATTTCCTTTCTTTGCTTAATCGGGTGCTGCTCTTCTACAGAACCAGTGTGTGGATCAATGTAAACCATCCTTCGTGCACTATGATAAGCCCAAACATTAACAAGGACTTCCATTATCCGACAATAACAATGTTTTTCCTGTGTATCGTTAAATAGGCATATTCATGAATGAGATGGTACTATAATCTCTCTGAAACATATAAAGCAGGCAGCATAGTATTTTTGTATCTTACCTCGAGCTCAGTGGAACTCAACAAACACTTGTTCACTTGGCTAGAGTTGGATTGCAGAGCATCAAGAGAATCAACAAACATTCTGCAATTCCATTACAAAACATCAACTATTGTTGGAGTTGTAACTACAGTTAGTGCCTCTGACACAACATTTCATCAATGTAAAAAGTTAACTGGCTTGGGTGAAAAATAGCATCCTTTGTAAATTACCGTGAAAACATAATGAACTCCAGAAAGGAAGGGGTTGGCATGACCCAGCTATGCAGGGCAGACCAGTGACCTCCATCTTCTGGCATTGGAGGAAGAGCTTCAAGATATGATGGCAAGTCATACATCTGGCGGAAGGCATCTTCAAAAGCAGTTCTGCATGCATTCAAAAGCCGGTAGTTAAAATCTGGCTTTGAAAAAAAAAAGATCACATCTGGGTAAATAATAATCTACAAAGCAAGTGCAATTACAATAGGTCATGTGCACCTAGCCTTTTGCCTATCTTTTTGGCCCATATAGCTAAACTGAAGATGGTCAGGCCTGCCTTTTCCACAAATGATTTCAGCAATAGTTTATAAGCAAATGTACCGGTGGCACTCAAAAACAGTTTTCCCATGATTTTGGTTAAAAAATGAAAGACTTTGGTAACGAAAAGATAGAAGAATGAAAATAAAAAATAACTGAATATGTAAGGTATGTGTGGTGATGGACCCACAGATACCACAGAATGGATGGACAATCTCTGACATTGATTAAAACATAGTGCAACATAACCTGAGAATTTGCACCCACTATTTGAAGCAAGATACCTGCAGCGTCCTCCGTTTAAGACATCGCACATGGACCAGAAAGTGAGTTCCTCATTGCTTCCAGTAACTCCACCATCCATGCCCAAGCGAGCCCAGAAGTACATTACATCTTTATTTTCTTCTTGTGTCTTTTCTTCTAGAACTTTTTCAGCTTTAAATGATAATGAAACCTGAAACATGAAAAAGGGCCAGGCAATAATTGCAATCCTGAAAAAACATTTTTTTAAAACAGAGAAGACCAGTTTCTCCAGAACAAGCTGACTGGTGTGTGTGTGTGTGTGTGTGTATCAAATCCTACATCAATTTTTCCAAGAAGCTGACTGCAACTTAGAAAATTAATGACCTTAAATTTGACTTAAATAATCCCGCAATTTTGAAAATTAAGACCATTTTCGCCAGAATGAGCTGACTGGTGTGTGTGAATATCAAACTCTACATAAATTTTACCAAGAAGCTGACTGCAACTTTGAAAATTAATACCTTAAGTTTGACTTGTATAATCCAGCAATTTCAAAAATTTAAACTATAATCCCACTGGCATAAAAGATACCTTCCTACCAGCAGCATGCCATGATTGAAACCCAATCCAAGGTCTCTTGTGAATGGCATCCACCCTAATTGCAATAGAAAACATTCCTCCTATTTCGCATAATATATTCTGATAGTAGCTTTCGTTCAGGAGGGGAAGCCGGGCAACTGCATCCACGTCATCTGATCTTGACCTCCGTGCTTTTGTAGACTAGCAGATATAAATGTAGCATGATTAAGAAAAACAAAACTACTTAAAGCATGACTGGTCATACAGGAGAAAGTCTTAAAATTATTCCCTAGCCAATTATAAGGTTTCTTTACATTGGAATAAAGCACTTGGACAATTACAGCACCTCCAAACAAACCAACATACAACTTAAATCTCTATAAAGAACCAATATTTGAAAGTTATAAAACCAAAAACAATAAAAAATTATGGGTTAATTGCACAAGCAACGTGCAATTCTGTTACTGTATCTAATCATTTGTCATTTCAGGAAGCAAGAAACAAGCCCAGTTGCAAAAAACTCATATACTCTACCAATTATATCCAGAAAATAGTGTATACATGCAAGTTTAATAAAAAGAACGAACAAGAAAAGGAAGCAAATGTCCCAAAAAGCAACCAAAACAAATAAGAAATGTGTGCAAGTACTAAAAGGAAGAAGTGATAATTTTCTGAAAACAAAAAATATAAGTTCCAAATATGGTTGCAAGAAATTTACAAGACTTAAGCCACGGTATAAGGATCCATGGTGCAAAAGTGGCCAGGCCCCAGCTCCATCATATATCTCATAAATGCATACTGGCTGGCCTGTCCTTTCTAGCTCTCCTTCATCCCTTTCATTGCTTTCAAACTTGAGCTTTTCAGATTTTCGAGCACTGCGATATATATCATCCCACAGACCACGAGTTTTATCCATTCTTTCTTCAAGCTACACAGGAAATAATTCCCCATTTCAGCTGTCTTTTGTCAAGAAAATTGCAGAGACATGAAGACGAAAAAATAATTAAGACAACTGGAGTAATGAGAGGAATAACATACCTCCTCTTTAACCACCCTCTCATGTTCTTCAAAGCTCTCTATTTCCATCAAAACATCCCAATCTGATTCTGTCGGGGTATCTGGTACTAGAATTTCCGTTCCATTCTCAGAGATGATAGTTGAATTAACAAGATTGCTCCATTCTTTCTCAAGGGAATAAACAATACTGGTTTCTCTGGAAGAAAAAAGGCTCTCATACATGCCTGACAAATCATCAGTTTCCTGTTCTAGTTCCTTGCTAAACAAGTTCCATTCCCATTCCCTCTGTTCAGGCTTAGACACAGGACCAGGCAACAAGGTATCTGATGGAAAACTAAGCATATTCTCCAAAAGCCTTGCATAACCTGTTATACATTCTGATGCAAGCATGTTCTTAGCAAGCAGTCTTCCAGAGAAAGCAACTGTTTCAGCAAATTTAGAAAGTTTCCCGTTCGATATCAAAAGAGAGAAAGCCCTCGTCAATGCTTCAGGGTTATATTTTGAGAAAACTATCCCATGGGCTTCATCACTAACCTGTTATTTTAAGAAATCTATTTGTCAATCTCTTCAAATGAAAAAAAAAAAAAAAACAAAAACAGAGATAGGTGCCTCCCCATAATCTACCAAAGAAGGAATCAAGCCCACAGAAACTTGAATATACTCACATATTTTTTCATGGTTGGAATATCAGGTGCGATGACTGGGATTCCAAAGGTCATGGCTCGGATGAGCACCGGAGGAAAACCCTGTTCATCTTGGGAAGAACCATAAAGAACAATATCTGCCACTAATAACACACTGTTGGCATCACCATTCAGGCCATAATGCCGCACAGAGCTAGGATGAAGTCCCACACGAGAAACAATTTCCTACACAAAAAGGGAAAAAAAAAAAAAACCTTGGTTAACCAAAGCATAAAATTGAACAGGGCATGATATTAATTTGAAAAACAAAGAATCACCCATCTCTCTGTGGTTTCTTCCCAAAAGAAACAGCAGCCTCTCCGTTGAGAAGATACAATAAAACAAGAACTACTTACTGGTATGTTCCAATTATTAGGCAGTAAGGGCATATACTTACATAAATTCTATTTTGAAGTAGTAACCACACGAAATAGATGGAACCACAGAAAAACTCAATTGAGTTGCATGGAGTATTCAACTAAATACATTGACAATACTTTGATAGCAATGTGCAAAATAAGACACAAATGTAAAGCTTGATGAAATATCAAGGTTAATTCAAGTTTATATTTCCCTGTGACATGGAATGTTTAGTGTATTCAATTATGGACTAGATAGAGCGTCAAATTTTTCTCCTGGTAATCGACCATGATCGAGCCATCAATCTTAGTCGACCATGATCGATCAACCGACAACTAGAATTGACCAATCATGATTGACCATCAACCAGAATTGATCCTCATCGATCAACTATTATTGTCCAGTTGAAACTGGTTGAACTTTATTTCTTGTTACTAGTTATATTCAAATTTCCTAGTTAAGTTACAGAGTTTTAATTTGAATTTTTCTAGTTAGTAGTCAGTTTTATTTGGTTTAGATTTTTCCTGTTTAGAGTTTCCTGGTTAGAAAGAGTCAGTTTAAGGTCCTATATAAACAATTTCATACATTCTTTTACAAGCAGAGAATAAAATTAATACTATTGGCTCCAGGAATTTCTTCAGAACTTAGAGGTCAGAATTTTCTCTACAGTCTTGGATTGTAACCTTGAGGCTTGAAAACCCTTAATTCTATTTTTCTGCTAAGCATGGCATCACCCTAGGCATTCATCTAGTTAACCCCATTCTTATGGGGTCAAGTAATCAAATGGACAATAGGAGACTAGCTTAGTCAAATGTGTGCCAATATACAAGTTTTCACAGCATCACTTAAAAAATAAAAGCGCATAACCAAGTACCACAGATACAAGGAGCTTAAAACATGATAACACAACAAAAATAATAAGCTATAACAAATGAGAAGTTGACTACCTGGAAAGCATCATCATCGGTGGAATTACCACATAAGAAAACAAATTTAAACGATCCTTCAGCATCTTTGCTCCTTGCATATTCGGCTAGTACAGGTCCTAGAGTATGCAGTGCCACAGTGTAGTCCCATGATAGCTCATCATAGAAGAAAGAACTCCCGACAACTAGAACCACCAAATCATCTTCGCTGAATCCATGGTCCACCCTTAGCTGATGCTTAGCATGGGTTTTACTGTAGCTTTCAGCATCCCACACATCTACTGGTGATCCAGGAATCACAAAGAAGTTTCCAGTGTCAAGCACACTATATAACATCTGATACAGAAAAGAAAGTAAATTGAAAAACAGCATTAGATTTTCTATACAAGACTGGCTAGAAATAAGATTTAATTAAGTACAGAAGTGGCATTTTTTACTGGCAAAGCGAAGTCTGGAAATACAACAACATTAGCCCTGTTAAAGGTACTTCTCCAATGAGACACCAAATGCTGCAAGTTCATATCCTGATACAATGGAAGACGATTTGCAAGGGTATCTTCTTGGATTATCCATACAAGTGGTATTGACTGAAATGGCTCCTGTGAGAGGCTGCATAAATATACAAGTCACCAATCATAGCATCCCAAACAAAGGTAAACAGTCACCTAGGTCTACATAATTGCAAACACAGACAGTTCTAAGCAAACCCTTTAGGTAATTCCGCTACAAATTCAAATTATTTTATTTTCTTCCATACAACTAGCACTTCTATTATCCGCAGAATCACCTCTGCTCATAATTACTATAAAAGGTTTTCCCAAAACAGTTCTTATCGTAATTCTTATGAATAACTTAAAAAATGATCAAGAGAACTCCTAATGCACCCTTAACTCCCTCTTCATGTTTAAAATTCTGTAATCTGCTCACAGGACATATATTGCAGCATCCAAGACCCAAAAACAAAGCAAAATCTAGACTAAAACCTCAATCTAAATTGCTGCAAGTTGTAGATGAGTGCAAGATCCCATGTTTCTGGAATTTCATTAGGATAATAATGCAAACAATCTTGTTGGCCACTTCAAATTCATTTGCTCCCATATCTGTATACTGTGTCCAACGTCGTGTGTGAAGCAAAAACATTTAAATATACAAAATGTCCCACAAAGTGGATGTGTGTTTTTAATTCTGCATGCATGCATACTGAGCATAATCCACCCAGGCAATGAAGGAACACCAAAGCATTAGAACAAAATTCTAAATTTTAGGGATTTATATAAGGATTAAGGAAGCAAACACGCGCACCTCGAAACTACCTCTTTGGCTTCAAGAGAATCGACCATAACACCTTCAAAACTGTAAAAAAAAAAAAAAGTACATGTATATTAACAATACCAAGTAAATTACTGAAAAAATAAATACAAACAGAAAGTTCTTGGCTTAATCACTTTCCAAAACAAAAACCATAAATAGAAAACAAAGTTCAGTAAAACCACAAAATTAAGAGAAAGACACATACATGGACCAATCAATAAGGTCATATTGCTTTGGTCTTAAAACTGATATCTGGCCTCCTATATCCTCCCACATTGTTCTTGTTTCACCATTCCCCAAAGCATATATCTGTCAAATAGGTATTGTTAGGAGCATAGACAATTCTACATAGTTGAAGGCCAAAGTAAAACATGTAGCCTTTACATCAATGCTTATGCCAGGCTTATTTTGAAAGGGGAGATGAATAAATTTGTATTGATGCTTCCTTAACAAACCAAACATCTTCAGCCTGTTAAAGAGGTGATGTGACATTTATATGCAGTCACATAGTGTAACAAAGAATTTGCTATTAGCAGCAAGAAAATGTCAAGATCTACATAGAAATATCACAGAAATTATACAAGAACAGCCTGAACAATTCACCTTAAGTGCATAACCAAGTTTCCGCAGATTCTTCATCACACTAAGCAACATCAATGACTGTGGATCTTTCTTCATGTTTCCTAAGATCTGGATATCATCAGACAAGAACCATTAAAATAAAACATGCTCACAAAAGTTCAGTGCTTAAAGACATGTAGATGAAGTCTTTGAAAAAAACCAGAATTCTTGCTAGAAGTATGTGTCAGAAAAATGTATTTCTTGGTCCAGGTGTCTAATAAAAAGATAAAGAAGAAAACTAAGGCAAAACCATGCACCCAAACATATAAGTTCCTCTTGCTTTATAAATTCCTAAAAAATATAAACTACTTCCACACCTTCGTCTGCAATTCTAATAATAAATTTGTAATTGCTTCATAGAAAAGGTTTCTAAATCCTAAGCAACTCAAATAAACACCAGTCCCATACTAGTTGGGCTGGGTACTAGAATTGACTTCCTCCTTAAATCCCATCGAGCTAAACTTTCTTTAAATTATCACTTCACATGTCATTCTGGTTAACCTTTCTTCCCCCTCCTCCATACTTCAATTTAATCATATTCGTCATTGATGGTGGCCCATGCATTGCCATTGGATGCAGCCAACTATCTCAGACAACCATCCCTTAAATTGTCTTTAAAGGGCACCATCTCCACCCACAACAGAGAACCCAAACTCAACCAAAAACCACACCTCCATACTATAATTCACAGTCATTACTCCAACTTCATTGCAGCCATAACAACACAAATTCCCACAAGCATCCAGCACTCCAGACGTACACTCCCTCTCCCTCACATATAAGCAAGGTCCATGATCAATTATTATCCTGGGTCCAACTTGCATTGCATGCCAACAAAAGGAATACGCTCCAGGCTCACCAAACAATTTCCCAATTCCCATTATGACCATTCAAACTAACACCAAGCCCTTTAACAATCTTCACAAAGATCAATTCTATTTCAATAAAGAAAGAAAGAAAATTAAATTGCAAGAAAATCACTAGCCATTGTATTAGTGGGACCCACCAGTGGATCTTGCATTAGGAATCATATTATCTAATGGCTCGCAGTTTTCTTGTAACCTATAGCATTTCTCATTTAGAGCACAAAAATAATTTGAAAAGAAAAACTGAAATTAGATAGTCGGAAACTTACAACGGCGAGTCTGGGAGGGCGGAGGCCAACTCTATTAGCTAGCACTCTAGCATGATCAAGCCCATGACCTTCCAAAAGCAACCGTGATCTTAAACCGGGCACGAATTTCAATGTAGTGCCTGACTTCAAACCTTCTCTAATCGATCTCCGATGATCGATCCACCCTTTACTAAACACAACCATACCGGTAATCGAACTCTGCAGCAAAATAGACGCCAAAATGAAAGCGAAGACAGCGAGAAATATCACGAAGTAGAACAAATAAATGCCGCGAAATGGAATACACGAGAACCACCCGCCCTTGCGGTTGTTGCTTTTGTTTGTGTAGTGATGCCATCGGCGCAACCGATCCGGAGGTGATTTACTTGATTTATGTGGACTATTAGTGCTAGGGTTAGGGTTTCGTTTGAAAAGAAAACGGTCGCTGATCGAGTGGAAATTTTGATCGGAAACACCTTCGGAACCGGTATTGGTGGCGGGGGAGTCTGGGAGTTCGGACGGATTGTGGTGGTTTCGGTTCATGAGGGTTGAATTTTCTCTTTCCCTTCTATTTTCTAGGGAAAGTGATAGAACAATTTTTTCAGTGAGGAAAACTTGTGAAGAATTGCATTTTCTCTGTGAGGGAGTGGTTTTTTTCTTTTAAGAACTCTTTTTTTCTTCAGGAAGTTCTGCAGGCAGCGTTCACGAGAATGTGATGATTGAGGAGTTAAGGATATGACGTATTAATACATTAATACATTTTTCTTTCTTTCTTCAATTGTTTTTGGCATTTTCTTTTTCTTTTTCTTAACAAAAAGATATACAATAATTGTTCTTGTAGGGAAAGGGGGGCGTAAAATTTAGGAAAAGAATTTATAATGCCAGGGTTATAAATATTATATATTCAAAAAATAGATATGGAAAAAACAAAAAAAAATAAAAGAAAGAATTTTAAAAAACGTAGGACGAGATTCTTTGTGTTTTATCTTTCTTCTGTACTATAAATATTACTAACTCGAGTTTCATAAAAAAGTTTCTTTTAGGTAATTGCCACCTCAGCAAGAATAATGTATTAATTTATCCCTGAATGGAAATTAAGTTCATCTAGCATAATATACTAATCAGTTAAAGTAAGATTTGCTCCTTTAAAATTTTTGAATTTGATTTTTGAAATTGATTTTGAGATTTTCTCTTGAATATATCATCTCTAATATTCTTAATATATTTACAAATTTATCAATAAAGTGTTGGTCTAGCGATTAAGACACTGTTATATTCCTGCAAGGGTAGAAACACAAGTTCAATCATCTGGAAGTGTATTTATTGGGTGGGACAAACACGAACACCGAATGAAACTAGTTTCGTCCTTTAAAAAAATATAAGGATATCCAAGTAAAAATAAAAAAAAAATTATTTATAAATTTCGATATTTTCTTTGAAGGATTGAGAGTGTTTGTC
>Ga0307511_10006038_pt1 | contig 12229 bp, 9 predicted proteins | sample 13_EM_MG_FD_200266 | JGI IMG/M metagenome (GOLD analysis project Ga0307511, IMG submission 200266) | Populus trichocarpa ectomycorrhiza microbial communities from riparian zone in the Pacific Northwest, United States - 13_EM | ecosystem: Host-associated > Plants > Roots > Unclassified | place...
GTACGAGCCACCACCGCCGTCTTGGGGAAGAATGTCTTTGGCTACTGGTCCAATACCAAGATGCAGTGAGGTCTCTTACCGCTCAGGCCGCAATCCCAACACATAACGTCACATTTACCTTACTCAGTCAGCCCGCTGGCAGCAGCCCAAAAACAGCCCTACACGACTGGAAGGATGTCATCGCTGCTCTCTACCCACCGCCTTCTGCAACCGTCACCTCATCTACAAACAAGTATATCCCCTGTGATGAGGTGATCACTACTCTTGCGGAATACGGTCGCGACAATCCTAATCCGGCGACCCACATTCTCCGAAAACAAAATCACAGGTTCTATGGGTCTTGGCATGCTGAAGCGGTCTTAGGCACCCTCCGGCATCTCAGCAAAGTGCCCAATAGTCCTGCTATCCTCGGAGATATCGACCTCTCCGCTTTCCGTCATACCTTCAACAGCATTGGTGTGTCCAAACGCTGCTGTCCTGTTTGTGACAAGCTTTTGTCCCTCCTTGGGGCCCCAGAGACTGATAGCAATGGTAGTGCATCCATGGTCCTTTCGTCTCACCAGAACTTCTACCCAACCGGCCTTCCGCCGCATTTACCAAAGGATATCGCTGTAGAACTACTACAGTGGCTGGAAAAACGTGTGAAGGCTGCAGTCGATAAATTGGTTCTCAAGCGAAGACGAGACAGTCTGGGGTCGCAAGAGTCCACCGGGAGTTCTGATTCCAAGGGGCATAGCCCCCGGAAGGGAAAAAAAGGATGTGCAGATACACATTTTATAATGATGCATGTGCCAAAGGCCACCGAGGGGGCTGTATAGGGCGGAACATGAGGACCTACGGGATCCACACGTCTGTTCGTTTGATCTTTTATATCCGATGTGCGATGGGGGTGGGGTAGTGTGAGTATACACCTGGCGGGGTTGCAAATTGCTAGCTGCATGTGGGTAGTTTCAGACTTGTTGGCGTACAGTAGGCGCAATTGCCTCTCGGGAATGGGACTCGCAGGGACAAGCTACATAACTTCCTATAATAACGAAATATTAGACTGATAGACTAATACCTATGTGCGCGGACGACAGGGACAACCTCCAGATATGGAAGATCATACTAAGCCCCTCAAGATTCGAGAGGCGTGAATAAAAATTAGTTGTTCATATTTGTGGCAGAGGCAAGCTGTAGCAGGAGGGAAAGCTCTGGAGGTGTTTACACATGGATCTATGAATTTGGGGGTGAGTCTGTGTCCAGTCTTTGGTGCTGGGCTAGGCCTCGGTTTTATACCGCTGCAATGAGACATGGAACTATGCACAAAGATGACACTGGGTCTTAGACATTAGCCTCTCACTTCATTCCCCGGTTCTTCAATTCATGTTTCTTACTGCCTCGCGCTGTTTTTACTTCATAGTGCGGTTTCTTACCGCTTTCTCTTCCTTCAGCATTATTCAAGTGTATTATTACCTCGTGTCACCCCATGGTTCATAGTTCATAGTCCATAGTTCATGGTTCATGGTTCATAGTCCCGAATAGCTACAAAAACTCGTACTATACATTCCCTTCTCCCTTTTGTAGCTACTCATTAGTATTGGCCATAAGAGTAACCAGATATTTAAAGCAAGCGAGTATGGGACAGACAAGTAAGGAGTACGGGAGGAGCAGATTGCTAAGGAGCACAAGAAAGTGACTGCCGAGGAGGAAGTATAGGGAGACGGAGATGACTGAGTACAGATTGCGAAGAGGTAAGAGGCGGAGAAGATGTTGGAACATAACACCCACTACACCATTGTTGTTACCTAAACTGTCTATTCGTATGTGGTAAATGTTTGGAACATACCACACCTCCGTTGTTACCCTGAACTCCATCTTCATTCCTGGTTTTGTTTGGAATTTTTCAGGCCGCAGTCCTGCGTTGTTATTAATTGTTCATACAGTCCGCTTTATGTATATTGTCTCTGTGTATTCATTTCGGACTTGGACATATGAATCCTATCTCGTTATTACCATGATGTCTCATGTACATGCATATAACAGCCCGCCTCCCTCGTATATCTCGTTCATGTTTAATACAAGCAAACTTTTAACTACATCCGCTTCTACGGTCAACGCACTCTGCTCTATACACCATACAAAATCCTCCGCGTTCCTTTTAGGCCACTTCTACTACATAATCAAAGCCCCAAGGAGAATAAATATAGGGCGAGATGCTAGGAGGAGCACGAGGAGGAAGAGATTGCTAAGAAGTGAGAGGCAAAGGAGATTGCCAACGAGTGCCAGGAGGAGGAGATTGCCAAGAAGAGAGAGGCGAAGGCGATTACCGAGAGGAGATTGCTAAAGTATGTGGAGAAGGAGATTGCTGGAGAATATGAGGGGGGGATCGTTGCGGAGTTGGCTCTTGATGCTGCCAGTTTTGAAGGTTAGCGCTGCAACGGCTGAGTTCTATAATATGTCCGCTACCTAGTATAAGGTCTAGTTCGGGACTGGCCTCTACAAGTTCGATACTATACTCTACGGATCTAGCGATACAGGAGACAAGGACAAAATCATAAAAAGCCGTCTGTTACAGTCTTCCGGTACGTACATTTGGTAACAGTAAGGTTTTTACTATACTTCTAATGGCTGGCGACATCAAAAATCTGGCGTTCTTGGCAGCGCTGGAGGGATCTTGATTTTCCCCAAAGACGCTGCTGTACTCCGTACGGATATCTATCAGCCAATAAGAATGCTAAACTCATTCATATTCTCATGATCTTGATCGGCGTTGAAATTCTTGCCATTAAGTTCTAACCAGCAGGCTTGAACAATTGTATCCGAATAACGCTTCCCTCTTGAGGATCGACAGCATATTCTCGGAAGAAATCGGCCGACAAGGGTCCCTTCCCCTTTTTTTCGCTTGCAGTTCAGTGCCCTGTACATAGGTAACCTTTGTCGATTAGTCTGGTTGCACGGAGATCGCGCGGTTCGGGCCGACGCCGGGCCACGTTGATGTTAGAACCTGTAGGTACTTTTCCGAGTGAGGATAGTGTGGTATACAAACTACCGGTACATATGTACATGTCGTCTGCGGAGTATGTACCGTACAGATAGCTATCAAGAACCCCTGTTGCGCGTCACTAAACCTTCGGACATTAGCGCCTACAGTACAGGAAACGAGAAAATATTTAAATTGCCACTGGAATAACACAGAGAGTATAGATTAGAGTCAATTGGTATACATGGAGCACTTGAAGGTAAATAGAGCTTGTGGCCGTAGAACGGTGAGCCAAGTGGGAGAGTGTGATTACCAGCTCAAGGTAACCCATGTTCCAGTTTCCATTCCAGAGCAGTCCGTGTTATTCCATTGGCAATTCAAATGTTTTCTCGTTTCTGACCGGTGATGCTTTGGGGCATGAGGGTACTGTTGATTTGCTATATATAAATAACCGCTGATCTACTAGTGCTCGGTTACATGCATGCATGGATAAGCGGCAGAGGTTGGGCAATTAATGCGGTGTCGGTACGTACCCATTGTGTCTGTATCTCTCCCCTTTTCATCACGACAATCTCAAATACATGCTGCGGGCACAGAAGTTCCCATCGCCATTCTCATTCGTATCCTGCTACGAATACCCCCGACAGAGGTTGTCCCAGGTTGAATGTACTATAGTTAGGAATTGTCAACAATACAGCGCTGAAAGACAACCTCACCCTTATCGCATACCTGCACGAGCGCTTTCTTACGTCGGACAGCAGGGAACAATTGAATAAATCCCGAGCACCGGCCAGCCTAAAAGGGCGGATGTATGCAACTAATCCATCCCCGCACCTTAAAAACAAAAGCGCTGACAAACACTTGAGATATCAGCCGCACTGCCAGCAGGCTGATAAATTCAGGATATATTCCCTCTAGCTGGGCCAGGCATGTATCATGGCTCGTAGAGGGAAGCAGAGTCACAAACCCGGAGCACGCCCACTGTCAAAACCATTCCGAGATCTACGCCGCCAACAGAGCTCAAACGAGATTCCAAAGAAATCAAGGATCGCCGATTGGGTCTCCTCCGTCGCTGCATCTTCGTCTCCAGATGTTTCGTCTGTGACAAAAGTGCAGCCTCTACCCACGGAAAGAGCGGGATCTACACATCAGGTAACCGAGGCTCCGAGGTACATGCTCCGTGAGACTGCGCAACGGAGATTGAACACCGAGAGTACAATTGAAAATCTGCACAACCGGACCCCCAAAAACCAAACGCAACACCAATCGACCCCGGTGACTCACGGGACAGCTATGTGGCCGCGGGGCGCACGTGGGGCTAAGAGGAAGGCCCCTATTTCCCCGAGTGCACCCAGTAGCTCGAGATCTGCGGCAGTAAACTCGACGGTCGTTGCTGACGATGAGACCACCGGGTATGTTCATAGCCTTGATGCATTTGAGAGCGATACGATGAAGATCCGGAGTGATCCATCACGGCACACCATGCAATCCACAGCTCGAGTCAAGCGCAGACGACTTAAGCAATGCGTTCCTAAAATCAGTTTCCGGCGTCCCAAATCATTCCCTCCATACATTATAAAACTCCGGAAACTGCTCTTACAAGCGGCAGAAATTCAAATTGCAGTTATCCCAGCTCGTTTGCGGGAGGAGCTGGAGAAGGAACATGCAGACGAACTATGCGACGTATTACCGGAGGCAATCTGGGACCTGGATGCAGACCTAACACACCGCAAGGCTTTCGCATTTTTATCGCATGTCTTGGAATTGTTCGAGACAGCGCGGGACATGCACCAAGGTAACAATGATGAAGTTGATTGGTACTCGGTGATCAGAAAGGCCTTGGGTGGGGTGCCTGCGATGGAACCGGGCGATGACAGATTTAGGTAAGTTATATCTGCTATAGTTTTGGAGGTATTCCTGTGGGGATTTGCAACTCGCTATAAAAAACACAATATTAATACCCAAAAATTCAGAGACCTCAAGGCAGGATCTTTCACAAGCAAGCCTATAAGTACTGCTCATTTACCCATTCACCAACCTACAAAGAGGCGAATTGCATCCGTCAAGGTTGATTTAGCGCTGTATTATGACGATGAGGATGATTTTCTTAACAACATGCTGCCAAAGACCTATGAGAAACGGCCCTCAAAGCTCTGTCCTCTGGAAACAGAAGAGGACGACACACTGATTGCTATTCCAGTCGAAGTTAAGACGTACGCTGGGGTTGCGAATCAGGCAGAATTCCAACTCCCCGTGTGCGCCAACGCTCTCCTCGAGATTCGAGAAAAGTGGACAGCAGCATGCCTAGCTCGTGCGCATGCGGACAAAGACAACTATACCTGTGATCTGGACCCTTCCGTCGTAGTCGCACTCTCTGTCTATGATCATCATTGGACCTTTTATATCCTTTACAGAGGGGAGGTCAGTTCAAGTGCTGGTAGGGAAGGGCGCACCGGACTTGCGCCAATTCTAGAACAACCTGAGGAAATTACAGTCGCAGGTGGAGCAACTTCGGCAAATGCTGCTGGATTAACCAACATGGAGGGAGCGCAAATGGATATTGATAAGAGGGAGACTAGTGCGAATGCACCTTGTATTGTCCACGGACCATTCCCGGCTGGACACACAGCGACATTGTTGGGGACCTTTCAATTGGTGCGGTTCATTGGGGTTCTTAGGAAATGGGTTGCGGAGGAATGGATGAAGACAATAGAAGAAGGCTGTAGGGAGATGAGGGGGGATCAATAATATAGTACAATATGTGAGAGCATGTCGTCATGGTGGACTGACAAACACTCCACTCTGCCATTGGTACGTCGGTGTCAGACAGCTTTTTCACTCAATTTCAATTCAAGCACACGATTACCTCCTACATTCTAGTTTAAGCGTCTTTAGCGTATACTCAGCGGTCATTGAGTTTAGCACGACATTGATTGATATTGGTCCACCTTAACAACCAGACCACCGAAGTACATGAAGCTGAACAAACACAGAGCCTGCCGGATAGGTACAGTGCTATAAAACATATATACAGACCCCTTTGCCTCAATACTATCCTCCACCCCCAGGCATATTCCCAATGAGCCGGTCAAATACTTCTTCCTCTAAACCTCTCAACCGCTAGCTAGCGAGTACAAAGGCTCATGAAGACGCTCTTCATGATCAACTCACCCTTGCTTAACTTGATTCAAATCCGGTGAGTACACTAGCCATTTCATAACGGTATAGGAGGGTACCTATTTACTCCCACATGACCCTGCATAAAGATTGAGCCCTCACCATTGGATATGGCAGCTCAGCCTCGAGTGTAGCCCAATAGAGCGCTTCATGGCCCCTTTCTCCTCTTATTCAGGATCCCCATTCATTATTACTACAAATGAGGTGATGTAGCAGACAAAGCGGCCCAGACAGTCTGGCTAATGCCTTGACCGCTTCTTTCCCATCTTATCTGTATCTGACTTCTGACCTAGATATTTACCTTGACACTCTGTAGTGATTCAGAATCGATTCTACAATATCCAAAGGGGATCATGCATACTGGTATCCTGCAATAAAAATGGGCTTGCACCCTTGGTGAAGTTTGTTTGAAGCTCACTTGCATGCAACTCCCTCTTTACATATTCTCTTAGCGCTACTCAGACTGTGGAATCCTTTGCCATTGGGTATGTAAGCTCTTCCGAGAATGTAACCATGGGGGACTTGATATAAGAGCATTTGATATATGGGTACTTGATATGATTGAGAGTGATTTTTATGATGATTGATTCTAGTTTGGTTGGTACACATCTTCCTGATTCTAGACTACCGTATTGGGAAGTTACGAAGCTAGCTAGCCCATATTGGAACCCGACTGTGGGAACGCAAGCTAGTCTGGTTGGCAAGCAAAGTGCCTAACCAGAATGGGCAATTCTATGACAAGGGTCAGTAACCATACCTGCGGAGGAAACTCCGATTCGCTGAAATCGAAAACTAACAATGTCTTCACGCTACTTTTTTTAATTAACAGGGTTTGTTTGAAGCGCACTAGGGACATACTCCATACATAAATGTCAAAGTTCACAAATCCTATATATCCTCGCCGATGCTGCTCAGAATAAGGCAGGTCGCCACTCCGTCCCCGTGAGCCCCCAGATAACCTTGCCCCGTTTGAGGAACCACCCCCACAGCCCAATCCATGCAATCGTGACAACCCCATTCCAAACCAAACTCCCACCAAAAATAATGCCATGCCATTTCCAAGCGGTATCTGGCGTAATTCCAATCTTTGTTACCGCTATCGCCCATGGAAGATCCCAGAACAGATTGGACATGAATGATTTCCACCAGTACATCTCAGGGCGTGTAGCAAGGAGGATGGTTGAAAGCTGTGTGGACACACCATAAATGATGTAGCACCAGTCAATTGTGCGCCACATCTTTTGCACTACATCAGCCACTGGATCTGAAGCAGATATGTAGTGAGCAAAGGGGCGGATAAAGAGGAATGTCAGTAGGAGGAAAATCGGGATTTCGATGACGATGACGCAAAGTACGGAGATAAATGCTGGACGAGAGATGTCTGTGTAATTCAGAAGAATGTGAGCTCGAGCCAAATATAAAGTCAGTACTCTGGAGCTCTTGGATAGAATACCTACAAATTAGATCCTTATTCTTTGCCTTCGCTCTATGGTTCTCTATCCCAACACGTTTTCTCCAGACGCCCCAATAGTGTCCAATAAATGTACTGGCACTCGCTTCCAAAGCTTGAACAGGCACCATAACCAAGCCCCAACGTATAGTGTTGAATATACCCCAGGCGGTGGCATATGTCTCACCCATTTTAACTACCCCAGACACAAGCCATAGGTATATAATGTTTCGAAATGCCGATTCGATGAACGTGAAAAACCCCGGGCGAGCAAGTATGGACCATGCTTTAAGGGACGGCCTGAGAGACTTTCCGGTATCCGCATCGCTGCCAGGGCCCTCGCGGTACTCTGTAACATGACGCCGTGACTTCAAAAGGTAATATGTGAGCCCAGACAATGCTGCAAGCGCATCACAGGAAAGCCGTATAGCAGCCTGTGTATTGACAGTCGGCTTGATTTTGGCAACGCGAAAGGGTGACAAGAATAACATGTCCAGTACAATGTTAGCCGCAGTTTTGACTCCGTTGATTAACAGGGGCACGTCGGGTTTGTCCAGAGCACGAGTCGAATATCCAACAGCAACTTCCACCGTGGAGGTGAGAGCAGAGAATGCTGCAATGCGTACGTAGGTTAAGGAAGCACTCCGCGTAGGCTCCGGGACAAAGGTATTTGCAAATTGCTGAGCACAGCTGACGAATACAATTGACATAATCAGGCCAAGTATTGCCTGAAAGGCTATGAGAGTATTCGAGAGCTGTACCCGAGATGAAACCGAGCGCGATGACTTGTCGCCGATAATGAGGTAGGACACGCGAGGTAGGCCTTCGTTTAGGACTTCCACCATTACCCCGATGTATCTAAATATTTTACAGACTTAGGATTATTTCGAACGTTCGATCCAATTGAAGGCTATACATACGTGTAGACGTCGGTCGTCACGACCATGCTGGGGTCAATGCTTGCTATCCATAGCTTCGCCAAAGTTCCATATATAGCTGGTAGCAGGAAGGTCACCGCATTGAATAGAACTGCACCGGTGAACTTCTCTCTACTCCACCACGGTAGCGAATCTTCCGCCACGTCTACCGTCTCGTCATTTTGGCTGTCTGATTCTGCTTCTGCCAGGCCGGGAATGTCGGTATTTTTCATTGCTGAACCAGATGCTCGATGTCGACAAATATTTTGTGACGACAGATGACCAAGAGGGTTGTGGGAGTTATCCACAAGTTCCGTTTCGGTCAAAAGGGGGACCAGCGCTTGCAAATCTCCGTCGATGGAGTCCACACGGCGTTTGGCAGACATCCTCTCCTTGGTATATGTAGCTGCAGTTCAGGTGGTCTTGTCCCCAGAGTTTGAGGTAAGCTTAAGGTTGCAATTACGTTTATGGAGCTTTACAAGGACCAGCGTTACTATCGGTCTGGGCACGGGATGTAGATTAGTTTGTGTTTTAGTGTGAACAAGCATCTGCGATCACATGGGTCTATATTGATGGAATCTTATTGGCCATAATTCAGGCCTCCAATCACAATGTGTGCAACCTTGCATATGCTTACCGAGTTTTGGCATATGAATTCAATTGCCACCTCAATATCGCGAAATTTGTGCAACTTAATTCCTTATTTCATCGACCGGCGAGAGATCGGGAGGAAGGAATGAGACACACTAGTCCCAATCCGCATGGAGCGTGGCCGCCACAATATGTAGCAGCGACAGCTACCCACAGCGCTGGGTACCGCAAAATATACGGTTTCGGTAAATGGCTTCCGGGTAAAGTAGACTCGGTAGTCTATGTATATTGTAGTTTTAATGTTTGTGATCGGCCTACCCAAATCCCTTCAGATCTTAGGGTCAGACCCGGAATTTACAAACTAGCCTGGGCTTTAATAACTGGAAGAGAGATGCGAAACGTATAAGGAGTAATGAGAACTTAGTTGCTTCAGGACGTTTCGTACATAACTTATCCAAACCGATGACGAGAGAGAAACACTGTAAGGGAGGGAGAGAATCCACGGAGGAGCTCGGGAGCAATTGTGGCAATTGTGGGGTGCACCCTATATGGGAAATTTTCCCCACATTTTGCCGGTAAAAGTTCCAGTGTTGCCACCACAGGACCTGGTCCAGGGTCATAAGCTTTCCCAGGACTCCTATGCAGTAGTTTACCGTAGGGCAAAACTGAATACTTAGGACTAAGGTCTGAGAACCATGCATTGACCATAATAGGAATGTTTTCACAGAGATACTCCAATGGTACCCTGGACTGAAGCCATGTCATGACGTCAGAGGTTTAAAGACTTATAATCCGGTACGATAGCTATGCACTTATGTACAGATACACACTGGGGTTATAATCCCAGGTCATAGCCCCCAGATGCCAACCCCACGTGTACCCACCACATCATGCACTACACCCATACCGAGCATAGCACAAACCCTTTAGGAAAACTGTTTCATCAGTACTTAACATCTGATCACAAGCAACCTTAATCGCTAGCTAAGCTTGTTTGATGAACATCTTGTTTATAATCAATTTGGATACATAACTACGATACTGTACACGTCTAGAACCTCAGGCCTTATAATTAGTTTGTAGTAGCTTGAGTGCTTAGAAAATGTCTAGGAGAAATTTCCAGGACATTCGGGGTGGGAATTTGGGAATCCGGCACACCACCCCGGACTTTGTCTAAGAAGCCTCGTGACTGCTATGCGGAGATCCTTCAATAGGGTGGTTTTCAGCCATAAAAAGCCACCAGATAAGCAGTTGAAGTGGGGGTTACAAACAGAAGCAATTGTGCAAATGTAAGCCCTGTCGGGCTCAGACTCTGGTCAAGGGGGAGTATTGCCATTGCAGAAACATATGATGCTTGTCGTGTTATGTATAAGGTAAGAGAATAAATCAATATGGATTCAGTCTCAGGTATGTATATACATAGAAGAAACTATACAGGGGGTATGGCAATATGATCAGGCAGCTGGCAAACTATATGTATAGGTATGCTCTGGGCAATCGGCCGTGGTGATCACCAAGACAGGCATGCGCCCAACCCCGCAATAAAGTATCAAAATCGTTCAGGTATGAAAGGAGCATAATATGAACATAATAAGAGCATAATACACGCATCAAATAGGGATAACAGAGACCATGAGGTTCATTTGCAAAGTCCGATCATTGAAAAGGATATTGGTATCCCGTACCTAATGTATTCTAAAACCGGCTATGGTTGCCAGTTCGGTATTACATGCAGCCTTTGCCGATCGCGTGACAGTCACTACCCGAACTGGAAAGGTCTAGAGTCGCACTTCCATGAACAGCTGGAACGCACCCGCATACATACCACCCAAATCATTCCTGAGTCATTCTAATTCATTCATGTAGGGCGAGGAGTATATTATGGGATACTAGAATAACGGGCTGCTCTGGAACGCATTCCATCTTTGTGGCCTTAGGTGCCATAGGCACGGCCGACCTCAGCAGGCATATGAACTGTGCAGTTCATGTCAAATACCCTAATACTACACACCAATCATTAACTACCCACATGAGCAACCAGCTAGCTTAGATGAGTAGCAATATTAGTCAACACAACATGCATTCATCCTCATTGTTCGCATTCTCTGGGCCGATAGAATGTTCATTTGCCAGACCCAGGCAGTGCATGCTCTGGGATATAACACGACCCTGCGTTTCCAGAAGAAAACGCTTGTAAAGATCATACTCTTTGTCTGTAAATCGTTAGCGATTGGATGAGTTGGAAGATAGTTATAACCGGTTTGCGTTAGCCGGTGTGCAATAGATACCTAGGCTTGTGCCCATTAAAATGTTAGATATGTAAGTACGTCAATAGCTGCCACGGCACCCGGGAGGCACATTGACTATTCCTGCTGTGTACGCCTGGGCTCGAGCCCTAAAATATAGGTTAAAGCTCGAGCCGGTTCGTGCCCAGGCCTACTGCCGTGGCCAGCCGTACGCCAGAACAGGTGTAGGCTTTGGCATGCCTACCGGTTGCCACTGGCAGACCAGAAAGTGATAAAGTAAGACAACACAAAAGCTTTCGGTATAACGCAGCTCTACACCCTACTTTGTCAAGATGTAAAATACCACCAGCGTTATCATTATACTCACATAAGGCTTAGAAATCATAGAGTCTGTGGACTCTAGTTTGTTAGTCCACTATCATGGCTTTAGGGCAGTGGAAATACAAATTTGTACGGTGACGCCTTATATACCTTCTCGAACTTCCATACTGTCCAACCCACGAACCAGTGCAATTTCTTAGATAAAAAAGACCTGCACGCATTCGGCCGAAGCCAGAGCGAGTGGAGCGGAAGGGTTTCTTTCTGAGAAAACCTCTCGGATGCCCTTTGGGTAACTCGGACTTCGTTGAAATGCCCTGATGCTGTCTGTATCTAACTAAAGTGTTATTAAAAGGTAGCATAAGTCAGTATACCCGGCTGGAAGTCATCAAATATGCTAGTTAGCCGCGGCCTGCACATGTGCTGATCCCTGCGCGGCTAAATCTCGAAGACCTTCCGCATGGCACTGTATATGTTCTGGGCCGCTCGCGGGCAGCACATGCCTCCCGCGGGCGGCATACCCACTGTGCCGCTCACGGGCAATTTAAATAAATCCTCGATTTGGTGT
>Ga0307511_10006039_pt1 | contig 12229 bp, 10 predicted proteins | sample 13_EM_MG_FD_200266 | JGI IMG/M metagenome (GOLD analysis project Ga0307511, IMG submission 200266) | Populus trichocarpa ectomycorrhiza microbial communities from riparian zone in the Pacific Northwest, United States - 13_EM | ecosystem: Host-associated > Plants > Roots > Unclassified | place...
AACTCGTAGAATCTCTGAGAATTGGTGTGGGTGGAGCTGGCCAATGTAAATTGGGGCTGTTGCCACGTAGGCACTCAGAGCAAAATCGCCCGGATTTTGGGTCGAAAGTTCAGAAAACTTTACCCTTAGGGGAATTTTGTAGTTTCAATCGATAAAGAATAAAAAGTTGATAGAAGTGCTATTGAGCTCGCACTCTATCAGATAAAGCAAAAGCCGACGTCGGGGGTCCTCTGGTTGCGAAGTTCGTTCAAAGAATTTTGTCCTGGAAGTTGATGTTGGTGGTTATTGGATTGTTGGAGTGGTGTTGTCAGTGTGAAGACCTGATGAGTATCCTCGCAGAACTGAATTATTTATAAAAAGCAAAAGAAAAGCAAGCATCGGAAAGAGTCACGTCAGCATTAAACCACTTCAAGGTTAGTAAGTAGGGGCATGCGAAACAGACTACCGGTATGTGCAATCAAACCAGACGTTGGATCATCAGCAGGCATTTCAACGGGTCAAATACGGTACCTAGGCTATTGGTAGTCGAGATCCGTTCTCCGGAGCTGGTTGGTAATGGACGCCAGGGTAAGTAGGTACCTAAATTTTACCCCGCCCCATGCCAAGTGACCGAGATAAATATACATAAATATGTACATATCACAACACAAGTCACATTGAGTACCTAAATTCAAAAGTAACGCTTATAACGAATATATGCTGGGCAACGAGGATTCATAAAATGGATACAGGACATAGGAAAAGGCTGCGTAAGAAAAAAGACCTATGATCAAAGGCTGCGGAAGCATGCTAAAGAGGACTCGGATGTAGAGCAGAGCTCAGGGTAACGACTTGCTACCAGTCTAGTATCCGAAGTACCGGTATATGAACATAAATCATACGAGAAACGTTCACCCTTTATTGCATTAATATCCCGGCAGTGGACTAATTTGGCGAATTAAGAGAGGTTATGCATATAGAGTGGACGCTAATATAGAGCTTCGACTGTACTTGCAAAGCTACCTACACCATAGATTGTCATATCAAATGCAGTTCACATGAGGATCATGATTGTTGAAACCTTTCCAGTTTAGCTACACGAACACAAACCGCGTTTCGGGACTATCCTGTTGCGCCAATCCCAAAGCCACTCACCTAGCGAGCAAGATCTTATAGGGCGCAAGAACATGAAGCTAGTACAGAGTATGCCTGGGCACCAGCCGAGCCGACTCGAGCCAAAAGCTCGGGCCAGACCGGGTAAAAGCTCGGGCCCAGGCATAGTACAGAGACATCTACAAGGCATCGACAATACACGAGCAATGAGGATAGCATGTCGGATACAACGTGTGTTGATATGTATATATCGCAGATAGTGGCTACTCATTTACAGTAGGTATGTGTGGCTACACGGGCCGTTATCTACTATCGTACAATGTTAGTATTGAGGTGAGCAAAAGGAGTGAATGTCGAGTGAGCAGGTAATTTTAACTTGGAGTTTATTTAACCTCGCTACTATACACAAGCTATTGTAGTGTACCTAGTTATTTTAGTCTGGCGCAGTTATTTAGTCTCGCTCGCGTGTGTACTAACTCTTGTGGGCGTTAGTCCATACAAATTCGGACTTGGAGATATTTGGGGTTTGAAATTATGCCAGGCCACTGCCTAATCTACGCTACCACCTAGATATCAGATATCACAGTCAGTCTCTCTCTCTCTCCTCTACATTTGTCCTACGTTTCAAGTTTGGGTAGGTCAAATGTCCTCCCTTCCCCATACCAAATATACGAATATTGGGGATGAGGGAGGGAGGTTGAAGAGAGTTTTATTAATTTATATATATATAAGTTCATAAAACGTGGGAAAGGGTGGCAGCTGCGAAGCTGGTCACCCTTCCTCTCCCCCCCCCCTAAATAAAGAGCTGCAGCATCCGTGGGCTGGGGGGGGTAAGGGTAGGGTGTGAGAAGGGGGGCCGTTAGGGTTAGCGGACCCCCTAGTAAAAAATAAAGGTTGAGCGGAGGGCCCGCTCTCCTCTCCTCGCCCAACTAGACATTATATGATGTGCTCAGTTGGCTTAATGGTAGTGTTCAGGGAAATATAATAGTGAGGTTTCAGGTTCAATTCCTTGGTAAATCATTATTTGTCACAATTATTTTTCACTTTTTCTCCTACTGAGACTCACTGGCAGTGAATCACCGGCCTTCAATAGTGCTCACTAGGTGTGAGTTTTCAGTGAGCAGCCCGTACAAAACATGCACTGCACGTGAACCTAGGATAATCACACACTTACTGACTGTAGGGTATGCACCTTATCAATCACCTCCTACCATTCACATGGTGCACACACATCGGGGGGAATATTAAGGTGAGTATTTTCCTTACTCACTTTGTTTGTACCATAGTATATCAGTGTTACTACAGTTAGAATTACTTAATTCAGTAAATTGTACGTATTAAACTGCCACAGGTGGCGCGGCCCAGAATATATACCCCCTGAAGTATCCAACTAGCACAGGTAGAACCATACTCTTGTGAGGGTTAACTCAATGTTAAACATACAAGCCTAACTTCTATTGCCATGCGGGGATATAGGTTCTTATATCAGAAGCTGTAGTTAAAACGGCATAAAGAAATCGGAGCAACTTGGAATAATCGAATCGAAAACTGAAAAGAACGCCCTCACAGCCATTTCAAAGCTATTGCCTCCCCTCCTCCGAATCCAATTACCTCCCAATATAAAGGCGGGTTGTGAAAGAGGTTATGGTAGACTGCATTCAATCTCCAAGCCAGCAGCCGCTATATCCATATTAGGAACCCGCGTGTCCAGCGATAAACTTGGTACCAGATGAAGGAGGACCATTGGCTATTGGTGTGGAAGCAGTAGGTGATTGCGCCGGGGCCGCCGGAGCGGTAGATGGCCTCCACACCTTCATAATTCGGATCTGGGTAGCCCATAAATTGCCAGGCGGAGACGACAGAGGTGGTGGCGGTGAGGAGGGAGAAGACCGTGAGTTGCATTTTGACTAGGAAGGTGCTGCCTAATTGTTAGCTAACGTCTTCAGGAAGTCCAATTATATTGACGGGAGATAGTAGAGAGGGACGTTGACCCACAAATGAGACTTTACAGAATGTTTTCGTCGGAGCCAAGATCCTATTCTACTCAATTGCAGTGAGGATGGAGGATTGGCTCCGGATCTTGGGGGGAATTTGGTTCACTATAATACTTCCCTCACCCAGTAGGTAGCCGAAAAGTTCCCTTTTTTGGTTGAAGAATCAGTGCTCGGATTGGGAGCCATACAACCAACCAACCATCTGTCGTCACTTACATGCTGGACATTCCAATGCCTGAGGATTGGCCAATTCCAGATCCACCGTACATACATTGGAAGACCCTGATACAACGCGTTATCTGCATGCAATTCATGGGTCCACCACGGAGTTGATTCTTAATTGCAGCAATCTCACCGAACAAAACTATCCATATGGAGCTTGTGGCCAGATACAGTAATTCTCGTGTGGATTCATACTCTTCTGCATTGTAGGTTACCTATACGAAACTTCCAGCAGCGCTTCGTATTCGGTACTTCCGCAGCAAGGCGATCTGGCTGGTTTGACCCGGCACTATCCTGAAATGCAGGATGATCACCCATACCCAATGGTTGAATTGTGGCTCAGTCGGTGTTGTACCGGTAGGATGGTTTACGGTAGAGAAGGTGAAAATCCTGCCTCTTTAAGTTAGACTTTTGCCGTCACATACATCCAGCCGAAGGGTTCTCCAACAGCACAGCCAGTAAGTATATAGGTACTAGTACCTAACCTCACCCCATCGGCATTGGTTGGTACTACGTATAGGTACAGATGAAGCTACCTAAATGTGGGTCTCATCAACTTGAACTTATCCTTTTCAGCAAAGGTTCACATGCATGCTTAAATGCTCACAAGATATCCATAGCCTCATCATCACCATCGTCCTTATCAAACAAACACAAAAAGCGGAAAATACCTCTGCACACTCAATCAATCTTTCGAGACCAAGAAAGAAACTAAACAAAGTAATGTTTTAACGGAAGTGGATATGAATGGAATGGATAAGGAACATGCAAACTGTATCTGCGGGATATCACAATACACAAATTGGAAAGAAAAGCAGAAGATTAAATCACCAGCATCACCAACAAACAACAAAACAAAAACGACAAAGCTACGCCTCAAGCTCATTTCAACACACCAAATCAATTAATGTTTACCACATGCCTAGGATCCGTCTCCAAAACTGCACCACTTCACACAGCACCCCAGCCCACCCCTCAGTCCCCCGCATCCCACCTCTACATCCACCAGCACTCTTCCCCAGCACCAGGTATCCCCCCCTTTGCTCGCAAACTCATTCCGAAACGTAGTATCCTCCTCCCCATTCTTCCTCTCCCCCTCCTCCTCTTCCTCCTCCCTCCTCGTGCAATACCCCTGCGACTCCTCCTTATCTGGCAGACTCTCCAGCTCCGCGATGGCCAACCTCCGGTTCAATGGCTTCCCCCTCGCCTTCCTGACTCTCCCCACCCAATCACTCCTGGCGCAGGAGTAGACACCGTGCCTGCCGTGACGAGCTGCCCCTGCCCTGTGGTGTTGTTATTGTTATTATTGTCATCCTCGGAGTCGGGGTCGGAGCAGGAGAGATGGGCTAGTGACAGGCCGAGAGGGAGTGGGATAGGGTGGGGTGTGAGCAGTTTCGCAAAGAGATTATGGGGGATCGCTCCAGTGCTTTGGGGTTGGGGGGAGGAACGCTGTTGTGTGGATTATGGGGGTAGGGGAGGTGAAGCCGGTTGTGGGTGCGGAGGCGGCAGGGGTGAGTTTGGTAGGATCATACAGGTGGGAGTGGCGGGGTAATGGTAGTAGCGAGAGTTAGTTTTGATAGCTGTTCCCCTGTAGCAGTAGTAGCTAAAGCGGAGGATTATCCAGTTGCAGGAGAGGCAGCAAGTACGCCGTCAAACGCACTCCCGCTACCCGCCTTCAACTTTAGCTGGACATCCTCCTCTTCATCCTCATTCTCCCCATCCCTATCATCTGCAGAATCATTCAACCCCCTCAACTCTAGAGGGACCAGTAACTCTCAGGCCCTCCCGCATTGCACTGACAAGCTACCTCACCATCCCCCTGGTGTCCAACCAACCTCCGCCACCTCTTCCCCCAGATAAATTCGACCCTCATCCACACCCACACCCACCCCCTCCCGTACCAAACCCATAATTCAACCGCGTAGGCACTGCCTGCGGTGCACCGCCACCCGCCACCTCCTCAACCGCCGGCAGCGCCAAATAATAGTCTATCCATGGTTGAGTTTTTCCGTCTCATCCTAACTAGGATATCGAAGCTGCGGTCGCCATCATCATCGTCAGTCGCCTTGGAAGCGGCGTGTGGTAGTGGTGGAGTAGAGGCCCCGGGGGTGTGAGGGGCGTGCTGGGAAAAGTGCGTGAATGGCATGGTGATTGTTGCTGCTCTGAGTATGTTAGTGTACGCTGAGAGTGTAAGATCAAGGTGTAGTGTATCCGTGTCAGTAGCGTAGGTAGGCGGTGATATGCAGTCTGGATCTGGAGAATAGTACTAGTGGGTACGAGTCAGCTAGGTATGCTATATATCTATCCCCGCGCCGTGACTTCGAACGTTCTCCCGGAAGTCAATCTCGAGCTCGATACGTATCACGTACAGGGCACCTGCTTTCCTGTCGTGTTCCCCGCGAGCGATGAGTAGTGTGAATAAACGTCGACGAACGAGAAGATGAGCGGTTCTCAACACAGAGCCAGTGATCGACCGCACCCTACAATCGAACCACCGCCATGGCGCCAACGTCAAAACGTATGAGGTATACCGACTACCACTTTGTGCGCAGCGCAGCCATCGAAATAAAGCTCGATATATAAATTATCGCAACCCCGCAACAACCGTCAATGTCAACGTATCCGCGTCCTTCAATTTTTCCGAATCGAATTCGTGCGTGTAGAAGCGTCACCCATGCGCTGATCATGGGTGCATACGGTCGACCGCTACTTGGTGTACTACTGCTTAGGATGTATTGTAGAGGACATATGTTTGCAGAGTACGTTTATACCTCGGAGAAGATGCTTGCAGTGAGACTCTAATCTTGCCATTTCTCGGCTACCATGAAAAAATGGCCAGGTAGTACAGTACAGAGCGCTTCAAGCTTGTAATTTTACAAGGTGAGGGTCTAGACCTCGAAGCAGTCAAGTCGGCCAATATAAACCCGGGAAAGGTATGGTTCCGACTGATGTCGTGGCTGCCATACAGTACCGGTAGGTACCTGTACCCTTGCCATACAATATTGGATGCTGCGGTACCAAACCTGAAGTATACAGTACCGTAGTTAGCGACTTGATGATCTGGGGTTGTGCTGGATCTTGTCAGGTTTGGTATAAAAACGGTATAGTGCAGAGATACTAGGTATTTTGGTACCCAGAATACTTACGCGGTGACCCTGTTTACATGTGCTAGGGTTCAGAATACGAAGCATTGCGACGACCTAAGCACTTTTCGAGGAGTTGTAGGTATTCACCTGCAGCTATCCAGCTGCATTGTGACGGATACCGACACGGGGGACATGACATGAATACGACAGACTAGTTGCCAAGGGGAAACCTTGGCCGCGGATCGGATGGAATCTAAGCTATGATCGTGACAATCAGCCCAGATCAACCCAGATATAGTAAAGCTAGGACAAGCACAATAGCTGAGATGCCGATGTCCATAATTCACTGCCCGATGCAACGTCTCGCTCTGTTGTTGAGGACACGCGTACGTTGTGGGTGGGAAAGATAAATTGTAGCATTTTTCACCTCTCTTCGACTCTAGCAGACAGCTTTTTTCGAAAGGAGCAAAGCATCAATCCACAGATACGAGGATATATATATATCAAATCGCTTGTTAAACATGCAACTCCCAGCACTTGGGCAGGCATGTGACTATGCCTCACCTCTACTGGCTGCGTTTACGCAGTTGGAGGGACAGTATGGTACGTATACAATATTACCTGCCGATATACCGGATTCTGTACTTGCATCAATTGGCGACTAATTGTGGCCCTGCGGACTTGGTATAGGACGTGAAACCGCCGTGAAAGAGGCGAATCTCCTTTTAGCCACCTTACTCCTGAGGTTCAACCTCAAGCTAGACAATCCTACCGATATCGTGCAGGCGCAGGTCCACCCACTGAATTTGCGTTCACTTGCCTTCGAACTACCAAAAAAGCCACCCATTGTGATTCCCGAGCCAGGGTTGCTTGCCAGGTCATTTTGCATCTTCTACGGTTCTTATACCAAAACCTGCGAGAACCTTGCGAAACGGCTTCAAGCAGAAGCAAAGATCCACGAACTCAATGTTGTAGAATGCGATACGCTGGATGCTTTGGCAGGGCGAGTCCCCAAACAATTGCCAGTGATCATTATCACATCAACAATCCATGGTGGCCCGCCGCCGAATGCTAGGCATTTTGTCAACTGGTTAACGACCCTTACCGGCGCTAATACACTTGCGGGAACTAAATTCGCAGTGTTTGGGTCAGGTGCTGGTAGGTTTACTTTTCCTAGTAGGAATTCTAGTGGTACGGACACTAATTGAGTTGCAATACTAGGATCGAGGAGTCCAAAGACTTATCAGGCGAACCCAAAACTCATTGAAGAGCAGATGATATTGCGTGGTGCAACGTGCCTTCTGCCCCGCGGGGTAGGAAATGCCGAAGGCTCTACACGTAGGGACTTTGCCAGATGGAAAGAGGAGCATTTTTGGCCGTATTTCAAAATTACACCCCCCCCATTCTCGACAGATGTGAAGCTCAAAGTTTCAGTCCCAAAAGTCAATCCGGACTTTACCTACGAACTGGGGACTGCCTTGGTGGCTAAGAACGTGGTTCTTACTACTGCCCCGGAGCCGGAGAAGCGTCATATCACACTGAAGCTGCCAGAGGGCATGACATATCAAGCCGGAGATTATCTATCTGTTCTGCCAACAAATCCAAGGGAAAATGTTAAGCGCGCAATGACGAGGTTCAACTTGGACTGGAATGCGGTGTTAGATATAACTGAAGGTGGCTTAGTGATTCCGGAGGGTGACAACATTTCCCCTTGGCGGGTACTCAGCAAGTGTGTCGAGTTGGGACGATTAGCGCTGGAGGGAGACATTAAGGCCATTGCCAAGTACGCAGAGGGGGCCGTCAAGACAGAAATCATGAACCTCCTAGCCGATTATGAGGCGGAAGTTTACAACAAGCGACTCTCGCCCTTAGATCTCCTCGAGAAATTCCCACAAGTCAATATGGACCTTGGCGCCTTCCTTTCCATCCTCCCGCCAATTGAATACCGAAGATACTCCATTTCCAGCTCCCCGGTGTTGGACCCGAAGCTTTGCACGTTGACGTATGGCGTTATATCAGAAAAACATAAATCTGGGACTGGTTGGTTCCATGGCGTGGCATCAACCTATCTATCTCGCATGCAGGAAGATTTTATAATCGAAGTGGGCACGGTTGGCTCTGACGAGTTCCATCTCCCAAAGAACCCAGAGAAGACGCCCGTGATTATGATATGCGCAGGAACTGGTCTCTCACCGTTCCGAGGATTTGTGCAAGAGCGTGCTATACTCAAGCGCAACAATCCGGACCTGGAGCTTGCAGGTGCGTTATTGTTCATTGGATGCCGTTATTCAACCGCAGATCGCATTCATGGCGAGGAGCTCGATGGGTGGCAGAAGGAGGGTGTTGTGGGGTTGCGATATGCGTTCTCTAAGGAATCAACCAAGTCGGAGGGATGCAGGTACGTTCAAGACAGGGTGGCACACGAGGCAGAGGACGTGAAGAAGTTGCTTGCCCAAGAGGCACAGATTTACGTATGCGGAAATAACAACGTGGGTAAAGGGGCAAGGGAATCGCTCACGACAATCTATAAGCAAATGGGAAAGTCACAGGAGGATATTGATGATATTTTCGACAAGCGACTTCATGAAGATGTCTTTGACTAATTTAGTTTTCGTTTCGTTCCGAGGTTTCTTGTTTCTGTTTTTTGGCTTGGGCGGGGGGGGGGTGTTCATCGTGATGGAACCAATGTTATGTAGCAACATAGTCCTGGGTGCCTATTATGTATGTGCAATTGAAGAATACGGTGCTTCAGAGAGCATCTTCAGAGTAGCGAATGGTTGGCCGATTGGATCAAATTAAAGGTCCTCGATGAAGTCCTCGTGGTTATTTTTGAAGACCACCGATTTATGTGACGCATCTTAATTATTCCAACTGCCATTACCTGTATGATTGTACCGCATCAATCGCAGGAGGGGCACTGGTAACCCTAGCCTGTCAATATATAAGTGGCAAAAGCCCCGGCTGTTGCAAGGTTGCGAAGTTGGCCCGGAATATCAAATTTGTAGGTAACGGATATTTTCAAGATCTAATATTTATTTATATGGGTCTAATTCGATTAGCAAGCTAAGCGGGGTGTCTTACCTCCTGGTAGTCCAGGCTCAGGGGATAAAGCATGGGATTGGTTCCTATCAAGCCATCAGAGATGCGGTAGTATTTATTAATATTTTTCAACACCCCGACTTATGCAAGTCCGAAGATAGCAATGTGACCTATAATCTAGTCTAATCAGAAGCCTCTTTCATCATCCTGGAAAAAAATATTGGCCGCTGTCAGGCCAGGGGGAGATAATGCAGCTACTTTGTGGGCGAGGATTGAGCTGGCACAATTGTAGGCAGCTGGGGGGGCAGAAAGAGGCAGCGGCCAACATGTGTTCTGTATGGCCGGTGCCAACAAGGTATTACGGGGTGCTGACACTTTATCTGGTGCTCCCAGCGTCTAGTCTTGCTGTGTCATGGTTGGAAAGGCGTTGCAAAGGCCGTATGATACACTGCTAGCCCAGTGGACGCGAGGTCGGGGATTATTATCGGATTATTTTCAAGGCCCAAAACCCTATAAAGTCGGGTATTTCCGTCTCGGTGAAACCTTAGGCTATAAGCATATGCATGTCAGTGTATATAATCCTCGGAGTAAAAAGATGAGAACTCGTTGCTTATCCCTGAAAATGATCACTTCATGGGCCCCCTAGGGATATGTCCCTGACCTATTCCTTGGTATTTAAAGTGTAATCCCCTGATATGCCATGGATAATATCTGATGCATTCACAAATTATTTACCATAGTATTCAGCAATCTAAACGCTGAAATGTTAGGGCTATTGCCTTGAAGGTCTTGAGGAAATAAACACCAGATATAAGGCGATATGACTCGAAATGTGATGGTTTAGAGAAGATACATACATGCGAGATAGAAAGAAAGAATAGGATTGTAACTCGATAGGAGGGGAGGCAAGGTAACAGTGGATGAAGCAGAAGGGAAACAAGATAGGAAGCTTAAGGTAGTAGAGATGCAGACTGCATATCGCCTCTTCTAATATGACCTCCTTGACGACTCTCCCCGCCCAATAGGCCACACAGTACTAACAAGCCCATAACCGCCTTGACTAAACATCCGTATCTGTGTAAAATAGTGTTATAGGGAAGGGCTTGGGAAATGCTGTGGAGGGGAGGATGGAGCTGGGGGTGTCTCTATGGTGGTTGGGATACCTCGGAGGAGGGGTTGAGCTGGAGATGTCCCATGATGGTTGGGGATACCTCGGAGGAGAAGGCTGAATGAACTGAGAGTGCCACACTTGTGCCGTGTCTAGAGCTCACAGAGCAGAGAGGGTAAAGCAGAGATTGCAGAGTGGAGATCATCGAGTGGAGCTTATAGAGCGGAGGTTGTAGAGCACTATAGATGTAGCTTAGCATAATTATAGTTGAAATAATGGACTACCCGCATTAGGAAACTCAACCTACAACTGCCCCGTCGCATCTCTCATCCCTTCTATACCTATAAATAGCGATTCTGAGAAGCCTGAATATATTGAATAGACATCCTCCTCCTCCTCCATTTGCATTGAGCAGCGCCCTCCGATATAACTATAGGCTTTTGTAGAGAAACTATTTGAACTTTCTGAGTCTAATAATCCTAGAATGTTAGGTATATTGCCTTGCATATTCAAAAGCAAGTCCTTGGGGGTGCAGCGGTAAAAGCCATAGAAAATCAGAGGCATGGGCCTCCGTTAAAAACGCACCTTGAAATTCGGGGGGTCTTTTAGGAGAATATTTTCGGGGGATATTTTCGGGGGAGCAGAACCTATTTATGTTTGGCAATCGGGGGCACGTGGCGAAAGCCCCTAATTACTTGTGGCACATTCCCCGGCTGACACCTTACTGGGTAGCCTTATTGCTAACAGACACAAGGAATGTCTTGGTACATGATACCCAGGGAATATCAAACTTGCCCTATGTCACAAAAGAGGATAGTAAAAGGTTGGAGAGAGTACGAATAGGTATGGTCGGCATGGGTGATTGGAGGGTAATTGTCGGGTTAACTGTGTCCCATGCACATGGTAGAGCTGAGCGTAGTGGAGGGACGGGTTGAGTCGACAAACCTGTGGGAATCGGCTTCCGAAAAACCTTTATCATCAAGGAGGACGCTGAGGTGACGTACAAGATGTGATTTTTTCTGTTTCTTTTGTTTGATCAGATGCCGTAGAAAATCGCGAATAAGACTGTCTAACCTGGTAAGACTGTATCTGAAACAAGACCGTACCCGGTCAGCACCCGGGAAACGCACTGCGTATAAGACTATGAAAAGACTACGCTACATGGCTTCAAATCATGATAAGAGAACGTAGGATTAGAGTTGCTATCGATGGGTCTATGATTCGGGCTCCAAGCGTAATGTGTCTACGGCCTTGTAATCTGAATTTCAAGTATGATCCAAATCACCAGATCCGCAGACGGTCCCGGACTATCGACCAAGCACGCCCAAACTGGACCGTTCAGCAATGTAGGCAGAGATAGTATGAGATATAAGTGACATAGCGGCCTCTAGCAGGCCATTAGGTAGTTGTGGCGTATAGCATATATAGTTGCTTCGTAGTCACATACCTGTATTTATGGCACACGCACACGCACTCTTCCTATGTATTGATCCGTCCGTTCACTCCTCTACCGTCTCATCTAACTCTTGTACTATGACCGTACCCTTGTGTTCTCTATCCACCGCGGCTCAAGGTCGTCTCCAAGTACCGTCTGTAATATCTACTGTGCCTTTTCTCGTAGTTGGGGTAGGTGGCGAGCGTATAGTGATGCTGCCCGCCTGATCCGTTTCCTCTCCATGGCTCCCTTC
>Ga0307511_10006040_pt1 | contig 12227 bp, 18 predicted proteins | sample 13_EM_MG_FD_200266 | JGI IMG/M metagenome (GOLD analysis project Ga0307511, IMG submission 200266) | Populus trichocarpa ectomycorrhiza microbial communities from riparian zone in the Pacific Northwest, United States - 13_EM | ecosystem: Host-associated > Plants > Roots > Unclassified | place...
TGTCATTTTCGCACGCTCTGATGCATGCTGTAATACTTTGAGCGCTGGCATTGGTTAGACAGAATCGTGTATATATAGGAGGGGCAATGCCCACCACTTTGGAGATCATCAGCTCACACTTCAATCTTATCTCATATACACTCTTCTATATTTCCTACCTTTGCACTCGATCTGCCACCGTGCTCAAACACCTCCAGTGCGTCCGTTAGAGTCTTATAGACTCCGTACTTCTTCCCTTTCCTTCACCAGATCCCTGGTAGAACGCTGCTCCTTGTTGCATACAGTATACTGTTGCTATTTGCCCTGAACTACTTATTTGGGCGTGGAACGTTCTGAATTGTTCTCCATAATATGTCTTGCATACCCTGCCAAGGCTACTGCAGTAGCAATGCATATACCATATCTATGCGTTTATCTCCCAAGTATGCACCATTCCCAAATAGGAAGGCGGAAAAGACTTTTGGTGCGGACCTCTGTAGATATGCGCGCTAAACCAAAAATAATTGCCCTTAACCTATAATATGCACGCTAAACCTACGCTAAACGAAAACCCATATGCAGGGGGTATCAACATTTTGCCACAAGGCTCTTAGGGATCACCGCACATGCAGTTGAGCCTGCGTTGATGCATTGGGCTGAGCTATAGTGCTCATTGCAAATGGTGTGGTTATGTGGATATGGAGGTAACTTGCTGAGGTGACACCCTGCTGGGGATGAGTGTTTGGTGCAGGAGTGAGAGGTTCTGCAGATATAGAGGGTACAGGTTTGGCTGTGGTGCCACGGGGTTGTAACGGGTAGCGGAGGTGGATGGGGATGCGAGGTTCATTTTCGTTTGTTACCCTGAATTACGGAGAGAATGAACTGCTACATATGACTGAGGATGTAGTAGTTTCATGTTATGATCCTAGAACCCATTAAACAATATACTCTGAAACTTATGACTAACTCCTAAGCTGGGCGGTGAATAATGCACCACATAGACCTCTTTGACACCTCAGGCAAACAGAAATACAGATGCAACAGACTAGAAGGTTTTGTTGGGTTCCTAAATATTTGTTTTCTAAGCAGGAATTAAAAAGTCGAAATTTATGGTATCAATTCTCAGAGTTGCAATTTAGAGGCATCGGCCAACCTGTTACAGCCTTAATATATGAGATCCCGTCAGTATTCTATTTCTTCCTCCGCCTCTCCCTCTTCATCCACTCAGAATCCCTAAACATAACCTCCACCTGCCTCAACGCCACAATCATCTCCTCTCGTGACAAACATGCCTCGGCACTAGCCGCCTCGAGTAATATATTTGTTTGTGGGGGTAGTGTACTGTCTGATCTCCAGAGAGGGTAGCCTCCTCCTGGACGGAGACTTCCTGGGGGAAGGTCTCGCGAGGTGGGGTTGAGGTACACTGAAGAGTTAAGTTTGGTGATATTGGATTTTTGGGTATTGGTGGCGGGGGCGGCGGCGTGGGGGATTGGGTCATTATAGGCGGGCTTCTGCAGGGTTGAGTCATTACGAGTAGGCTTGTGAGGTTTGTATGGATTGCCGGTGGGAAAGAGGCCGAGGAGGTGGTCGGCTGTAGAGTTTATTAGTATGTGCTTAGATTATTTTTGTCTAAAATTGGATTTGCGGGGGCTTACGTTGTTTATTCCTACCACCCTCCTTCCCCTTCACCAACCACGTCCTCTCATACCAGTCCATATACTCATCTAACTCCTCTCCGCTCATCCCAAAAACATCTCCATCGGTCCAATCAAATATTGAGTCCCCTAGAAACTTATTCTCTGCCAAAAACCTCTCCCAGCTCTTTATATCCGGGGTAACAGCTGCTGGTTCGGTTTTGTCTCTAGGTATGCGCTTTATGCCGTCCATGCCCCAGAGGAGTTTGGTAGAGAGGAGAACGAGGGACATGAGTTTTGCTTCGGGATAGGCGCTGATGGGGGTTTTAAGGGTGGGGGTGGAGGGGTATTGGAAGGTGAGAGAGTAAAGAGTGAGGAGGCGTTTGATGGCATGGAAGGTTTCTACTATGCAGCGGGTTAGTTGGGAGGTTTCTACTAGGTGAAGAGAGAAGTTTGGGCGCAATACATGGTAATCCGAGGTCGCGGATGTATTTCATGGCCAAGATGGGCCAGTTAATCTCGGGGAATATGATGTCGAATTGGGTACTGTATAGAAGTATAAGGTCGTGGATTGTCTTCTGTAGACGGTCAGGATCGAGACGAGTCTATTCCGCACCCACACCTGTCAGTTCCCGGAAAACTCACCCGCACCGCGGTGAGGCGGGGGGAAACTAACCGTCGGCCGTAAGGCCTTTATATATGCTCCAGGCAACAACCTCTTCATATTCCCCGGTATCTCCTGCAAGGTAGCCTTATACGGCAGCTCCTGGCTTTCCACCCATTTATACATATCTCCCAATGACACTGGCACCTTCAACATCACTGCTCCAAGGTAGCATAATCCAATCGTGACTATCAATCCTGGTACTTGGAATGCCCTCTTATTCCTCCTGAGCAGATTCTTTTTGACGGGATCAGCTTCCCCGGCGACAGCATTGTCGACCTCAATATCACTAGACCAGTATTCGGAGGAATATGTTTCTTTGTCGGTAGCTGCTGCTACAGACACGCTACCAGAATCTTCACCCGTAGGGTCTTGGAGAATTGACCCCTCCCCTGGAGCTATGGCCATTGGGGTAGCGGATTTTGGCTTCCCCAAGGTTTTTTGGAGGCGGAGTGCCCACAAATCACGGACTATTGACTAGCAATGGAAGTTCAGTCATGTAGCTCACAGCCAGTTAAAAAATCACTACAAAACATACCTCAAGCTGCACCGGAAAGCCCTTCTCATGCACAAGCACCCAAACTTGCTTCCTAAGTATCAACTGGATACATTTCAAATACAATTCGAACCCCTTCCTTCCATGTAGAACTTGAGCTGGAGCTTCCTTCTCTTGGCCCTTTGCCTTTTTCGCCTTGGCCCCAGTTTGAGTTTGTGCATTCAATTCATCATCCTCCTCGAGGTCCAGCTCGCCCTGTGGTACGGCCAGTATCAATATTGCTATTTGTAAGAAATAACCTGTGGGAAGCTTACTTCTCTTCGGTGGCCATTCTTGCAAAACCATTGGCCGTCTTCTAGGTAATATAATGTTGTCTTGCAGTTATCGATGCCACATCGATTGAGTCGCCTGTAACTATTTTCTGCCGACATCGATATCTAGAGGTCGAATGTTCTCGTTCCCGCCACTCTAACCTGATCTTGGCATCTGGAGGTCGAAGCTTTATGCCGAGCTCATGCAAATATTAAACGAAGCACGTGATCTAAGTGCGAGACCACAAACCTGAAGTGGGATAGGTAGTTCCGAGGGGCTTGTGCCAACCAGACTAGATAGGTAGATGTGATAAGGTTACGGGACATCATATCTTGCATACTGGTTACATGATGAGTAAAGACAACATAACTTCTAAAGCTGGAAAATAACGCCACCCTATAAATACAACACAATGCGTTTCAGTATGAACTTCCTTACTCCCGGAACGCCCTCTTTAGTGCTTCAAAGTGTTCTCTCTGTTCTGCAGCGAGTTTGCCATCCGTATCCTGTGGGAGGGAGAATGTGAGCAGTGAGTAAATATCCCACCTGGAGGGGCGCTTACACTTATGATAGTGAGTACCAGGGAGTAATTGTTGTACAGAAACCTCTCCTTCTTCCGGTCATCGGCCAGAACCTTGCTAAGCCTAGTCAAGAATGCCTCATAATCCCCCCTCAATCGCCCTAAACTTATTTTCACCAAAAAAATCAGTAATTCCCATTACTCCACTGGGGTTAAGAGCGTACCTATTGGCCGTTGGTTCATCATCCCCTGCTTCTGAACACAAAGCAAGGATTCCGTGAAGAAATTGCCCAAACCTTTGAGTCAATAAATGCGGTGCCGTGTTATGCTTGGGGTCCCCGGAGGTTAAAGTACCACGACCCCCTCCGAGGGTGCTATTTGGATTGTATTTCCTCAAGCTCTCACTGTGGGCATCCATTACAATCTGAAACCGAGGCCAGAGAAGCATATTGGTAGCATTGATATAACCATCCAGGACCGGTACGCGCCGCCGTTGAAGCTCAAATGCAAACTGATTATTAAGCCTTACAGCGAGCATAATCCCGAGAGCATCCATGTTTTGTTCTACGAGAGACTTGGTGAACGATTGCCCAAGGGTAAATGTGGGTCCAAAAATTTGTTGAAATATAATCGACGCCTGTTCGTACGATTTGTAGGAGAAGAACTCTGTGATAAAAGTGTACTCTGCTGACGCATTTTCTATCAAGGCGTAGTTGAAGTGTCGGAAAGGAACCTCGAGATAGTGCATAGCCTTGTCATCCTCAATTGACGCAGCTTTGAGAGGAGGATGCTCTCGATTCCGCAGGGTCTCGATGCGCCTACCTAGCCCGAAAGGGTCGTGGGCAATAATTGGAGTGGACTTTAGGGATGGGATCAAAGTGCCTGCCCATTGAATTAGCGGAGCCATAGTGGAAATAGAAAACCTAACCCACTTCTTTTGGTTGAATCTTCTTGACCAAGTGTGTCATACTTTTCCATAACATGCATTTTCAGTTTCTCCAAGGATCTGTGGTATCTTTGGAAATGGCTTAGGTAGTACCAGCGCATAGTGTTCACATATGCTTGGGCTATCTCGTCAGTTAACTGAATGCTATGATGCGCCATGAAGAGAAAAAGTTCTTTCATCCTAAGGAAACCGGTTTGTTGTATATGCTGAGCATTTGCATTTGGAACCCGTAGAGCCTTAATCCTGGTCACGAAGTATTCTCTTACACGTTCTATAACCTTTTCAAGGGTTAATATAGAGCAATGCCAGGGGGGTCCGGTGTTCTGGTACCTTATTGGTGATTCTGTCCAGTTCAGGCTTGACATCTTCAATAGCTTTGATATTTTCAGGGTCCCGGGTCTCGACAGACTTGATTTTCTGTTCCGCTTCTTGCAGAGCTTTAATCCAGCTGTCATTGATCTCACCTTCTGCAATCTTCCGCACCACATGGGGAGCGAGTGCTATGTCTTCCACGATTGGGCCGAGTAGCTTTTCAACCGTCTGTGGGATAATTCAGCAAACCGCGATTCTAAACCAGTTGCTCGAGAATGCTCACACCTTTCGGTTTTCTAGCCTCCGATTGAGAGCCTGGGATCGAGTTTGCAGAGTTTCTATCTCGGCACTGACGAGCCCAAGATCTGTCTGAAATGACGACAAGTACGACTCTACAGTTTCGAGAACTTCATCACAGGCCTACAAAAATCCTAAGTACACAAACAGAGGACACCATATGGATGAACTAACCTTGACGGACCGATGAAGATCATGAAACTTATCCTTCTCTTTCTCATCTGCCATAAAATAAGCTAGCCGCCATGCAAATAGTGCAGAGAGGGACCCAACCTACATTCTTCCACAGACTGCCTATGGGGCTTGGCTTCTGATTTCTCGGGTTCTCCCATATTTGCATACTCTTCGAGGCTCAATTCCCCAAAATCGATGTCGTCCTCGATTTGCAGTTCCGTGCCACTCAGGCGTGATTCATGCTCATTCGGCTCCTAACATATGCATGAGCTCAAGCCCTCTCGACCCTAGGGGCGGTTCGAGCTTACCGATAGCTTTGTTTGGGTTCCAAGAATCTCTCCCAAAACATCTAAAGGGTCCCTAAGGCCTACAGGAGGCGCGGCTGTACTTCGCTTGGTTGCCCGTGTACCTGGCAGAGACGCAGTTGATGTATTCGAAGACATTGTGAGAGAAGACGACCTCGGAGTGAGCTGAGGTCTACTCCGGCCGACAGGACCTGGAGAGAACGAACGGCCATTGGAGCTACCAGTCTGAGAAGGATGACCCGCGCCTGTCCAGCCCGGCTTCCACATTTTGGCGGCTTTAGTGAGTGTTCGCGCGGGTGACGAATTGGTGGGTCCGATGCGGTAATGGGCGTTTTGGAGGTTAGTAGCTCGTAACGGCTTCCCGCTCCTTACCTACAGACCGGTACTACAGAGCCGCACGCGTTCACTTTATATCCCACTTAGATTTATAGTATGCTTCCCCACATTCGCACCCACAGCACGTCTACATACAGTCTGGTTGGCAACATGCTACCCTGTGGCGCGTGCTCTCTCAAAAATGACCCATAACCCTGCCAACCAGACTACCATAGCTTTAGGTTCGCGACGCCAAGCCAGCCGACAATCGGGTTGAGCCAAGCCTTTCCATCCCACTACGAAAAGAGGCTAGCCTGCAAAGTTTCCCCTCCTCACCCACAAAAAAAAGCATTGCGGCCACCCCCCACCAAGCGTTACTTAAGTAATTGCTTTGAGTGACCCTTTTTCTCCTCCTCTCTACCAACGTTCTCTCCCTCCAACACTCTCCATCGCCCTCCTTTATTCGTTCCTTCAGCCGCACCCTTCATACACATAAGTTTCTTACGTCCAAATCTATCAAAATGGCCGATGATGAACAAGTGAGTGGCCGGGCTCCCACTCGTCTCTTTTTTTTTCTCCCACTCGTCTCCCATCAAAGCTACCGGCTTCCTCTACATTCTATTGCGCGATGCTAACATAATTGAAACAGCATAACCACGAGTTCCAGCAGGCCTCTGCTGGTGCCTCCACCACCTTTCCCATGCAATGCTCTGCCCTCCGCAAGAACGGGTTAGTTACCAAATCAGAGATCCGCCCTTCATTACAGTAATATTAACTTCATTCCAGTCACGTTGTCATCAAGGGCAGGCCCTGCAAGATTGTTGAAATGAGTACCTCCAAGACCGGCAAGCACGGTCACGCAAAGGTTCACTTGGTTGCCATCGACATTTTCACTCAAAAGAAGCTTGAGGACTTGTGTCCATCTACCCACAACATGGACGTCCCCAACGTCACCCGTACTGAATACCAATTCGTAAGTTTCCTGCCATCCCCAGATACAAGGGCATATACTAAATATATTGCAACTCAGGTCTACATTGAGGATGATTTCCTTCACCTTTTGGCCCCCGATGGAACAGAGAAGAACGACGTTAAGGCGCCCGATAATGAGATCGGGAGTAAGATCCGTGAGTACGAGGAAGCTGGTACCGACTGCATTATCACCATCATCTCTGCCATGAACGAGGAGGCAGCTATTGCTGTGAAGGAAGCTCCTAAGTAAGACTTAATTTATACTTCATATTCTGCTTGATAAAGCCACATTAGCTATTGTCTTTGCAGATTTGGTTTGGGTTTTTCATTGTTCTTTTTCACTGTCATTTTGAATACAAAAAACGTCTTTGGGAGATTTGAGTTTTGCTTGGGGCCAGGGTCACGGGATTTACATCGGTTATTGCAGCTGGAGCCTGTCTTGAAATAATTTATATCTCTGCTTGACGCACTCATCACACGAATACGGGGCACATTCACGAATGCAATGAAAAAGTCAACTGTGGGATATGGAAGGCGTATTTGTGCTTTAATTAGAGAAGATGAAGAGACAGGTGGTGGTCGCTGGTTTCACAAAATCTTGAAGCTTCGGAGGGTCTTTTGACCAACTTTAAGTATGAGTCAAATTCAAATGTTGAAATACGCACAGCATAAACCACTCAATAGGTACCCCCGTTAACGTCACTGAATAGCAGCATAAATAGTAAGTACCTCGCATGTGGCATACCACAGCCTATAACCACCTAATCACGTGACTTGTTACCTTGTTCGCGCATAAAGAAATTCTCGCTTCTTGAATCCCTAATTGCTTCACGTCCCTTAAATAAATCCCAAACAAGGAGACTAGCTATAAAAGTACTCAAGAAAAAGCGGTACTCGTACACTCGGGCTTAACTAACTCAACCTACACACAACACACGAATAATCCTGAAACCTTTGGAATCAATAACCAGTTCCATAATATAGCAGACAGCCTGATACAACCAAACCAGAGAATGACGGGCAAAACGATACGCGCAAGACAATGCAAGACAGAGATAGTGTGCTGAAAATGAAGTGATGTGGGGATCAAGGAACGGAGGGTGGGGAGGAGGTGGGATGACTGCAATTGGAGTAATGGTAGTTAGAAGTCGGTGAGTGGGTATCATAACGCACAGATTAATCTGTCTATCGAGTCATCAAGCCTTCCCACAACCCCACCAAACCAATCACTATAGTCCCAACCAATACCAGCACCTCCTTCCCGACAGCCCCCTCCACCACCTTCAAACCTTCCGAGTCGACCGTTCTCCGGTAGAACAAAATCCACCCAAGAAGTCCCTTAGCCAACGCAAAAGTCAATGGGTCACAAACGTAACCACCGCTAGCCTTCAGGGCTGTAGGGCTTCTAGTCAAGTTGACGAAGTACCCCACCAGCCCTGGGATCAACACGCTGACTACTATCCATGTCAACACGGGAACCCAAAATCGACCTTCCAGAACGGCGAATAGGTCGGGGAGGTTCACTGTTATCGGGCTTGGACTGGCGACTGGGGGGATAGTAACTGGATAAGTAGCCGGGATGAGCCTGTAAACCAGCGCTCCCAGTTCAACCAGATGCACTAGTACAGCAACACTAACAACATTACTGAGGGATTGCTGTGTTGATTGCACACGGCGCGTTACTGCGGGAGTGAGATGTTCACGGAGGTAAATGGATATTCGTGCTCTTATGTCTTCAGTGGACGCTTCGACCAAGTCGGCTACCACAGCAGGGGATGGTGGGAGAGGGGTGATGTGTGGCTCGGGTGGCTCGGGGGTTTCTGGTTCGGCCAGGAGCTGCGCGGAGGGGCTTTGCATGTGGTTGAGAATAATACGTGCACTGCGGCGGGTAGGGGCGGGGGTAGTGGACCCTGTACGCTGGCGAAGTTGAGTATCGGGTTCGGAGGTGTCCTCTTCCGGAATACCATTGATGTGGGTAGTGGTAAGGACTGCAATTGTTGGTTCTGGCTCACTGTGTTATCGGACGGTAAGCTATGCTAGTCAAGCTATTGATAGCGGTTACTCTGAGTGACGACTCCCCAGCTCTGCTGGGTTCAAACTAGGGCCAGAGATGGAGACTTACACAGACTCTGAGTAACCCCGTGCTGACTTTTGTCCAGGTTGGAATCTCGCCGACTGTCTGCGCTCTCGCTTTGTTCCCTCAGGGAGGATTGGATCCACCGGGTTGATGAAGACAGGTGGTTGGGGGGATCCTCGCTTGTTGGGCGTCCGGGCAAGGGTTTCGTAGTAGGAGGAAAAAGATGGGTGAGTGGAAAGCTTAGATTCATGCTGGTAAAGGTATTGCTTGAGATTCTGCTCTATTTCCGGTTTTTTAAGGCCGTCGGTTCTAGCAATCAACTCCGTCAGTTTGGGCGATCGCAATTCCGCAAACGCGCTGGCTTGACGATTGAACAAGGTGAGAATGGAAGGTTGGGGGAGAGGCATGTACCTAAGCCCAAGCTCATCGCATAAGTCGACAAGGTCGGCTTTTTTCTTTTTCGAAAGCCACATGGACATGTTTACGATTGGTTGGGTTTGTTTGCGGATGCAAAGTATGCCTCTGGAATCTGCGGGCTGGTGTTTGCTTGGTTGCACAGGTGGAGATGGCGGGCGGGAGCGGTTTATTTAGTTTAAGAAGTTTGTGGGGAAGAGGACGGGGATTGATGTGAGGTGATGTGATGGGGGCTTGTTGTACTCCCCTTACCCAATATTGCCAGCAGATGCTTGTGTTTACTTTTCATAACATGCGGCATAGTAGGCATAGGAATGGGGGCGTTGCTAGGGTAGGTTTAGTTGGAGGACAACACAATGCTTGCGTACAGAGTACATGTGATACCTACATATCCAGGCGGGGGGCATTCCAAGGGGCATTGGGACATTGGAGCATTCCACTTTGGTTGGTTCATAGAGGTCCTCTGGCAATGCAAGGCATCTACTCTACCAGTACAGTACCTACTCTATAGCCAGTCGCATGGTGCTCTGTCAAGTTAATATGGTGCTACTGGTGCTACTGGTGCTACTGGTGCTGCTGGTGCTGCTGCTGCTGCTGCTGCTGCAGATCCAGGGTGCTTCCACTGATTGGTACCGACCCATGTGAACTGAAAGACATCTTGGATGAATATACGGTGCTGAAGTCAAGAGCATCACAGATAAATAATAAGACCTGTGCCTGCAGCAGTTACAGTACTGTATATTCTGTATATTCTCAGCAGCTACAGAGTATAATTAGCAAGCGCAAATGTTTCACCACACGGCGCAATTACCTAAGCAGCACATTTGTCGGTTCGGCGCCAAGAGAAAAAAAAAGAATGCCTGTGGAAAACATGAGTCTGTGTATTGCCCCACGTTATACCCACCACCCACTCTCCCAACACCCTCACAAGGTGGACCCCAGCTTCAACCGTTCCCCTGCCGCTGCTCGACCCCCCGGTGCCTCCCATAACTCGACGCCTTTCTTTCGGACAGCTCAATTCCCCCCACAAAGAAGCCAGCCTCCAAAGTCCCGTGACAGACGGGGATTGCCATGTCCCTGGCATCCCGGATATCAAGCTTCTTCACTACCTCCAGCACAACCTCCCCGGACTCATCCTCGCTAGGGTCACCGAGCCGAGGTGGTGGGAGCAATAGCAGCACTGTAGTGATACCCGCCAGTACACCAGGCAGCCATGAACCCGCAAGAGCGCAACAACATGGACTGGGAATCATGGCGGTGGAGGGGGAGAATGATGACTTGTCTTCAAGGCGGGCGCCCTACTTACATGTAAGCTTCTCTACCTTTCCCCTATCTCCCATCTAGATGTGTGGGTTTATTGTTGTAGAAAGCTCTAATCCGTGTGCTTACAGTCGATGATAGCTGGTGGTATCGGTGGTGCCACTGGTGATATGATGATGCACTCTCTCGACACAGTAAAGACTCGGCAACAGGGAGCACCAAGTGTACTGAAATACTCGACTATGGGCGACGCATATACCACAATTTTTCGGGAGGAAGGGTTCCGTCGAGGGTTATATGGAGGAGTAGCACCAGCATTTATGGGGAGTTTACCTGGGACGATGATTTTCTTCGGAACGTATGAGTACTCGAAAAGGAATTTGCTTGATATGGGATGTCCGGATGCAGCAGCGTATTTGATTGGAGGTTAGTTATTTCTGGAAGACACTCGGGAACTATGGTTAGGGAGGGGTGGGAGTGCTGATAGTTGGGTGTGGCGGGTAGGCTTGGTTGGTGATTTGTTTGCATCGGTGGTATATGTACCCTCGGAAGTTCTAAAAACTCGTTTACAACTTCAAGGGCGCTATAACAACCCTTACTTCAAATCTGGCTACAACTACCGGAATACTATTGATGCCACTCGCACGGTGGGTTTCCACTTGCCCATTTCCATTTAAAACGCTCCACATTGCTTACATCCTATCTTCCATAGATTATTCGCACCGAAGGCTTCCCTGCTCTCTTTTACGGCTATAAAGCCACCATCATGCGTGATTTGCCTTTCTCGGCTTTACAGTTTGCCTTTTACGAAGAATTCCAGAAATGGGCCAAATCATATCAAAATTCCCGGGATATTGGTATCGGTCTTGAAATTCTAACTGGTGGAGCTGCTGGTGGACTCGCTGGTGTCATCACTTGCCCATTGGATGTTGTAAAAACGAGGATTCAGACACAAGTCCGCACGGAACCCGGGGCAGCAATCATCACCTCTAACATTACCCCCTCTGCCACGGCTGCTGCACCAGTAACGAACCTATCGACAAACCCACCACACCATACCACTGCCACGGCCACGGCGTTATCGGCAAATACGGCACAGCAGCAACACCGCAAAATATCAACGTCATCACCCAGCACGACACCCCCACCGAAACCGGGTACTACGACTGTGAAGCTTAATACAAATAGTATTTATAAGGGACTAGGGTTGATATACCGAACAGAGGGGATACAAGGATGGTTTAGGGGTGTGGGGCCAAGAATGGTGTGGACGAGTGTACAGAGTGGGACGATGTTAGTCCTATACCAGAGTATATTAAAGAGATTAGAAGTGTGGTGGCCATGGGGTGCAGAGGGTGACGCCCTGAATTAGCAGTATGGGGCAGGTGACAAAATAGGAGGGGTTAATGCCGCCCGATGAGGGGCAATAGTTGGTGAAAATAATGGCGGTGGAGGGTGCATGTTTTTTTCATTTCCAGTTCCATCTAGAAAAGGAATGGGCGATCTAGACTGCTTCTTTTTTTGTTCCTCTTTTTTTTTTTTTTTTTTTT
>Ga0307511_10006042_pt1 | contig 12224 bp, 10 predicted proteins | sample 13_EM_MG_FD_200266 | JGI IMG/M metagenome (GOLD analysis project Ga0307511, IMG submission 200266) | Populus trichocarpa ectomycorrhiza microbial communities from riparian zone in the Pacific Northwest, United States - 13_EM | ecosystem: Host-associated > Plants > Roots > Unclassified | place...
ATTATTACATGTAATTAAGTAAAATACCTTAACATCTCTAAGAGTCGAGAAGGGATGAAAATATTAAAATTGCATTAAAAATGCAGGGTGTTGCAGAACTCATTTTCACCTTACAAACACCTCTAAATTAAAACACTATAAAAATCTCCCTAAATCACCTCTAAACCTCAAAGCATCTAAAAAACAAATCAATCTAAAAAAATCAAACTTTTTGAGGGATAATCTGTGAAAAAAATAGTTACCATCAAACTCTTCTAATCAAATGTAATCCTTTTGACACTAAAAACAGACAGTCTTGTCATCGAAAAGTGAGCAAATCAATAATTTTTTTCTCTCATCGTCATTTCAGATGATTTTTTTTTCTCTTTCAAAGTTATAAACTGAAAAATAAACAAAATAAATTTTTGAACTAAAATAATAACTGTAATTATTTTGAGACTAGGCATGAGTTTTCTCTCCATGTTTTATCACAATTCTCTATCTTTTAATTTGGTGTGTTTATCATAATTTCAAGCTTAATTTCATCTAATTATGGCATAGAAAGATTCAATTGAAAGGGAAAAAAATTGAAAAAAAAAAGGTATGAACAATGAAGCTCATATAATTTTGAAACGTCAATGGTATGAACAGTTGCCCTACATATGAATTGGACTCATAAAATGATTTTGAAACGTCAAATGATCCCGTCTATATCCAAGGACTTTGAGACAAAAAAATAAAATATAGTCCAACAAGTGGTTGTCGAGATTATGTTAAAAGAAATTCAATTTTTAAAGCTCCTCTATAGCCCATGACTTGAGTATTTCTTCTGTCCACTAGCGATGCATCCTTTTGAAGTTGAAAAAACCAAACGAAGAAGAAAACAAAAAATGTCACTCCACATCCTCTTCATGCAATGGGAAAAATTACAAATTCAGACAGCATGGGTCTACATGCAGGGCTGGGATGCAAATTGACAACGCAGACTCCACTTGAGAGAAGGTTTCCGTGTCCGCCCATGATATACAGCCCTTCGATCTTGAAGTTGAAACTTCGGTGACGTAGCAAACTACAAAGTGTTTTTTTGTTTCAGAAATAGCACGATGACTAAAGATATATAACACAGCTTAAAATTTATTTTTAAAAATAGAATTTCGTGAGTATGCATAGGTAGCACATGTGTAGACTTGCAAATTTCAAATGATTTACCTAATTTATTTATTTTTGTTGACGACATGCTATACACACATGCCAACGAGTTTAAATTTTATTGTTAGGTGCGAGTTATATATATGTCAATAAATAAGTATATCGTTGTACATGTGACTCATATCACCAACTTTAAATTTAATTTTATTTGGTATTTATGAATTTATTTTATTTAGATATTTCTAATATTTTAAAGATACCGTCATCTGAGCTCCGGCATGTATTTGATTTTTAATTTTTCTTTTCTTTTCTTTTCTTTTCTGGTTTTCTCTTTTTCCTATCCTCCCTTTACTTTTTTGTCCTGCCATTTGATTGTTTTGTGTTTCTTTCGTAGCCATTAGATCTTCGTAAAACAAGGAGGTTGATTTTGGGATGTGGGAATCATTTTGCATGGGAATCATGCATGGATCTCCGGAAAAGAAAAATGAATTGGACGGGTCCTGCAGGTTGCACTTGCGTGTCTAGATGGATCGCGGAGGGGAGACCTGCTTGTCTCATGAAACTGAGCTATTTTGAAAAAATAAGTTTTCAAGCTATGCTAATTTAGATATTTTTTTTTTAATCAACTGTGCTATTTTTGTAAGAACTTGCAAACGACATGCAGTGGCCTGGCAAGTGGGCGAAGTCAATCAAATAACCTATCAACATTTCTTTCGTTTTTATACCAGTCATTATCGGTATGATGGGCCATAAAAATACATGGAGGAGAAAACTGGAGACCGAAGAGGTGTATGGGTCCTCTACTCCAGTTCTACGGGGTTCTCGCAAGGGACGGGTTCGTCTGGTGCAGGAGTTTGGTGAGCGGTGGTTGAACCAGTGTTCTTACCCCCACGTGGTTGTCCTTTCCTTCTGCCACTTGTCATGCAAGTTGGATACTTTTCCTGTCTTTAGACTTCCTCCATACGTCGTGTTTGGTGCTGATGGGAATGGGGCATGGGATGATGATGATGCCTCTTATTGGTTTTGTAGACTTCATTTACTATTTCGTTGGAGAAAAGAGGGTGAGGAAAGGGAGAGAGAAAGGGATGGCTTTTCCTGGAACTGCAAAGAAAATTGCATACAGCACACGTCATTGCTTCCGCTTATACACGGAATATCAGTAACTCAGGAAAAAGGCATTATGAACTCAATCCCTATACGGCGACGGGATTGGAAGGGAGACTTTATGATAAAAAAGTAGCGTTTACCGATCAGTTTGTTTTGAGATATCGGATCGTTTTTCTAAGAGGTTCTTGACTTCTTTTGTCTTGACTCAATGTGCCTTGCCAAGGACATTGGGTCATTGTGTGTGTGTGTGGGGGTGGGGGGGGATTTTCCCCATTCTTTACCCCCATCAAGATATCCTTTTTTTCGTCAAATAAGGATTGATTAAATCGAAAAAAAAATTTAGGGTGTGAAACGACAATAAAATGCAATTATATCCAATGGACTGTCTAGTTTCTATAGAAGCCATCACTAAAATACCACTAGAAAGGAGTAAGACTAAGCTAGAAAAATATATAGTAAAATCATCCTTTCGATTCTTTCTCTTGAACCCCCTACTAAGAAGGATATTTACTTTTTAAAATATCCCATATACATAGATGAGAATGAGAAAGAGGGTCAAATTTATCCTCATAGGAGCAAGAGTAACCATACAAATTATAATGCTACAGTTGCAAATATAGTAAGCAAGATCATACGAGAAGAAAGGGGAGATGCAGTGTAAAAATGAGATGCAGTGGGTATACAAATTTATCCTTCATTCGTTTACATGTCTATCCTATTTATCACAAGACCTGTCCATTTATGAAAAATATGGGCCGTTTTTTTTCTTTTTGGACTTGCGGGGATCTTGATAGATTACCATAGCATGAGGAGTGGGCTCACAAACAATCCTGTAGTTCCATATTAGAGAGGACTCAAGCCCAGACTGCTTTTTCATCAGCTGGCTTGTGAAAAACATTCTGAGAGAAACTTGATAGTGGGAAACAGGATGATATTGACAAAGAAGCATTTATAATGCGATATCTACCAGATCATTTTTATATTTGTTCTCAAGTAAACAACTGTATGGGGTTCAAAAACCCTTTTGGGACAAGGTTTGGAAAAGACCCCCTCTGCACTATACACTTTGAGGACTTCCCGGAAAGGAATTTGAAAAAATGGTGACGGCCGATCTATTTTAAAACAAAGCCAACTACAAGAGTATAGATTACATACAGCCCCCCTCCTTCCCAACTCTTATTTACCCCTTTTAACTTAATACCTCGTCATGAAATGCTTAGTCTGTTCTTTCGCTTACTGATCTTCTAAAGGATACCCCGGATTTTACATCATTTAAAGGGTTAAGTGATCCTAATTTTGTCGACACCTTATCCCTACAACTATTACTACTTGGTAACTTTCTACATTGTTCAGTCGTGTCAGGATGCAAAAAAGAATTTCCCCTCTTACCTTCCAGATCCACCAGCTTCCTCCCCCCGCTTGGTATCCTGTCCGAAAGATCAGGACCCCCAATCCTTGAATATGCATGCGAATCATTCTGGTTCTTATCAGCATGGGGTGAATACCTTGAGTACAAAGGGGAGGAAGATGAAGAAGTGTCTGAATCAGATGTGTTCCTCCAAGAGTTCCAACTTCCAAAAATGTAATCAGAAAGGTCATCAGTACTTGTAGAATCATGGGTGCTGTCAGTACTGCAGGAAGCTTCATCGGAATTGCCACTGGTAAAAGAGAAATTGTCACTTGATGAGTCCTCTTCTGAAATCCTCAGAAGCCGGTGGAGCTTCAAATAGAAAGATTCAACACTGGCCAAATTGTCCGAAGGAATTGAATCTGGATGCGATTGAACACTGGATTGCATAGACATGGATCTTGAATTCAATGCAGTGTTTGTTGCCTTGATTTTGGAGGGACTGCATTTATTTTTTGGATCAGAAGATATTATTCTGCTCCTTATCAGTCTTGGGGCCCTCGGTGAGCACCTGCAAAAATTTAATTGAGTCAAACACTACAACAAAAGAACATGAAGAAATTTCAACCTTCATAGAACTAATCTCCAGAGATCCATCACCTTGCATAAAGAAGCATGTAAGCGCCTTTTGATAAAACCCTTTCAAGTTCCACAGCTGTAACCTAGCCAATAATTGTCAATACCATGATCAAAAACTCACAGCTCGTGCACAAACACACAAGCATATGTTCTATCCATTAAAAAAAATATTGATGTATTGCAGAAAGGCGTTAACACTGAAACAGTGCACCGGGAGACCCTAAGAAGAAATTGGGACACAGATACCAATAGGTCTAACAATGAAAAGACTTCCAGACCCAAAACAAACCACAGCCTTCAAAGATACTGCTATAATGAAAACAAATTTTGATTCTTTATAGTTTGTACCTCACAGACATAGGCTAAACATATGTTTGTCTCCAATAATCAAGGTTTGACTTCTTCATAGAGATAAACAATATAAACAACACACAGGCTTGGCCATCTAAATAAAAGACTTAATCAGATAATAATCCCAAATGCAACAGAAAATGTCAAAGGTTCCTTGACTAAAGCACAAAGCAACAGAACCCAAACTTTTCTTGTAACCAATGGCTGATAATTAAAAATAAATTCTTTTAGTTTATATAAGAGATGGAGATGTCAGGGCGATGTCAATATACCCAGGACCAAAGTGAAGAGATTGTCACAACTAGAAGTTAATCAAGTACAACAACTAGGAGAAAAACACATCAAATGACCAAATAAACTTGCTTCGCAAATTAAGATAGAGAACATACTGTGCTGTCATCAATTTTGAACCACTTGTTCTGGATGTTTTTGACATAGCAGACATAGTGACCAGAAAATGCAGCATTCATGACATCCAAGTGAACAATCACTCCATAAAGCCTATATATGGGTGATTTATCACTAGTTCCACTCATATACGGTGCTAAGTCCAGGATCTCCGGGAACCGAATAGATTTATTGAGCTTTCCAAATTTACCTGACTGTAAAATCAAGCACAGTAAGAAAAGAAATAAGAATTTGCCTATAACACTGGATAAAAAAATACCATCTTTGATCTCCAGATCTACCTGAAAGCGCTTCAATGCAATTGTAAGGACATTAGGAGCCTCCAATATTGTCAACTTTTTCTTAGCCTTCTCATAAGATCTGCACCTGAACAGAATGATGATGGTAAACAAACTCTGAATGCTCAAAGCCAACAACTCCAACAAAAGAGAAGATTCAATATAAACTAGAATTAATAGAAAAGTCAGATCTTGATATTTCCTTGGAAGTAAAAACTGGCAGAGCAATCATCAAAATGCTGTACAGGCAGCATAACACAAAGCAACACAACTGCGGTATGTTTTCAGTTACAAACTGTTTGGTCCAAATGTCAAACAACTCAAATATAAAATCAATATTAAACTATTTAAGGTTTAAATCAGTTTGCACTGTCTCACTGCAATATAGAAATTGGTAAAAACAAGTCACCAAAAGAATAAACACATTTGAAACAATACTCTCAAGAGCTTTATCAGAAAAGGAAATTGACGAACCTGCCACACTGGTACTTGTTGTCCCCATCCAGAATCTCGGTACCCGTGAATCGTCTAAGTGCATCTTCAAGCTTCCCTATATCCCCCTCTATTTCAACAGTAAGATCCATCATTCTTTCCTGCCACTCTGACTTGTAATGGCACTTCATGCATTTAATCTGCAAACAGTAGCAAATTTGTATGCATAATCTAAATTATTGAACCTTTCTCAAAAGAGCACCTAGATGCTAATGAGAGTTAGGGGAAAAGAAAAGGAAATAAAAAGAGAATCGATTTGCATTAAATCTTTTGAGTGTCATTTAACTCCAAAAGATATTACCTTTGAGCGAAGGTAGCCTCCAAATGTAAGGCCTATGAGAGTGGCTTCTTCTTCAAAGGAATCTACTGCATTCACCCTAGCTTCCTTAAGGCAAACAGATTGCATTGCATCAATTGCATACCTGTTTGTTGTTCATGTATTCTCTATCAAGAAATTCTCCAAAAGCTGAAATCATAAAAACATGCAAGTTGCTATTTCATTGGTCACAGAGCAAAGAAACCAGCTCACCTCAGGAATTCATGTGCATCTTCTTCTCTTCCATTACCAAGCTGACTCCCAATATTTTGTAATTGGGATAGTATGCCAATGGGAGAAAGCGGAGATTTCCCTTCCTTTGCCTTTAAAATTACTTTTTCAAACTCACAAGAGAAGCACCGTTCTTTTTTTACACCTGATATGGAAAAGAATGGCCTTAGCTAATATTGAAAAAGTTGCAAAACATGTTATTCAAAAATGCATGCTGAATCTAATAAGTTGACCATGATGAGAAACATACAGGCTTTAGAGTGGAGCCCTTGCACAAAATAAGAAGTCAAAGGAGGAGTAAATGCCAAGCATTGTAGAACAGCATTAGCATAGCAGCTGCAGAAATGGAACACGGGATATGTTATCAACAACTTGGGGTAGTTTATGTAATGCTGACATAAAAAGTAGAGAAGATGCAATCAGATAGTGACTAGCATAATTAACATTAAGACAACTGCATGTGGTATTAATATTGCAAAATAATGGATAAAGAAGCCATTTTAATTACAAGTGATTGTAAAAATACACCATTTTGTTACTTCAATCTGCTTTCCCTACAAAAGAAACATGTCATGTACCTGTTTCCACAATTGATAAGGCCACATGGTCGCATTTCCACCTTATTTGAAGTGTATAACTTCACAAATAAATCATATGGGAAAAGGCCCTGAAAAGCCAAAAATAAACTCATGGAAATTTATTGCATCTCGAGAAAAAGAAAATGTAAGAGATGTAAACAAAATCAATTTATAACCCAAACCTTATTACTATATCTCCCACATTTAGGTCCTCTGAATTGGTCAACAACTTTCCACACTGATGACTTCAATCCATTAATAGAACTTGGAGAATAGCTAGAAATTTGAGAAGTAGCAGCAGCACCTGGTTCAACATTTTCAACTTTTCCTCCAAGTTTCACACTTGAAACTGAATGCCCACCGACACTAGAATTCAAATGGGTTTGAGAAGCACTAGATGATAATCTGTACTTAGATAGATGTGAAGTATCAACAATGTCATCAACAACAACATTTGACCTTTCAGATCTCAAAGCTTGAGATCTGCATACTTTTGAAGCACTTGGATCTAATTTAACTCCTCCGGAACTGAAAGAAACATGTGCATAAGGAGAGGACGATGATACAGATTTACTCTCAATGGAAACATTTGAACCTCCACCAGAGTTATTATCAACAAGATTGGACCTTTCAAAACTTATGGTTGGGGATCTCTTGACTTTTAGAGCATCAAAGCCATTCTTTTCTGGTGAAACTGCTCCATCAGCAGGCCTACTGACGCCAGGAACAGAAGGGGGTGCATCATCCGATATGATGTTGTTCACCTTTGAGCTTTTTGCATGCGAAATGAGAGCATCACTTCCAGATAGATTGGACTTGAAAAGTAGGGATGGTTTGTCATTAGATGACTTGCTGTTACCAGGGCCATTGAAATTTGACAGAGCAGATCCATCCCCAGCATCACTGCTGGGCCCAACAGAATCCAGAGTTCTCCACCAGAAACCAGAAGAAACCTTTGCTGGTTTTGTGATTGTTTCATCATTCCCGGCACTTATGCTATGGCTTGAAGAACTAGATGAGCATTGACTCTCCCTGTCATTGCCATGATTTGATTTACTCAATTTATTAAAACTACCTATAGAATCAACCAAAGTAGCAAACTTTGGAGATGATGGTTTGGTCGTAGCCACCTCGTTCACACTGGACTCCAGTGTATCAGGGGCAATATCAGCCGGTGTTTGTCTGTCTGATCCCTCTGTTTCATTTGAACTAATGCTCTCACTTACAGAAACACTGTCAGATGATTCCCCATTTGAATGAGCAGAGAATCCAGAAAATGAAGAGCCCGTAGGAGTGGAAAATCCAGAAAATGAGGTGCCTGGTGATTCAGAAATAGAATCTGCTCCCTCTGTGTCTAAAACAGAATCAACTATAATATCATCATCCTTTAAGAGTGAAACTCCAGGAGAGTAACTGGAATCAGACACCACAGGTTCCACGGAGAATGTTTCAATTGGTCTTTTCTCATATCTGCCATCATAAATATCATGTTGGTCTTGCTTTGCCGCCCTCTGGCCAGGATTGCCTCCATCATCATTAATGTGGTATGTGGTGGGAGGACGACGACATTCTTCCTTGTGACCTTGTCGCCAGTGGATAATTTGACACTTACCAGAACTGAAACAAACCAATTTGCGACATAAATATACAAATAGAAAGATCCGAAGCGTACTTAAGGAAGGTGGAAAAGGAAAACAACAAAAACTATTATCACCAATTAAAAAGGCAATCTTATAGATTGTAGAGAAGAACACATCAACAGTTGGCTAAACCTTGTTAGGTCCTCATAAAACATGTTTCGACAAAAGTTAGCGAACTAAATCATACTAAATTGCAGGATACTCCCGATTATGCAGAGCAACTTTTTTACAACTACATAACAGAATAATAGTGGATTTAGGACACTCCTGATTATGTAAAACAACCTTTGTAAAATTACATAACAGAATAATAGCGGAACTAAACACTATATACTTCAAACAAGTATTTCATCCTAATCCATGTATACTACCAACTTGCAATATTTGAAGATTGTAAATGTAATTTACATTAACATTTCCCACTAATGCCTTCACACAATTGAGAGCACATGGATGTCGTGAACTGCTGACATTCAAAAGTTATATATTGAATTTAATTTCATATGATGATAAACATTAGATTGCAGTTTTCCAGTAGTGACTTATATATGTATAAAACCAGTTGTACAGATCCTGATCTATAAGATACAGATCTCTAAAAATTCATTCAAGGATTGACACTCACCACACTGTCTTCTTAACAAGCTAAAATGTTTTCAGTTAGTAATACAAGTTTTCTCCTTAGTTTCATATGCACTTAACAACACTATCATATGAATGAAAGGTTCATATAACCCACGCAAAACAAGAAACTAGCTAAGCTCACATCTAGCATCTAACGAACGAAGAAGATCTATGATTTAGTTTAGTGAGTCAGAAATCCCTCCACACAGATTAAACCTCTATTTCGGAATTCCCTTCAACAATTAGCACCTAATTCCACAGTTTTTCCCCCTTCCCTGTTTAACTGGAACAATGTGAAGCAAAGAATCAGATTCTTCTAAAAGTATACTGTTAAAACAGCTTCGCTTCCGTAACATTACCCAATTATTATCAACAATCAACTCCAGTTCACTTCATTACAAAAAAACAGCAACAAAAGACATCAAATTTCACCGGAAACGAACCCAAATTCAACGCATTAAAGACTAAAACCCCAGATTAAAATCAAGCATTGACGCAGAATTAACATACCAATATCTAACAGCTTTACAGCGGGAACACCGTGTCGTTCTCGGGCAAAAACAAACAACACACTGGTAATTATTTTTTGAAACCGGAACGGTGCCGTACGAAACCGGAACGGTGCTGTACGAAACCGTGGCCTCAAACTCGGCCCTGGCGGCTTCCTCTGCCGCTAAAACCATCAACCTCTTGATCTCCTCCTTTCTCGCAACCACTCCCCGCCATTTACACCTAATTACAAACCAACCCACGGGAATAACCACTACACAGAAAACAAGGACCACTAGGCTCGAAAACCCTAGATCCCCCTCGACATGCATTTATGAAAATGAGCAGCATCCACCAAATTTCACGATCTTTAACCTCCTTATCTTGTACATGGATGGAGGTGCTGTCCTCGCTGACGATTTTGCATCGGTTGATTGCTAGATCGAAGCCACTGGTAAAAAAACCGACGGTGAGGGTTAAAAGAGGGTTTGTTGAGCAAAAAATAACTTGACTGGGTTTTTCGATGTCGAGCTAGTGTGAAAGATTAGGGGTCTTTGATTGTTGCTGTGGTTTTCGGACAATCTGATCGAGATTTTAGGGCTTCTTGTTATTGTTGTGAAATGAGATAGATTTTTTTAAAAGAGTGGGAATCAATTGGATTTATAATTTTGTTAATATTGTTTTTTTTTAAAAAAAAAAAAGAAATTTAATGGTTGAGGGAAAGGAATTTTGTTTTAAGAGACATTCAGATGCGTGAATTCTTTGCTCGTCAAATATTCGGACATGAGACCCCACCACCGGTCTCCGTTTTTTTTTTTCGTGATTTATATATTTTTTTTATCACGATTATTTTCAAAGTAATTTTTATTTAAAAATATATAAAAAATATATTTTTTATTTTTTATAATATCAATATATTAAAACAATATAAAGATATAAAAATTAATAATTTAAAAATAAAAAAAAAACTCTAAGGTTTTTTAAAGTATAGCTGGACCAAAATGATAAACAACATTATAATATGGTAACTTTCTCTTCTTTCAAAAACAAAATTTCAAAGATTTTAAATGAAAATGAGCATATTAATCAGTCGAAACAATATTGTTTGGCTGTCGATAGTGAAAATTGTAATGTAAATTTTGTAATTTCATTTTATTTTATTAAGTTTTAAGTGTATAAAGTTAGAAGGTATGTGAAAAAATTGTTTCTTTGCGCCTATTAGTTTTGTAAATCACAATAGTAATTCACTAGTATTGTTTTCTTTTCTGTATTTTGACCCCTTTTTTGCCTTTAGTTATTGATTTTTTTTAATTTAATTTTTGGATTGATATTTTATTTTAATTTATTTTTTATATAGTTATTGCAACATAAAAAAAATATCATAGTATTAAATTGGTATCAAAACAATATCTCCGTATTGCAGTATGGTTTATTTTTAAAAAAATAGTTAGATAACAAATGATTTCTGAAAAACCAGGCTATCAAATTTTGTAGAGTCAGTGACATGGTTTATGAGTTTGACGAGATAGCTCTGGCTGCCTCAATTCACGGGTTTAGTGGTGGTTTTTCTTTTTATTATTTAAACTCAATTTAGAAAAAATATGTTATTAAATTTTAGAAAGTTTATAGCATGTTGACGAGTTTAGCGAGTTTAACTTCTTTTTTTAATTCATTTTTTTATTTGATCATTTGATACTGGGTTGATTGAGAATTGAGTTTCATAATTTGTTTCATTTTACTTTCTACGAAGTTATTACATCATGAAAAAAAAATATTGGTATCGATTTGACACTTAATTTTGCAACCATTTATTTTTGTTATCATATGGTTAAAAAAAAAGTTTTTTTAAAAAAGTTATTAATCACAATGGAGTCTATTACCCGGTTTGCAGATTTGATGTGTTGACTCGAGTTACCAGATCAAACCTGGTATGTTTGTTTTTTTAGTTTCCGGTCATTTGATTTTTCTAATTGTTTTTTTTATTTAATTCTTTTTCAATATTGGATTGAATGAGAAATAGAATTTATAGTTTTTTTTTAACTTTTCACAGGGTTATTATGATCTCAAGTAAATATTTTTTTTATGTTGGTTCGTGATTTTGAAAGTATCTAATTTTATCATAAAATTAAATAAAAATAATTTACAAAAACAACAAAATTATTAATTTCATTGAAATTCATTATCATTTACCAATGTCGTACGGTGAGAGATGTCGATCCAATCTGACACCATCCTAATATTAAAAAAAATCATTTTAAAGTTTTTTTTTAAGTTATGTCATATTTTTATTGGTTGTTCAAGTTATATTAAACTCATTAAATTAAATAATTCGTTCTGAATCAGCTTTTATATGATTTAATACGAAATTTAAATAATGTAAGAAGTCAGATTAACAAGTTTCAAAATCGAGTAGCTTGATTGAATTTAATAATATTATTAAAAAAATTCATGTTTTTTAATTTTTTTTAAAAAATAGTACAAACCGCAGTGAAACAGGAGAATATATTAGTAATAACGATAACGACAATTAACAGTAAAATAGCAGTAATGGTACAGGGTTTTGACAATTCTTATGTTCGGTTTTTTATTTTTTTT
>Ga0307511_10006043_pt1 | contig 12224 bp, 7 predicted proteins | sample 13_EM_MG_FD_200266 | JGI IMG/M metagenome (GOLD analysis project Ga0307511, IMG submission 200266) | Populus trichocarpa ectomycorrhiza microbial communities from riparian zone in the Pacific Northwest, United States - 13_EM | ecosystem: Host-associated > Plants > Roots > Unclassified | place...
GCACTATCTCACCAAGTGCGCGAGAAGGGGTATGTCATTCTCCCCGAGGTTACGGCAGATGAGTATATGCGCCATTGAGCGCGTTCAGTGTAGCAACCTCAGAGTGCCGGTGTCGGAGATTGTTCACTTGTTGAACCGTCTCGACGTTGATGTGGGTGACATGGGGGAGAAAGACGAGTGGCTGAAGTTGTTGGTGGACGTGATACATTCTCCGGTGGGATTTGAGGGTTTGTCTATTCATTACTGGCATTTGTTGGACAAGTTGGTGTCCGCATCAGGCTGTTCCATGACATCCGCGCCCTGTAACACGGAGTTGATGAGGTCACTCGAGGAAGTCGAGCGTTGGGAGGAGTTGGAGGTCTGGATGGCGGTTGCGTGGCAGTCTTTTGGGGGTACATTTTTGCTCGGGTCGGAAGAACTTCAACAGGTGACTCTCGAGTTACTCCTCCAACGGCCTTCAGCTCTCCCTAGGTTTGAAGAGCTGTCTAATCTGAGGGCGTTCTGGATGGGCCAGGGTGCTGTACTCCGCCGTATATGCGCTCAAGCACGAGTGGGGTGGTTGCCTTCGGAGCCTCTGCCACGGTAAGTACATGATGTCCTGTCCAACGTCCATCACTTCTGATTCTGACTTGGCTTCAGTACTCGTTCGCCTCCCTTTTGAGAGAGATGACACTTTCTAAAATTGTTTATTGTGTATTTTATGGGCTGTTGGACGGAGTCTGTGTGCGGTTTCCTCGGAATATACAAGTGGTGATTTATGATCTCAAAGGGGATCTTCCCCTATATATTCAGGGTTTTCTGCCCCGGTTGCGTACCTCACGTCACGACTAATTCGCGTCGAGACACAGCAACATTAGTCGAGGACCAATGGGTCCCGGTCATTCCTTGAGTCCCAAAGATCATACGGTGAACCCCGATCTCTATTCCGAGCTGAATCAGGAACTTACCACTGGTGGAAGCGTTTTCTGATATGCTGCCAAACAGGTCCTCAAAGATCCCGACAAGTTTCATGGCCGAATTCACAGTTGCTGCGATTGCTCCCGGCCGACTCTATGGAGATACACCATCAACCCTTTCACTCCCGGATGATGGATTGTGACCGATCGGGACCGTGTCGCAGGAAACAGAACGGATGTTGAACGCTGAACGCCCACGATGCTTTCAGAAACAACCAGGGGGACGCTCAGACGTCGAATAGAAGAACCTCCGGGTCTCGGTACACTGGTGGCGCTTCACGTCGGCGCTTTCCCATCTCATGAATGTTAACCTTTGGTCCGAATGTTCACGGCGGAGCAGGACGGCGATGGGCGGAATGGGGAAGGCGCTGATAATCTTGTATTTGGTGATTCCCAGAAGCATATTTCAAGCTAAACCGGTGCGTGGCCGTTGCTGCAGCACAGCGGAAGGGTGTGTTGAACAACATCCCACAGGCATCTAAACGTGGAGAACGTATTTCTCAAGAAGAACGCGTAGGAACGGCCTGAGGTCGTTTGGATTCCGATGCTTATTTGGGCGCTCCTGGAGGATCGGCCACCCGAGTAACGCTAAAACCTGTGGATATCTTCACGTTCGAGATGCCTGTCATGGAAGGTTCTACAGGTCAAAAAGCCTTTAGGCCATAGCCATGACACAAGTTTGGGAGCTCATGTAACACGCTAAGTGACGATACCCGAGTTACGATTTGGGGTTCATGGCCCCACGCTAATGAATGTAGTTGAACAAGTATGAGCGAATATCAGCATGAAGTGGCTGCAGCCGGGACGCGCTCCAGTGGAGGTCATTTCGCGAAGACCGGTCGCCCTTTGACCACATTTCTTGGTATACGGCTCACCTCGGTGTCATCATTCTCATTCCGTCCGCCGGAACATTTCTTTTCTCTAGCGGACAAACTTGGCCCGGGTCTTGGTTCCGCTCTGGCTCATGTGGGACTCCCGCCAAGCGATCTCCGGGTCATCATGCATCATGTTTGGATAAAGAGAAATCGGCTTTTGAAAACGAAATACCGGCTCCGCAAGTCTACTTGCCTCCACCGCACAACCATGGCGGTGGACCGTATGATTTGCAGGTGTCCGACCGCCCGTCCGACGTTGCTGGCGTTTGCCGTTTTGGAGGTTTTGAAGGGATGCATCTACCAACGTGTCACCCGGATTCCAGACCCTTGAGAAGGATTTGACCCCGACACCCGCACTATCGTAATAGACCGGGGTCAGACAAACCCGTCACTTTTGAACATCAGGAGTGCTTCAAGAGCTTTCCCCTGAGTTATGAGATACAAAATTCCCGTGCTCCGTCTCCTAGCGAGGAGATCGTACGCCCTGCATTGGACCCAGCAGTAACTCACGACTCCGCAGTTGACAGCATTGGCGACATGAATCGCTGGGCGGTTGCGCCTGGTGGAAGGCGCTAAACCCCCACGTGGGTCCGCGCTCGTGTTTGTCGGTAAGTATCTCTCTATCTCTCGACCCTGAGGCCTGAAGGCCTGAAGGGCTGACTGACGTTCAAAGATTGTCACAAACGAAACACGCGAACGTGATGTTTGAATTTGAGAATTCAGTGACACTGAATCGGAGCTCCGGAAGGCGGTTTGATCCGAGAGCCAAACTAACCCTCCGCCTTGACTGACACTTACAAAACTCCCATACGCTGGCGACGAGTACCGTGCGCACTAACAGTTGCTATGATCTTCTGAGAAATGGCCAACTCGCTAAACTTCGTACTGTCCCGATTTCGACCTGGGCAACGACAGGAGCCCACGCGCCCTATGCCTGGAGTTCATGACGCCTGTCAGGGTTAATCAGGATCTGATATTTGTCCCATGACTCCTATTCGATACACTGAAGTCCATGCGTTCTTGGCGCAGGCACGGGGAGGAAAGGATTTCTCTCCCCGAAGTCGAACCGCCTTCTTCTCTTCACCCCCCGTGGAAGGATATCGCAATGAGCGACGAGGAGAATGCGAAACCGGTCAATGTCGATCCTCAGTGGTGCGCTTAAGACTGATCATCCCAGGGACCAATGAACTGACTCCAGACAGCATCCAAGATGCCCTGCGGATGTTCCTTCAACCGATCAAGAACGATGACCCCAGGCTTGATTTCTTCACCATGTACAAACGAGAGACGACGGAGTACGACACCGATTCCATGCAGAAGCACAATGAGGACCTCGACACCACCTTGATTTTCGTGCGTTTCGATTCTTTTGTGCATACACGATGTTGACCGCACTCTCAGGCCGGTCTGTTCTCCGCGGTCAGCTCTGCATTCGTCATCGATATCCAGTCAAAGCTCGAGCCGGATCCCAGCGAACGATCCGAAGCCTACCTCCGAGCGATTCTTCTCACCCTCAACCGATCCATTATTCCAGACGAAGACCCCGCTGTTCCCCCAGTGTGAAAGAGTCCCCCCGCAGAGATCATCACGACCCTCGACCTCCTGTATGCCAGCCTTCTGATGTCACTATTGGCCGCATTCGTTGGGATGCTGGGCAAACAGTGGCTGAGCCGGTACCTCCGACACACCGGAGGATCCACGGTCGAACGCTGTGGTGATTGCCAGCGCAAATTCGATGGACTCGGGAAATGGCCGTTCCGCTTCTTCATCGACAGTCTCCCCGTCATGCTCCAGATTGCCCTCCTCCTCCTCGCTTCCGGCCTTTCGCGATATATTTGGTCGATCAACACGTCCGTTGCACGAGTGGTCATATCCTTCACCGTTCTTGGCCTCCTCTTTTACATCGGGATCGTGGCTGCCGGAACGTCCTCCTACGAGTGTCCTTTTCAAACGCCGGTATCGACGGGCCTCCGGTATGCCAGAGACAGCGACATAGCCCGTAGGCGTTTCCCCTCATTCATCCGCGCCGCTCGGAAGAACACCCGAGAATTCCCGTTGGGCCTGCCTCTGCCCAGTGCCATGTCACTCATCTACGCCACCTGGATGGACACCCGGCAGGGGCTTGTTTCAGCACCACGCAGCTTCTTCAACATCATACGGGACCAATTGCCTCGAGAGATTTCTCCATCCAGCGTTTTGTCTGGGATTCGCAGCACAGCCGCAAAGGTCGGATACCGAACGATCATCCTGCTCCTCCGGATCGATAGAACTTTTGGAAGTGCAAAACTGAGGCTAGTACAGAGGATTCGAAGGTTCAGACGTCCAAAGCTTCTCCCAACCACCATCAAAGACGCAGACCAACAACCAGCTGTACTTCGAAAGGGTCCCGGGCTACTTGTGCGTGTACGGAACCTAGAAGCCCTACAGGGGCAGAACACGGACAACGCGCACTGTGTTTGCTGGGTCCCCCGGCATATCACTGACCCGGAAGCAATCGAATCTGCCATACGCCTCGCAGGTACCATTCGGTGGTTTGATGGCAACTCAAACGACGACCCACCATTCGATTTGATCATTTCTACATTCGAGGCGTGCTTTGACTCGGCCAAACAACTATACCCTAGTATGAGGGACCGGGCGTATTTCTCAGCGCGGGCTATCCTACAAATCAACTTAGGAGCACGAATTCGATCCCGCGAATGCGCTTCCAAGTATCCCATTCCAGAAATTCCTTCCGAGGATCTCATTCTGGATGATTCTCCGGATACTTCCCAACAAACCGACCCCGATCTTCACCACATTACCCACATGCTCCAGAGCAACTTCCACTCCGATAGGCCCACCCTCGATTTTCCAAGGGTTGGAGCAAACACTCACAATCACCTGCTGTGGGCGTCAAATCTATTTCTGGACTTCACCAACGTCGAACAGAACCCGATCCTGGGATCCTACGAGTCATATCTAAGCGCGGCTGTCAACAACCACCGACCCACGATCGCCAACACCCTCCTCGTGTGGTATATGTTCCTTGGTGGGGGTGTGGAAGGGGAAACGTTCTGGGCTACCGACAAATCGTACGTGATAAGTTCGTCGACTTTCTTCTCGCCCATCTAATATTGTATATACTAGCGATTCATTGGAAACCATCCTCCTCCGCCTATCCAAGAAAGTTACAAAAGCTCTTGTCGACGGAGATGGTCTCCACAATATCAATTTCCTCCTGGAATTTTTGGCGGCATGGGAGAAACGACCCGCATGGGTGCTCACGGTCGCTTACGAGTGGTGCTCTGCTATCTCCGAGGTGGCTGGGAGGTTCGGACTCGAACTCAAACCCGGACTCCGACGCCCACCCGGGCTCACATGTGGGTTTGATCTCGGGCCTAGGTCTGGGATCAACGAACTCCGTCTCCAACCTCAAGATTTGACCTCCGAGAGCTGTATCTCTGAAGCCGCCGAGGAGCACTTCTCCCACATTCGGCCTGGCCATGATCTGTCCCATACGGGCGACACCCCCCATCGCACCCGCTTCCACTACGGGATCCTTCTTTCCCTACCTCCCGAGATTGGATTCCGCCTGGTTATGCCCCGGCCTGACCAGTTCCTCTATCTGGAACACAAACCTCATCATGGCTCGGTGTTCAAGGCTGCACTCGCGTGTCATGATGACGAAGTTATTGCGGACGGCGTATGTGTGTGGATTGGAGATAGCGACAACATCCCGGCGAGTTCTTGTATGAGCTACCTCGTCAGGCGTGTAGAGATGGGTACACCGCTCTCCCCAAGGTTACGGCGGATGAGTATCTGTGCCATCGAGCACATGTGGAGTAACGGTCTCAGTGCATCAGAGGCTGAGATTATTTGCTTGTTGAACTGTCTCGAAGTTGATGTGGATGATATATGGAGAAAGCGCAGGTGGAGGCGGTCGTTGGCGGACCTGATAAGGTCTCCGTGGGGATTCAAGAGTCTGTCCGTCCATTACTGGCATCTACTGGACAAGTTGGCGCCATTCGAGTCAGCCTTGGAGCCCATGGATTTTGAATCCCGTGACATGGAGTTGGTGAAATCGCTCGAGGAGGCAGAGGATTGGGAGAAGTTGGGAGTTTGGATGGCATTTGTGTGGCACTCCCTCGTTCCCGGGTTTATCGCGGACGCCATGTCAGCTCCGAAAGTGTTCGAGCGGGTGACTCTCAAGTTATTCCTGCGACGACCTTCGACCCTCCTTAAGTATGAAGGCTTGTGCAATTTGGAGAGGGTCTCCACGGGAATGGGTGTCTTGCTCCGACGTATATGCGCCAAGGCGCGAGCGAAACCGGTTCAACAATTGCCTTCGGAACTTCCGCCGTAGGTTTTCGATGTCCTGTCCAACACCGGTCTATTCTGATGTCACCTTTCCTTCAGTCAATCGATTCACACCCAACCACTTGTTTCTCTTCCTTTTGAGGGGGACGACACGTTCTGAAGTTGTTTATTGTATATGTCGTGGGCTGATGCACGGAATCGGAATGTACTATGTGTGGTTTTATTCAGAGTATACAGAACGATGATTTAGGTCTCGAGGGGGATCGCACATCCGAGACCAACCCCTCGAATTGCACACGTTTAGGGTTTTTTGCCCTCAGCTGTACGCCCCACAGCCTAACTCATTCTCATCGAGGCGAGGTCATACCGGCAGGGTCCCAATCTCCGTTCCGAATGGAACCAGGAATTCCCCATTGCAGACATTTCGAAAAACGCGCACGCATAATCAAGGTACGGTTCAGGAAGCTCGTGCCACGCGTCACGCTGGCCAAGTTACGATTCGGGCCACGATTTCAGGCTGGCGAACGTGGGACAAGTATATGTGAACGTCAGCGCAAAGGGGTTTTAACCTATACACGCCTTTTGTCTGGGTGGCTGGCTGCTCGCGATCGTCGATTTCTCAGCTTGGTGACGGGAGGAGACGATGGTCAGAAACCGGCCCACTGACTTTCGATGAACATCGATTGTTGAATGACGCTGCTGGGACGCTTCCCCCACTGGTACGACTCCTAATCTGTGGTGTGCCGTGCAACGTAATATTGAGGAGGCTGCGGCTGTCGGATCGAGTTGGGCGTACAGAGATATATGTCCGACATCGTCTTCAGCGCAATTTTCTGTGTCTGATGTTTCAAACGCATCAGTATCTAACCTGGGACCCAGAACGGTCCTCGCGAGTGCACAAAGAAAACCCGGAGAGTTTGTGAGTGACACACGTTGGAATGATTCGAGGTTTCCGACGGACACGGCGATCGCGCCCACCGTGCCACTGACCGTACGATAGCCTCCGAGTCCAATTTGTCACAAGTGAGAAGTAAAGGCAAATGGACCTTCTGGGATCCCGAGTTTACTAGTAGTTGCGACAGGAGGCTGGAGGTGTCAGAGGCGGTTCAGAATCCGGTATCGCATCCGTAACCCGAACGAACCGCGGTGCATTTCTGATTGGTGTAGCATTTCAGTTCGGATACTCGGGAACGTGCTTAGGCTTGAACGTGATCACAGAATGAAGGCACATAGTGCACAGCGAGGATGCGGAAAGGGATCGAACAGTGGGCGGCAATTTCCGCTTCGGACCACAACTTTACGCACCAAAAGCCCACCATCCTCAAAGTCCACGTTAACAAATACGCCGCGGCCAATGCGTTCGCAACCCTAGTGTTCGCCACGACGCCAGCCTTCTCCGTCACGGGGTTTTCGATACTTCAACTTTCGCCTAGTCGGCCTCGCGAAGCTACCTCCCGAAACCGCCTCCGAGACAGGATCACGTTTGTGTGGCTGGTGAGTGACTCGAACTTAACCCGGCCGATGTCTACGCGCCGCCGTGAACGATGGGACCGTTAATGAGGCCTTGACCTAGACACTCAACGCGACTATTCATTTCACCTATGACGGGTCGCGGTTGTACATCTCCGTGTTTGGTAGAACCGGGGATGTGAGCGAAGACCCCCCAGTGTGGATGGGTGCGTTTGTTAGCTTGTGAGAGAACGAAGGAGAGACTTATCGTCGGTCGTTCAGTGTTCAACAGGTGAATGCGTCAAAACCGACTTCCGTTGAGGTACGACATACCGAACTTCTCTCCGTATTTGAGGCTGGACTTCATCCCGGAGTCATGTGACATTGAGCGCAGGGTGCGCCTCACATCGCTGCGATGTCTACCTGTTTATTGCCTGTGATTCTTCAGGGATCAGTGGACTGACTTGCCTTGACCCTGGCGTAAGACGGCGTATGGTGGTGAGGTATGCACTCGTTGAGTAAATCGCGACGCTGGATGGCGACCGTTTTCCTCAGCATAAAGGGAACCTTCCAACCGTTGGAAGAACCCAAAGGAAACAGTCGGGAACGAATTTGAGTGTTAGTACACAAACAACTTTATGTTTCTCTGTTCACGATTTTCTGAAGATACTGTTTACGCTTAGGATAAACTTACGATTCATTCAACGGGTATACTCTGTCGTTAGCGGCTTGTCGATCGTGTTATTCCGGAATACAAGAGTGGCGTTGACCGTTGTTTTGAACCGGGGCTCGTGGTGGAGTTTAGCGTTCTGTGGCTTTCACCAGCCTCGCCGAGGCTAACAGCCATCGAACGTGGTGGCATCACGCAAACGGGTCCAGATGCGACGGGCTGGTGGTATCACACTACCTTTCTCGTCCAAGGACCTCGTCGTCTGCTTTACCAATCTCCCCCTACGCTGCCGGGAATCGGTATTGGTGGATGACTTTGGCTGTTGTAACCACGTTCGGGTGAGATGCTAAGATTCGCCCAACCCTCAAGGCCTCACCAATGAATCAATGAGCGCATGGACCCCTCTGGGCTCATTTAGCGATGGTCTTGAACATACGGTATCTACATATCGAGAAAAGATATTGCAATGTGGTCGTTTGGTTCGATTGCCGGAAACCGTGTGCGGAGAATGATGCGGGTGTCTCTTGGTTTCTAAAAGTCACGTGCAGATTTCCTGGTGGGGTGCCAACGTTGGCCAACGGGTCGGTTCCAAAGCAGTGCCATCTTGTTGGCCACCACCAGGTCCCGCCAGCGTAGGGAGAATCGCGTCATTGTTTGGGTCTGGGAAACGACTCGAGCAAGCTTTCCACAGTCCAAACATCACTAGTGGCAGCTAATCTCTTGTTTTCGGTGATTAGTTTCTGGACTTCCTGGTTTGCTTGGCAATAACGACGTCGATGGTTGCCTTTTGGTACTGTGCTTCCAGCTTCCCCAGTGCACGGGTTTCCTATGGCCACCTGTGCTCGTTTCATACGTAGATCTGCAATTTCGCAAGATGGGACCCACCACCAGTCCGGTCCTCCCCCAATTACAGTATACGAGGAACGGCCAGAGAACCCCGATCTTCTTGCTTTCTTCGAATCTGGTATCAGGAAAACCCTGATCAGCAGCAATGGCTACTACCCCAGCTATGGCAAGGTCACAAAACTGCCAGCGGCCTCCCACGTCTTCATGGCTAAACTAGTAGCTGTCCAACAACGATCTATACCGTGCCGAAAAGTCACGAAATTATGATAAGGCATCAAGGATTTGCATAAAGCTGCCCGTTCACCATAGCTTTCGAGCCCACCACTTCCCCTTGCCTTCGCTCGGTTTCGACCTCCCAGGATGCAACGCTTTGCCTTTATCGTCACCGTCCTCTCACTTTTCACTTTCCGTCAGTCCCCCCTCGGTACTATCTCTTGACGTGACACTGTGGACTGATCACGGCTGATTTTCACTGTAGTCTCCCTTGTGCTCGCGGCCCCTTTGCCTGTCCCAGGAGAAACACCCGCTGAGCTGAACGCTCGTGATCCGTACTTGGTAAAAAGATTCTGTGATAGACCATTTTGCCGGTGCGTATCCTCCTTATCACGACCACGTCACGTATCCAACCCGATGACGACGATGGCGACTACAGATGATCAGCGAGAAGGACATCGCGAGGGATACAGCACCCTGGACTTGGGATCACGGGTCTGCATGCTGTACTCGCGTTCACCTTGATTCATCATCCCAATCTCCACATTGACCCACCACCAGACACTCATGTTTACCGACCACAGGAAAGATCATAGCCCAGACTTCCCCGATCCTCAGACCATCCCTTTATTCCTGGGTTGTTTTTTATTCGGTTTCCAGATCCTCCATGCCTCTCACAATGTATGCCCTCCCACTGTTTTACTCTCGCCCTGTCCCCCCACCCCTGCCACATCCGGGTGACCGTCCCCTTACTAAATGAACCTTACCAATACCGCACCCGAATGTAGCTGTAAGACACGTTCGACTCGCGTCGCCGTTTCCGTTCCACGCTATTAGCCTTCGAGAGTCAAGTGCCTGGGTTTGTTAGCACCCCAGACTTGACCGGGCGCACCAAATGGAATTGTGTTCCTTGTTTCTCTTATGACGGCTCATGGCGATCCATTCAAGTTGTGTACTACCTCCTATATTACGGTTTTCATGACCACTATGGTTGGCGCAGGTGTTTTTTTTAGTATTGTTATTACATATTTCCCCGTTTGCACGTCCGAACCTGACCTCCCAAACTCGCTCGACGACTCAACGGGCCCACTAAACCAAGCAGGAGCTCTGCTTTCAGGTAATGTTGACCTGTGATTTTCCCGAGACCCAACCTCCATTTCCGCCAACCCCCAACCTTGACCCGCGTTCAGCATCCCAACGAATGTCCTACGTCGTTTGATTCCATCGTAACGGGGTTCAGACGGCCGGTACCTGACAAACAGATACTTTAGTGAATATGACGACAGGGACTGGTGCTGATAGGCACCTCCGTGAGGGGGTCGGCGATTTGCACGCCCGGCTGTTTCGATATTTTCCGAGGTTGATTGCTTGGGTCGTTCGTACCGCTAGAGCGATGGCCACACATAAATCAATCAAACTGGTCCAGCGAAGAGGCAGAGTATTTTCCAAGGTTGACACGCTCTTCAGCCGAGACGGCATCGTAGGCGTTCTCGAGGTCCTGAGGAAAGTTTTCAGATCAGGGAGGCCGGTGATTGGGGTCGAATGGCAGGGTCCTTGCAATCAAGGTTCGAAAGGTCACGTCGTATCTGGGAGAACTCGGCTTTTGCCTAGCGAATATCAACACAGTCAGAACCACCGAGAATAGTGGTGGTGGTGGTGGTGGTGTCGAATGTGGGAGCGTCCATTTGGATGTGTTGGGATATACAGAATGGGGTGGCATCCGCTAGTAACGTGGTAGTGGGACCAAGGTTTGCAGGGTCACAGTTACCTATGCCCATTCGGATACTTGCAACCCCCGTCCATCGAACAATTCTCCTTGGTATCTTCGAGCCTGATCAGCGGAAGGTATCAACCACGGAATTCGCGCGAGGGGCGGAAAGCTTGTCAATGCCTCGTTCAGTGCGGAACCTTGCGATTGCCCAAACGTCTGGAACCACGTGGACAGTCGGCATCTAATGGTCCAGAGCCAGGAGTTAGCGTAGCTTCGGGGTACACGATTTGGGAGTGGTGGTCTTACCATCAAGGGCAGCAGGAAGTTGGTCAACGGCACCTCGTGGTATTCCTAATCGTTCAGAGTAGCGTGTTCCTTGGGTTTGACTAAAAAAACTCGGCATCACGGAGGTCCGAGTCCGGGTATTTCTCGTCACGGAAGCCTCTAAATTGTGGGCGGTAACCGGCAATGTTTGGGAGGCAGCTCGTGGTCGCTACGGTGCCCGAACACGATCGGCAGCGCGAGCGGTGAGATAATGGGAAGAGACGAAACGATGACGTTCGATGTACAACGCGCCCGGCTAGAAGCTGCACGATAGGAATTGACGCGGCTGCTGGAAGGAAAGGAACGAGACAGCCACGGCAAAGTCCGACTTCGGCTTCATCTCAACCCAACCGATCCTTCCGTTGACGCCCGCAACGAAACCGCCATGACTGACACAACCGCGGCTGAAATATTCACCACGACCTCAGCATTCTCCATCGCAGGGGTTTTCGGTGCTCTGGCTTTCGCGTATGTTGGTCTCGTGAAACTGCTGCCCAAAACCGCCTCTAAGACAGACAGGATCACGTTCGTGTGGCTGGTGAGGGCGAGGTCGAGTCGACGCAGTCACGGAACTGTTGATGAGATCGTTCTTAGGCATTCGACGCGATGATTCACTTCACGTACGAGGGGTCGTGGTTGTACCTTTCCACGTTCGGGAGGACCGTGAATGGGAGTGAAGGACCGCTAGCGGAGATGTGTACGTCTCTTCCACTTGTAGGGGAACGAAGGAGAGTCTCACCGCCAGTCGTTCACAAACAGGGAGAGAATATACCAAGGCTGACTTCCGTTGGGGCACCGCCGATCCAAATGTCGTTTCCCTCGAAATCCTCACCGTCCTCGGCGCCGGACCGTTATGTTGCTACATCATCAACCAGCTGATC
>Ga0307511_10006047_pt1 | contig 12219 bp, 12 predicted proteins | sample 13_EM_MG_FD_200266 | JGI IMG/M metagenome (GOLD analysis project Ga0307511, IMG submission 200266) | Populus trichocarpa ectomycorrhiza microbial communities from riparian zone in the Pacific Northwest, United States - 13_EM | ecosystem: Host-associated > Plants > Roots > Unclassified | place...
TTTGCGACACCGGAAAATGCTCGAATCCAACCATTCTCTTCCGCATCCGACGCCGTGACGAGCCAAGGGCAACCAACGGATAGGGTGAGAGCTTGACATGCAGGGGAGTTCGCAACGTCCGGGAATGTCTTCTTCCACGACTCGAGGTCACTTTCGGAACGGAACTCGATCTCGGCGAACAGGTTCTTTCTGGTGCGTGGAACCCATGATTTCGAGACGAGGCAACACTGCTTGAGTGTCTCTAGTTCGTCGTGTAGGAGGTCGATAATACGGTCAAGCATCTCTGGTGGGAGGTGAGGATTTGACATCGTGGTTTGTGTCCAATTTCTATAAAATCCGCTTTGGTGCCGTCCTCCGCCCACTCAACCCGGTTGACGCCTCGGCCCGCCATGACGCTCGTCCGCCCGCAGCGCATCTTGGCCCAGACCGCTCTTGATTCAACCAACGTCATCGCTACCGGGAGGCTCGGGATTTCCGTCGGATCGTCAAGAATTTCAATGATTGTGGAACAGAGGACGTTTTGTAGAACGACTGAAAGAAACGAGGAGACCATGTCAAGAAGCCCTTTTCGGACTCGAACTCAGACCTCTGTCCGGTCGCTGTGATCCCTACGCCTACCTTTCTCCCTCGGGCGGGTCCCACCCGGGGTCAGGTGTCACCAACATTTGCCACGCGCTTTGTAGCGCCTCCGAGACCCCGGTTTCATTGATGTCCTCCGCCCTGACGCCCGTACATCCACCCCCGCTTCTCTCCCCTCTTGGCCCTCCCGCACAACCCCCAACCTAAGATCTCAATGCGTGTTTTGGGCTGCCGTAGGTGTGAAGGTTCCTGAGGTCCAACTGACGGCTCAAACAGGGTCCAACTGTTTCGATGCGTTCCGCATTCATCCCAGCAGATCGACAGTCTTTCATTTTTTGGACCAGCGGTGGTAATGCTTTCCCCCGGCGCCTTTCCTATGTGAACTTGTCGAGGGACACAATCGGTCGACAATTTCAGTTCCCGGTATTCGCCTCTCCGCGAGTGATGATCAAATTCATCAGCTCATGGCCGGTCACCCGACGACCACGTCCCTCACTTTTCCAGAGTTTTGACTTTTTAGCCTTCGCCTAGGAGTCTTGATACCCGTTGACTCTCCGCAAGTGACCTGCTATCATCCGCGTCGCTTGGAGTGTCCGGCCAGAACAATTCGCCTCTTCGCCAACCGCACTCCGGGGTGGTACGACAATCGCAAATCCTTCACTTTGGCTGGTATTTCCGACCGGAAACACACCTGAAATGGGGTCGAGTCGAGCCATCGAAGAACCCAACCCTATCCCCCAGTACGCAGGACCAGGCCAACACCCTCAACAGATCCCTGAAGAAACAACCTTTACACGGCATCTCGGTTCGAACATTGCACACGGCACCGAATACGTTCCCACCCTCACACTCTCAGGCCGAGCTTCTCATTAATACCTCACATCGATCAATGAAGGGCGGAGCGCTGGCCCAGAGGCTGGGATAAAATCTGGCCATCTCCCGTCGACCTGGATCCAGCGGGGCCGCAAGACAGATTGGTACGTGGTAGAGGTCCCACCGTTCATTCCTTACATGCTAAATTGTGCGTTCGAAGTGTTCGTATTCGTGTGGACGGTGCTAGGAAGATCAACCTGTCCTTCGCTCCGATCCCGGACGACTCAACAGATTTCCATTCCACACCAATCTTCTACTTAGTAGTCCTTGCCAACGTCCAAACTCCGGCTATCGCTTCGCCCCCGACGCCGTTTCGACCGCGAAACTCCTCAAATCCGGTTCTTGCAAAAGGGTCCCGCAGTCCGGGAAGTGGTGAAACCGATGGCGGAATCCCTGTCTTTCCCGCCTCATTACCCAAATCGATCCCGTACGGCGGCCACCAGGAAAATCCACTTTGGATTTTGCCCGACTCCACTCCACGAAACAAATCGTCCGTCAAAATGATTTCATTCATCAACGTGGAAGCGCGCCGACGCGCTTCCGTTGAGCGTCATCTCCCCCACTGCCCGTCTTCTGGCGGTCACGGTGTGATACCCGTGAATTTGTTGATGTTCCTCTGACAATGCACTTCGGTTCTCAGCTTGTTTCAGGCCTCCAAGACAATTGGGTCCTGGTTTCGGCGCGGAGCGGCGTGTCAGAAATTTCGACCGTTACTCTTCGTGATCAGATTCAAAACCGGTCAAAGGAACGCGGATGTCCGGAGACTGCGTGGTTCTGCTGAGGAAACGAGTTTTGGTATGAAAGGAGTGTATTGGCACGAAAAGACCGGTTCGGTTTGTACGTTACCGCAAGAACATGGAGGCATAAAGTGTGCGTAGGTGCGCTACTCGATATGTACTTCATATATATAATAGGACGTCAATGGCAAGTGACGGAAAGGAGGGACCGTTGGTATGGGTATCAGGAAAAACAGCCCGAAGGACGTCCAACGGAACGGTTCTCCAGAATAATTTAAAAGGCCAATGAGAGATGAGGACGAGACCTTACATCCCTTCATCACGTTGTCGCACCGCCGTGAACGACGAGTCACAGATATTAGGGTATTTCCTTTCGGCCGGGTTCTTGGGGATCCAACCGTACTTCAACCCGGCCTGGTAACTCCATTCATCGGTTTCCGAGGTCTTCCATGTCCACGAGATCCACCCAGCACCCTTCTCGAACGCGGTGGCTTGGGCTTCCCAATATTGCCTAAGGAATTTCTTGTACTCTCGGCTGAAATCGCGTCCGGAGCCAGTCTTGCACTCGCAGGATCCAAGCGGTTCGCGACCATCGAGGCTTCCGTCCCAACGTGCACCTTTTCCGCGTCCGTTGAGGTACTTGGCGCAATCGGTAGCCGCTGTGGACCATTCACCTACAATCGTCGGGAGGTGGAAGGAGGAGAGGGCCTTTCCTTGCGCACAGGCGAAGGCAATGTGTTCGGTTTCGGTACGGTTAATCTCGTTGTCGGCGAACACTTGGTAGCTGTGGACGTCCATGGCGACACCAGACCAGGTAGGCTCTCCTCCGGTCATGAAGTCTTTCCAGTAGTCGAGACCCTTGAACGCGTCGTGGATCATGACCAATGCGTTGCTCTGTAGGTCAAGGGTGTCAGCCGCACGCATATATACACTCCGGGCCGTTTGAATTTACCTTCTTGGTGGGGGCTGGGTCCCTGACACTCTTATACGAATCTAACCAGTACTGCTTGATCGTGGGCATCATCTCGTCGTAGAACCCAGCGGGCTCATTGAGCGTAGCGATGGCAGAGACGACGTTCGCGTTATCAGCGTACTTGGAAGCGATGGTCTTGATGATAGCGTTTGTACGGGCGACGGCGTTAGTCTCCGTATGCCAGGTGGGGTGAGGAAGCTTGCGACCAGAGTTGTCGAAACCGTTCTGGCTTCCAGGAGCGCCATGAAGGTCGATGACGACCTTCAGTCCGTACTTTCCAGCCCAGGAGATGGCTTTGTCAAGGTATGGGAGTTGACCTTGGACATATGGTTCACCTAACGTGGGCGCAGGGTGAGCACTCGGTCGTATGGGGAAGGCACCGAGATAATGCTTACCATTGCTGACGTCCCAAGCCCAGTACCCAATCGGGATACGGACGTGGTTCAGACCAGCGTGAGCGATTTGTGCGAAATCCCTTTCAGTGATGAACTGTTACCCCAGCACACGCCACAAAACCCGAAAGAGCGATACGGACAATTGAGTCAAATTCACCTTCACAAGAAAGGGGTAGGAAAGGGCTTACGCTATCCCAATGACATTCGAGCATGCTTTCGGCGACGGTCCGGACTTGGTTTTCGGAGAAAGTCCATTCGTCGATGATGGTGGGGTCACCGGTGTCGTCAAAAAGACTGGGAGTGATCCATGGCTACATGATCAATGTCGTCAGACTTTGTACCAGAGATACAATTGGATAGAAAAAGGGGTGCGTACCTCTGTATGGATAGAAGGCAAGGGTAAACATGCTCATCAGTATACTTTCAATGGTATCGCATTACAATCGATAGGACGAACCCCTAGAATAGACGACGGATGAGCACGCGTCTCACCAAACAAGCCAACGGTAACCGCAGACCAAAGATGGACTCACAATAAGAGCCAACCCCCCAAATTCACACCTCGAACCTTCTGGGAGCCATAGGGGAATCCGAGCTGGACGCCGACTACGGAGGGGAAAAGAGTGGAAGAGAAAAGAGTGGCAGCGATCGCGAGGGAGAAACCGCGGAGCATGATTGGGCGTGAATGAAGGGAACGGAGAATGGAGGGAGAGAATCGAATATTGCTGGTGTTTTATGGAGTCGGAAACCTCACCCCACGGTAACCGTCTCATCCCGTTGATATCGCGCGTGCGATGCCGTCGCGGTCAAACTAGCAAAACAAACACGTAAGGCTCAGCAAAGGCGGTTCGTTTCCATCGCGTCGGACATGATAACCGACGTCGCAGGCCGATACGGAGCGCAAAGCGAGCCACAAGACGGTGGCTGGGCGAAGATTCAGATAACTCCAGGCAGAAGCTTCCGGAACGGGAAGCAGTCCCGTCCAGGAAGAAAAAGTGTGGTACCGTGTATTGGGAAAGAAGCTGCGGGGAGAATCCTTTGCCTGTCAACACCGTAGCGTAAGATCCACGGTGGCAGATAATGTGGGACACTCAAAGTAAAGACGTACGGATCCATTCCTGGCCAACTGATAACTGGTCCCCCGTACCTAGCCAAAGCGAGGAAAACGGTCTCGATTTGCCGCTGTGGTAGGGTCGCGTACCCGTCGCGATCGCTGATGCGGAGCGAATTTGAATCGTTGCGGTAGAAGGACGGAGGGCGGGGACGGAGGCGAGGGCGCGTTTGAATGGCCATGGTTCGATTCCGCGCGAGTGATCGGAACGCTTCTCTATGGACAACGGGATGTTGAAGGGGAGGCGAGTGGAGGATCCGTGAGTGGCAGCAGTCGACGAGCGTTTCTGTGCATCTCAGGCAATGGGATGGGGGAGCAGCATCGATCGGTCGAGGCGTCTCCGGAATCGTGCGGTCCCCAACCGGATGGAGCCGAGTTGGTCTGCAACCGACGCAAACCAGAGAGTCTCTCTCCTTCCAGATTTTGACGACATCTCCGACATAAACTTCCGCATCGATATGGACCTCTACGACGTCGATTTTACACTCGTGTTGGAGGATCCGCCCTACGGTCCAGGGGTCGATGTGGCCAAGGTCAGCCTCCTTGGTCACCTTATCCCATCCCATCCCAGCCTTAGTCTACGTGGTTCATCTCACGCATCCCATTGGTCTACACAGAACACAAATTTCCAACCCTGGTCTTCATTCTGAATGGCGCGAGATCTGCTGAAGTTCCAAACGTGCTCAGATCGTTATCACCAAACGCTCGTGAAGTACTTTTACAAGTGGATCGCTATGCCTCGCTGGGGAGATGTGAGTGGGAGCGTGTTACTGGGCTGGCACGAGAAGGTGCGTTACGCGTTTCCACCATTACGTCGCCCCCTTCTCGATATCTTTGCTGACCAACGCCATGGACGATTCCAGCTTGCTGAGATCGCCCAGTCCGGATGAATCGTCAGCGAAGACCACAGCCATCATGTATAAATCAGCATCGTCCGGGTCCACCATCTCGACCGCCCGGTCCATATCAAGGACACCACGCGACTTTCCAAAGCAAACGAAAGGACAATGTCTGCAGAAGATCGAACTTTACCTTCGCTTTTGATTCTTACCAAAGACCCTCCTTGCGAAGCGTACTATCCGGCGCCCGAAACAGCTTTTTGCGTGATTTGCCAGCTGGTGGGAGCTATATAGAGCGAAAGCACGGACAAGACGTTCACCGACCCTGATATCAGATTGGCTCACCTCGAGTACTCGGGCCACCGGTCCGAGCTGGGCGTCTCCATCCCTCATCAATCTCGTCGACTGTCGGGCCCTCTTCCAATAGAAAAAGGAGAGAAGACACGATACGAACGACCGAGGTGGGCCCAATGCCACTTCTTAGTTATCCTGGTCACTAAGCGTGGTGGATTTCGGTTGACACTAGGCGCTTCCAAGACCTTGGTACTCTACGATGCCGATCTGGCAACGAAGGACGACGCGCGACCACCGCCCAAGTCAGACGAAGCCATTGTGTCTAGGTGAAGCCGCTCCGGTTTTGGGTGTGGAACAACTGTAGGGCCATAAGATATTGGGGGAGATTGCAGTTGGATATAGGAATTTTCTGCTTGTGATATCGAAGTTTGTGTGGAAATCCGAGGGAGTGTGACGCCGCGCAAGAGAAGTGAAACGAATAAAACGGGATCTTCGGGTCTACGAGAAGTACTCCTCGCGACACAACGCGGTCGCATCGTGGCGGACACGCGGATCAGCCGCCCAACCTCGCCGCCTTGTGTCTTCCTCTCCTCCAGCAAACAGAACAGACACCACCCACCATGGCAAATCTTAACGAGGTCGTGGAGAATCCGTGAGTCCTCCAATTGCCCGGTGGCATGTCCTGGATGGGTCGTACCTCTAGCCGAAAGGCGGTGTTTTAGCGCCGGATTCCAGTGGCTTCTCTACTCGCCTAACCCGGCCCTGGCTACTTATGGAGCACGACATCCTAGCGGAGGGTTATCGGTGGTGGACGCATGGGATATCAAGCAATTCAAACCAGCCTCTCTGAACGCACCTCCTTGACAGGTTTTTGTGCTGAGCGTCGTGCACTGCATGTCCAACCCAACTGAGAGGGGTCCACCGCCAAAACAAAACACCCTCACGCTCATGTGGAAGGCGGTGTGAGCCGCCAACACCGAGGAACGGACGAGCGACGGAAAGGACGATGGTTTGGTGGTATTGCGGAAAGGTTCGTTATCTAATCGATCGAATACCGGTAAATAAATAGTGCGAAATGTAGTAACCGTGACAAGCAGGATTACATCATGCAGATATCCCTAGCGTTGGGAAGGCGACCCAGTTTCGACGTAGACCGTGTTCTCGGATAATAAAATGGATCTAAGACCGCGAGAGCCAAGTTATTCCGGTTTCCTACAGCCACGCACTGGTCAACCTCATGGTACGTCCGCGTGGTGTATACAAGTACCCCGGGTCCCACAGGTGACAGTGTCGGGTAACGTAGAAAGGGGGGAGCACTACCGTACATACACTCAAGGACGTATTACTGAACCAGGTCGGTCATCCCACTCGTCAGCTCAATGGAATACCCTGCTTTTCCCTCGCAGGTCTGAGGGGACGAGTTGGACTTTGGTCGGAACTCTCCGTAAGGTGTCCACCTCGGGGACTCGTTAATCCACGGGGGGAGTGACAGGGGTGAACTTTGAAAGAGAAGCCCGTGTATAGAAAGAAGGTGCGCCATTATCATACATGGTAGTAGGCTATTCTCAGGTCACTCTTCCCTCCATATGCGGAAGTAAAGCGAGAATATGGGCAAAACAGAAACCTGCTCATAGGGTCCTGAACTTTTGGACGAGGCGGAATTTGGTGATGGATGCACCGATATTCATTTGTCCCGGAGTTTTTGCGGGCCGCCTATTCGGCCGTGCCTAGCCTTTCTGATGAGCCTCCTATTAATAGGGGGCGACGTCTCCCTCACCCCCCAAGAGCCCACAGTCCACCATACTTACCTGGCAGACCACTCCAGAGGCCTTCTTTGCGCCCTCGAGGATCATCGGCCGGTACTATTGTAGGTTCCAGCGCAACAGGTTGTTTGCAACGGTGGGTGGAGAGATGGAACTCCACCAACAAACAATCGCCAACATCGACACAGACAGTTTCAAGAGACGATCCGACGTCCCAGTTCACAGGTACCCATGACCTACTGCGTCTATGGACCGCCTACTAGTGGTACGACAGGAGTCGAACCGCCGCACTCTGTCTGGGCGAAAGGAGACCGACGGCTGGAAGTCGACGCTACCCGATGGTTCGTCCCACTTCCACAATCTATCTAGGTATCCCTTCCTCCACACCTCGGTACATCCCAGCTTGTCCCGCAATCCTCCAGTTGGAACCGTGTTGACCCGAGTCTGAGCTTGAACTCCTCGGGAGGAGGCCGTCAATTGGTGATTGCCGGAAAGGTGATCTCGGGGATCCCCAACGCACCATCTGGGCGAATATAGGTAGATCCAGCACTCGGAGGCCCGACGGACCGAGAAACAGCCGACCCGCACCCATAGCTACCAATCGAACACTCAATTCAGAACTACCCTCTCCTCTGAACTCCTGGATTCCGGTCTAGACTCGAGCGGCTGCACCTGGATACTGGTGGCTGGGGCTCGAATATCTGAGTGTTGGTACATTCCCGCCGTGGTCCCCGGTCGGTTTCGCAGACCCCAAACCTTCACGTGGGGCGGGCGTGGGTTTTGGAGATCTGCAGAACTGACCGGGCTCAAGTTCTTCCGACATAGAAAACGAGGTAAGTTCGCGGTGATGTCATTTTGATCGATTGACCACGTTCGGAGGAGACCAATCCGGTGGTACGTTTACTACACATCCCATGAAGATTCCGGTCCCTATGAACGCTCCCTTTTTGGGATGCAACCTAACCCTTGATACCATACGGGAGTTCCCAAGATCCCGAATCGCTGGCACGTTCAAGCATCACCGTAAATCGCCGGAATGTTAAGGGAAAGTACTTCCGCCGACACAAGTCTAGGTCCACTCGGTTTCTGCCACTTCCGACATCTTTCCAAGTGAGGTTCGGTTACCAGTGCTCTGCACGAGCTTCGAACATGCGGCGAGACGTTCAACTAGCATCGCGATTTCCACTCATGGTAAGGCACCCTGATATCCGGAGGATCATTTCCGAACGCTCCCAACTGTAACTACGATCCGGCCAACCGCGAGGTTCGGGATCCTGTATCGGACCACGACGGGTTGGAGCCCGCGAGAGGTCGTGGAGTGATACATCACAGATTCGTAGGGGCAGATGTGTGTGTTTGGTATGAGCCAGGCCGTGGGACTTTCGATGGTACGCGAACGGACGGAAGTCAAATCTATCGATGAGGTGAGTTTTGGCTACAGTCCCAGGACAGGGACAGTTCTCGGAGATTCCGCTGGGGGAAACAAGAGACGGTTCGTCGCGACCTTCGTTGTGGCTGACCGTCGACAAGGTGAACGTACAGGAACAAGTGTGTGACATGCAGAACAGAGAGGTGGTTCCCCGAGAAACCTCGAGCCTCGGTGATGGTATACGATCAACGCTCGAGCGTGGTTGGGGCGACCCGGGAACGCCGTCAGCCGGGTCATCAACATTGAAGCTAACGGTGAGGAGAATGTATTTTCAATCGTGGGTTCCACAATTTGGGCATAGCGGAGAACGCCCCGAGCACATCTGGTTCGTCGTGGAGCTAGCAGATGTGATCGCGAAACCCTGGAGTGGACCTTGGGATACAGGTTATCGTACTGGACGAGTGAAGCGTGTGTCGGCCAGCACTCATGACTGGGTTGGTCTGGTTTCAAACACTCGCGAAGATAGATTGGAGCGGCTATATGGTTCTTGGAGAAGGCTACGACATACAGAGAGCAGCAGCTATCATATCCGCGGAAGCTGGGAGTATTCGACCAGGTCGATTATCCCTCTTTCCGTCGCCTCTGGCAACAAACACACCATACACTCACTCATCCGTTTCTTCCCTATCTCTGGTGTGGCTGAACAGAGCTTCATACGGATCGAATGCGACTCCAATAACTGGGCTAGCAGGCGGTCGAGGTCCAACCACTGTCGGTACGTCGTTCCCCCAACGGCTTGTCTGACTTCTGCACTGGCATCGATGCAACAGAAGTTGTAAGTGGCGTGGAATGTGATCTGTTGGAGATCTCGATGTTCGGATGTAATGGTTTGGGGTGCCGTGATGATCCATACGATGGGCGGTGACTTGCCCCATAAAACTGCATCCCGGAGTCTTATCGCTTTCGAGAGATCGACAGGTTCAGGGCCGGAGTCGCCTACGAACGAAGGTAAGTTATGGTTCCAGTACACCGAAACCAACGCACAGGGTGGGTAACACGTGACGCCGAGGCATTCGAGGGTATCAGCGCACCTCGCCACCAACTTCGTTGTCCATTGAAGATCTTCCTTGTAGTGCCACAAGAGCGAGAGCTGACGGAAGTGTGGACCGCTCGGTAGGTCCAGCAGGTAGCGCACCGTATCTCCCATCCCTCCGAATACGTAGATGCCAAGGGATCTAATGAACGGGGGAGAGGTCGGAGGGACAATGGTGCATGACCCACGGAGATCATCACCATCCCCCGACGACTTGTTGCGACCCAACAGACCCAGGTCCTCAAGAAGGGGGAACGAACGAACGACGTTGAAAGTCTGTGGGCAGGGAAGGAGGAGACCACTCATGTGGAGAGATTTGAGAGTAGATGTGAATTTGTGGAATGGAGCGAGAGGTGGTTTTTGCAAGTTGTTCAAGGTCTTCTTGTCGGTGTCCCCCACCATCAACCTCAACCGTACAATGCAGGAAAAGGTCCGAATCAAGCTGCCCACTCGGGCATCCGTCTCCACGATGGCCCGAGCGCGATTGATAACCAGGGTGTGGGTGTGATGCGAAGGGGAGTTTAAAGGATCCGGGAAGGTTTTCTTCCATGACTCTAGATCGTTCGCGGACCTGAACACGACCTTGGCAAAGAGGTGTTTTCGGGTCCGCGTAATCCAATGTTTAGAGACGAAGCAACATTCCTTGAGCGTCCCTGGCTCGTCGTGTAGGAAATCGATGATGTCGTCGAGGATTTCTCGTGGGAGGCGAGCGTCCGACATCGTGGTTTCTGTCCAAGGGATAAAACCTCCGCGTCGGCGCTTGCCTCAGGTCCTTCCGCTCTTTCGGCCCTTCTGCAATCGATCGCCCATCCGTCCAATCTGCCTTCGTAAAACCAGGAGCGAATCTAGCGGTCTACAACTGTCCCTCCTCGACCGGCTCGCGTGTTGAGTATGAAGTCCAAATTTCACCAAAAAGAAGGGTTTACGATTGGTTCACGATAGCCCGATCCTAATGTTCGGTGGGTTCTCGAAGAAAGTCGAACTGTATACAACGAGACTTAGGCTACTCAACTACTTACAACTGTAAGGTGAATGACCCCACGACATCTACACATCGGATGCAGGGACAGCCAAGCTTCTCTACGGCGTACAACTAGCAACGCCGGTCAACAGGAGGAAGTAACGACGACTCAACCACTTACATTCATATCATTCAACTGGGCTAATTGCTCCTCTCCTCGTTAGTTCTGGCAATAAATTATCTGCCCGACTGCGCACATTCTTCAATCGTGGTGCGTAGCACGTAACCTTCGGACGAATCGAGTGTGACTCCCAGAGTTGGATGAGGAGCTAGTCAAACTCCAGCCACTGGTTATACATGGCGTCTCCAACCATGTGCTTAACATCGGCGGGGTTGGTGCGGTTGAGGCCATAACTATAGAACATGTCGAGGAGGTGAAGTGAGATCGATTGGAGATTTCCGCGGTTTTGTGTGACGGTTCGGAGCGCCATGACAACCCACTCGACACGCCGCTTTCTACAAACGGACGTCATGTCTTTGGGTTCTCTCGCCTTGGAGAGGTCGATAGAGGCAGAGCACTCCAACCCGCCTAGGAACAGCAGTAAGTCATCAACGCAGACGCGGATATCGAATAGGCATACTGAAGGGGTCACTGGTAATAACGAGAGCTTCGAGGGTATGGGCACACCCCTCCACCAACCTCATTGTCCTTCATCTTGGTTCCACGTCAAGCTGAGTTTCTGGAAATGGACGCCGTTCGATAAGGATAATAGTCGACGTATGATAGATTTCGCCCCTCCCCTCGGGAAATACCCGGTGAGAATGGTTGGGATGGGAGGCTGGACGACGGTTGGCGACCCTATGGGACCATCGCCTTCGTCGATCGAAGTATAACCAATCACGGTCAGGTCCTTGAGATGAGGGAATGATAGGATAAGGTCGAAAATCTGCGAGGGTAGAAGAACGAGAAAGTCAACATGGAGAGACTTGATGGCGGGTGAGAATCCGTAGAATGGGCGAAGAGGGATCCCGGACTCGTTGGCACGTATCTTCCGGCCGCTCACTTCCAAATGCACCACGTTGGAGAAACCTGTGATCCATCCACCGGCTTCTCCATCCGCAGCTGTGACGAGGATTTGGGAGCAACTATTAGAGTTTTGGCATAATGGGCAGGGGAAGCTGATGGATCTGGAAAGATCTCCTTCCACGATCCCAGTGCTGTTTTAGTTCGA
>Ga0307511_10006048_pt1 | contig 12218 bp, 9 predicted proteins | sample 13_EM_MG_FD_200266 | JGI IMG/M metagenome (GOLD analysis project Ga0307511, IMG submission 200266) | Populus trichocarpa ectomycorrhiza microbial communities from riparian zone in the Pacific Northwest, United States - 13_EM | ecosystem: Host-associated > Plants > Roots > Unclassified | place...
CAAATCCTCACCCCGGCGCAACCGACACTTTGCCCAATCCAAGCCATGCTTTTCCCCGCGAAACAGCTCGGGGCCAGACCAAGGGCAGAGTAGGTAGGCTACAAGCTCTTATATAACGAGTCCCCACCACTTCGAATTTCCTTCCCAAAATTCTATTCGTTCTCTCGGGAAACGGGGGATGCTGCTAACCATTAACCACCCACACCATGCTCAGGCAAAAGGTCGAGTTCACAGGGATGTGGGTATATTTTGCGGTGTCGGGTGGGACACGGACCCTTGACGTCAGTGCTTTTTGGTGAAAGTTCCGCGGCTTTGAGTCTGAATTGCCTGAGAGTTAAACTCAATTAGTGGTCCTGCAAGCAACCGACTCCTTCCAGACTAATTACGCATGATTCGATAGAGGCAGCTCAAGCCATAGAGTCTAAGGGCAGTGTGCATGGTTGGGTAGGAAATAAAATCAAATTTATATGCTCTGTACCCAGATCCTAACAGAAAGTACTCATATATCATAATAGACCATTGCCTAGATCTAATCTGGCGGGCACCGACCTCTCGTAGACCTAGCTAGATCTATGTTCTTCCAATATCTTACGCTGCTCAATATCTTGTTGCCTTTTTTTTCTCTCTCGATATTGCACTGATAACAACATACGCAATGCAGTGTAACGCGCTAGCGTCTGACGTTTTCCAATTCGTTGGTTGTTCTCCCACCCAAAGTATGAACCCCTGTCCTACCAACCGCCATTGGTTTTGATTCGGACATTCGAGCCTCACCTTAAGGATGCTCTCTAAAAGCAGCAGGACATAAACATGGACAGACATGGGATGACTTGAAACTGACCTTGGGTGATGTAGTTCCGTACATGGTACCGACAAGTTCAAGCTCATAATCAAGAAATTGTTGCAATTGATGGCGAGCATTCACCCCTGAAGTTGAGTTGGAATATCAGTGAGCATAAAGCAGCGCAAATATCAAGTCCAGGGACTAGTCACATACGATAGCTGATACCTGATGCCGAATGGGGGACTTCTCGAGCTTATGTAGAGTACCCCAAAAAGCCCTCGTTACTGCAGCACACAGACGTGGCTGCAGTGGAGCGTCGTTACGTGACGCTCGTCGGTGCGTGGCAATCCCGGATGTAGACCTTGGGAACCTTGCCTATGGTTGGAGAAGTACTTTTTTGAGATATGCTCAAGTCAATATTCAGAAGGAGCACGGGTCTCCTGCCGGCCAGTGTAGGTGATCCCGTAGATTTAATTGGCTGATAATTTTCTTTAGTCAGACTAACTTTTCTTTTAATTTTATAAATAGGCACCGTGGAGGCGCTGTTTGGTTAACGGAGGAGGCAATTCCTTATCGATAATGCGCTGGTCCAGATATTGATCCAATCCCGACATGGATCGGTATGTGGCTTGAGGGGACTACTTCAGTATCAAATATCGATCGATCTTTATTATCCAAACTTCTGAAACGGAGAGGATCGATTCGGTGATCTTGGAAATTCATGATCAGGAATAACGGCACACGAGTTTCAAACAGAAACCTACAGGACTGAGTGACTGGATGAGGTATCTCAATCCATTCCTCCATATGATTTTGGGGTTTTTAATTATTATTGATCCTATTGCCAGTGGTTCTTCAGGTAGGTAGATCTAGCTACAAGACGGCCCGTGATCTGGGTGGTCATTGTAACAACGCATCTGACTGCGTCACCCCAATTCCTCACGATCGGAGCACCGTACCGTACCAAAGTAGATTCTCCCTCTCGAACCCGGTGTGTAAGGTCTCGCTGAGCCGCCTCCTTCCAAAACACATCAATTCCCTCCTCCTCACCCATGTGCTTCGCCTCCCCTTCCCTGGTTGGGAAGTCCTAGTCTGGGAAAGTTCCATCGCATTTTCGAGGAATGTTTCTTTTTCTTGGCTGTGCATGACGAGTACGTACTTGCACATGAGTGAGGTTCTTGGGAGCTCAGCCTAAACGTAAACAAGAAAGCAGAAGCTTAATTCTAGCGCACCTCCCCCCCATGCAGCAGATTTCAATATTAAACGTCTACGACCCCCATGTATGGGTAAATAAAGATTAGAATGCATATCGAGTGTTCTATGATTCACATGGGAGTGATAGACACAATTTGTTATCAGAATTCGCAATTTGGGGAGGTACCACGTATGGTACGCGCAGAGTTGGCCCAACCGTTATAATTAACGCGCGATATAAACCCAATTACGATTTTTACAAATCAGCTCGGGAGGTACATATAAACTGAGGACATGAAAAGCTCTTGAGATAGAACACATAATCCGACGTAGCGATAAGGAAGGCAACATTGATAACATTGCGATTGCTACCGTGCCTGACATATTCTATACATAATCAGAAAATTAGAGAATCAGTACCTACTGTAGAAACAAAAAAGCAAAAGGAGAGAAACAACTCCGCCGCATATGCTAGCCCCTTGCCTGATCCAGACACCTTAAAACAAAAAGATTATGGGAAAAAGGAAAATGGGGAAAAAGAAACGCCACTGTAACCGTTACGCTGCACGTACTCCATCCACAGGTAATGGTGTTGTTGGAGTATACACGATACTTTGGCGAAAACTCGGCGGCCCTCCGGAAACTTCATACTTCCATAAATGCGTGCTCACGCTCTTCCCTTGCCCTTATCCCTCCTCACCTCATTCCATCCACTTCTTTCCGCTTCTCCCCCCTCCTCTCCCCAGCTCCCCAAGGCCCCATCACTCTCACCCTGCGTAACCACATCTTTGATATCGCTCCAAAACTCTAACTTTTTCACCTCCTGGTCTGCAGCCTTAACCGCCTCCTTGAGCCCCTCAAGGTGGCGTTCCTCTTTCAATTTCTGCTCGTCTTTGCGCCTTTGGTCAGGGTTGTTTGGTGATGGAGTTTGCCCGGTAGGTGGTGGTGAAAGTCTGGTTGGGGACGGTGGGGAGGATGGCTGGTCGATGGATGGGGGTGAGGATTGTTGGTTACTATATTTTCGCTGAAACTCTTCCTCGACTTTGTAATATGCCCGATTCAATGCCGCCAACAGCCGTCTCCTCGAAGCTTGGAACATTAGAAGCGACATAAGCGCCGGCATCCTCTCCGCCAAATAAAACACCTCAGCTCCACCCTCCTCCACAAGCCTTGCAATCGCCTTAATCTTCTGCCTATCTAATGTACATCTCCTCAGAACCTTCATCAAAGTCGGTACATCACTGATTTCTTCCTCTTCATCCAGTATATCCCATTCTTCTGCTCCAAAAGTACCCCTGGTAGCATTCCCACCCCACCCCGCCCCTCCCATACTCCCACTTTGCCGGGGTATTCTCCAACTTGCTGCTGGCCCCGTATCCAGGCTTCCCCGGTGCTTCTGCTGGCTATGTATGGTGAAGTAGTCCTGAGTAAAGCCATGTGCTTCCACCTCAGTATCATCTGGAGATCCCAACCCCCCGTCTCTCCGTATCTTGACGCGTTTCCTCAACCATCTTCTCCTCCGAACAAACGAGTGAAACCATACATGTGTCCCATGCCATGAGAAGTAATTGTTGAATGAAAATGAATACATCCACCCCTGGTCATCAACATCTATAGTCATATCCACATACCACGTTTTCCAAGCCCATTCCCAGCTCGGGTCGGGGGTTTGTTTATCGAGAATAGAGACTGGAGAGTACTTGAAGTCGCGGGTTTGCCAGGGGGAAGGGTCAAGGTTGAGAAGTGAATTGGAGGAGAATAGGGGAATACCACATAAGAAGAATCCCCGTTGATTTTCGTATAGCACGTCGATCTCGGCTTGACGGGTTGTCCAGTGTTTTTCCCTTCCTTTCGGTCGTAAGGTAGTTTCTGATTCAATTTCTATATCTGTACCTGCCCGTGGATAACCGGTCTGCGGTGAAAGTGGGTTATCCGTTATCTGTCCATCCATGCTATCCGTCGTCCTCGCTACTCCATTCATCCACACCTGGTTATCTCTTACAATCGCACCCTCATCCTCCACCTCTAGCACTAATGGTCCTGAATTGTCGTTCGTAATCTTCCGTAATTTATCCTCTACTTCGCTCTTTCGCGTCTTGCTCCCATTCTTCTTCAGTGAGCCTTTCCTTACTACCACGCCCGGTATCTCTGCGCCTACACTCACGGCGTCGGGACCAGTCCCAACTGAATGACCCACCCCGGCTATGTCTACCGTTCCAGCAGACCATTGGGAATACTTTCTCCGTGCCATGGCCTTCCGCAGTGGCCCTCGCCCTCCCTTACTATCAGGGTCCCCACCATTGCTCTCGGGATGGGGATGTTCATCGTTGCGACTGTTTGGGCGGGATGTTATGGGCGTTGTTCGTGTTGTAGAGTTGCGGGTAGAGCTGGTCCGTTCAAGGGGTGAGGGGTCCCCAGTATTGTCCTGTAGGTTTATCCGATGGTCCACCGGGGGAGGTGTTTTCGACGGTCGGTCGACTGAGATGGAGTTGCGGATGGAGGATATTATTGACGCCATTTCCGTGCAGTGATTTTGTGTTGAGAAAAGCAGCGACCGTGCAGAGGTTTTAGAGTGTCGATTCCTCTTCTATTGGGCCGTAGAATTTCAGAGCTTTGGGCGATGTAATTGTGGTTTCAACTCCAACACCTATACACAAGCAAAAGTGCACCCGTTAGCTTTTTTTGAATGCCATCCATCCACACAGGAGTTAACGTTGAGGCCCGAATCCTGCCAGGGATTTTCCGAGCGGACAAACTAGGACTGAACTACTTCCTTGCCCAGATGCAAGAAAATAACTGAGACACAAATGCAGGGACACTATGGTTGATACCCAGCACCTGCAAGCTCACGACATACATACATTCGATTGACCATCCAGTCTCGCTACTGTCCGCTTCCGTCAGCACAGGGATCGATCATAAGAAGGCCCAAGCCGGGATCAGGAATGCATACAGTAGGTGACGAAGCTCAGCTAAAGTACTTTTGGTGTAGTAATGCTCTCTCAAGGGTATCAAGGGCAAGGAATGTAGAGTAATTTAACATGCCTTTTTACTTATCTGAAGTGTTCGTACGTGGTCGTGTGCCAGTACCACATTCCAATCCTGTGTAGGTAATCGTTGTGTCATCATGATTGGCGCCTTCCGCCCAAGTCTCACACAGGGTCACAGCTTCACCTGAAGGCCCCTCTGTCAAAGAATATACAAAGCGTAATACTTGCTGGCACACTGTCCTAATGGGGCATGCATACTCATAAATATAGACTTAGATATTTCCAGGGGTCATAGAAAGCTTCATTTCAAGTTACGGGCCCGAATAGCTGACTCTAGGGCTCAGGTGTCAGGTGTGATTGGTGCAATGAGAAATGAAAGACTTTATGCTAAGTATGGACAACTAGACTACTATTTAAATTATAAACCTGCACTGCAATTGCTGCCACAGTAAGCATCCAAGGACTCCAGGTTAGTACGTATACGTCGTGGTTCAAGTAGCCACACTATTTAGCTAAGTGTCTTCGTGTCCCTTCAATCCGGCCCACTATCTTGCTCTGAAACTATGGGAAGCTCCCACACAATTCCTCACCAACAGTATCCCTCGATGAGATTGCAATTGCTATAGAGCTTGCTGTGTAGAAGCTCAATTCATTGAATGGAAAGCCCTCACGCATATATGTATCACGAGTGACTACTGGAGCGCACAGCTTCATTTAGTAAGATACCTAAATTCCATAGAGTCCACAACCAGTAGATATATGACGGCTTTTCACAAGTACTAATTATAGAAGCTTGTCATCCGAACATCGTTCTTCCGTGCCAAGTCTTCCATACTCCTACTATGCCAACCTCGGTAATTCCTAATCTGTCGCACTCGGTAGGTAGTCTGGCAATTACGTCATACCGTGATCATATTTCGCAACACCTCTGTGCGGTAATCAGGTGCAAACATGTTTCGTCGCCCAAATCAAGCTTAGGAGTGGGCTAAGGTTCCATCACCTTCTCACAAATATTCAATTGTACTTAAGCGGTCAGTTACTGGCTCCAAGTGTGTCTTGCAGTCGGTTCATCCTCAACACCATCGAATAATTCATCTTTGGAGCTCGCCGCCCAATAATAAGATCTCCGTTTCTTCGGGTTTCCGCATACACCAGGTTAACAATGTCCCTCCCTCCAAACCAACCGAAGATCACTCACCGTACCACCATTCCTCCTGGGGGGGCTGGTACAGCTACTCATCCTCCCCCTCAGAGGGTTGGTGGTGCCCCGAAGAATAAATTGCCTTTGATTCTGGGGGGAGCAGCACTGTTGGCAGGAGGTTATTACATGTATGGAGCTGGTGGAGATTCAAAGGTTGCTAAGAAGTCTGCCGAGCGTAATTATTTCCCATGAATCTAGAGATAAGTACCTCAACTCAAGGATGTATTGGCTAATAATAGGTATTTAGATGATGCCACTTCCGCATCTGCACGTCTAAAAGAAGAACTACCTGGTAATGGAAAGGAAGTAAGGGCCTCTGCTGAGGAGGCCTTCGCGAGGATTGGTTCTCAGGTTGATAAAACTGTGCAAGAAGGTAGATACACCTTAATTGCTGCCACTACGGCCTCCAGGATTTTATAATATCTCGCACTGTCAATCCTAATGCTAAATCCTACCTTATAGGCAAGCACCGCATTAGCGAAGCTTCTCAGAAACTAGAGGAGAAGACGGAAGAGGTCAAGAGGCCTGTCCTAGGTACTATTGATGAGATGGACAAGAAGATTGAGAAGGAAACATCGAAAGCTAAAAGTGGAATTTCAAGTTGGTTTGGTTTTGGGAAGTAGGGCCGCTAGTTCAGGGTAATCTGAGAGATGACCAGTGAGGTCTTGTGTAGTAAATTATGGGGAGGGGAGGAACGAGAGGGGCCAAATTTGTAACATACTTCTTGTAATCTGTGATAGGAGAACCCATACTGATGCATGTATTATGGGTTTATTAGCTTTAATGAACAATCGCAATTATGCTCATGATTCAACTCCCTGTACGTGTCCTTTATTCGCACTTGAATGAATATATACCGGCGAGATGGCTGGCCTCGTGGCACGGTGCTTCTCAACCTAAGTAGATTTTAGGATTTTGTGGTCAAATTTACCCTGAACTATAAAAATTTTGATAAATTCTACAGAAAGATGACTATAGTAAATGAGTCCTTACCGATTTTAATGTCATATTTATTGGTCACATCACACCGCGCCTTGCGCATTTTCTGATTTAAACCTCCACCGGGGCTTCCGGCTCGTCATACGTTCCCTACGGAAGTGCAAGAGTACTGAGTTTTTTCGAAAAAATCCCCCCCAAATCTGACTCTAGCCATACCCAGGAAATACGTAGTTACCCTCAAGTCTCTATGCTTGATGCGCACTAGCATATAGATAAGCCTGGGATTTTTTAATTAACGAAATGACACCTTCTATGACGCTGGGAAGCGGTTTTAGCGAGCGTAATTTGGGCACTTCGATTGTGAATCCTTGTCTTATTCGCTTTCAGGCATTTCTTTTTCTGTTCTCGTTGCTCTATCATGGCCGGTTTGAGGCTAAATTGTCACACCACATGCCGGCCGTTAAGCGTTCAAATTCGTTGAATTAGCATCAAGTTTCTTTGGGCAAGCCCAGGGCCTTCTGAGCTATTGATGATAGATGTGCGTATTCCGCAAGGCGTAGAAAAGCTCATCATTACCCTGAAGATCTTCACCTTTTTTTCATCCTTATAAATACTCAGTACCCATATGCGGCCATAGTAGGGGGCCATAATGAGCCAGCGGAAACCTTCTGGATTCAGACGGCGGTCAAGCTAATCTGGCCGCGCTGGCGCCTATATACAGACCTGGTGCATTCAGGAAATTGCTTGTAGACATAAGAGAAGCTCGGGATAAATCAATGAACTAAAGGGGATTCGTCTAGTCGCTCCTGCCCACCGATTGCCTATATAAATACAAATAACTGAAATATTCTTCGACCGCGCCCCAATTCTCTAAGGCCTTCACCTTAAAAGGTGTATCTTGAGGTCGATATCCTGTAAGTAGTTGGGATGTCGTGCCAATGAGAAACTATTCATTTCTTCGTGCGCTATGCCTGATATTGGTTTGTGCCAATTGCCTATCTCATTTATAAATTTCAAAAGGGTTCACCGCGTACGCCTGAAACCCAAGAGCCAAAAGTAGCCCGATCCAACGAAAAGTACCTACATGCTCCTGAGATGTCCTCATCTAGTCAAGAGAGCTCACGATAGTCTGGTTAGGCTCACGAATGCTAAGTAAGGAGTAAGCACAACATAATTCTATAGCACAGGGTGTTCATATTCCTCTTCAACCCTCCTGATTATACTTACCCCAATTGTAGTCGAGTAGTTAATCTTCGGCTTGCAATTTGGGCGGGGAGGTAAGATCGGAGGATTAAGTACCAGGGTTCGAATCTCGGGTAATGCGGAAATCCGCATTATTCGGGGAATCCTGAGAGACAGCTAGAGATGTAGCCGTGTACGCACTACTAATATTACTTATGTAGTCTTAGACTGACACAGCTCGAGGCTGCACTAGCACTACCACAGCGTGCTGCGTACGGCATCTCAATACCAATTTGGAGACGCAAACTGGTTAGGATTTAGTCTTCTTCAGGAAAGAAGCTCTATTCTTTATTTTCCAAGTCACTAAATTTCGCATGTAGCTCGTGTCATGACAAGGGCCTAAGTCTGCGACCTTTGGCGATCCCTCATTAAGTCTGGTTAGGGCTTCTTTGAAATTGAAGAGAGTGCCTGCTGACCGGTATCCATCTCCTCCCTAGTGTCGTTTATCCTCTGCCCACTAACAGCGAGAGGCCACGCCAGCCTGGATACGATATATACCAGGAGCGGGAGCACTATGTACTCCCTTGAGAGCACACACCGTGACCAAATGACCCAAGTACTACTTACCCTGAAAGGATCACGGGCTTTGCCTCCGCTATGTTGGGCCGGCCCGGCCCGGCCGGGCTTACATAGTGATTCGCCTGAAACAACAACTTAACATTTTCAAGAATGGAGCCACAGCACAATCTGGTTGCACTACCTCTCTTCATGCAATGCATCGGAGTAATCATATCATACTGCTAGCCATTCTATCCTCAATGCTTCCCCTGCTTAGATGAGACGGACAGCGTTCTAAACTGGTCTGGGCCTCAAAGGCACTGAAGGCTTGAAGAGTCAATATCTCCGTCCATCTTTCTTTTATTCAATCTATTTGAGTCTTGTGACTAGTTTGAGTTGCATGAGCATACCTCTCGAGCGCTCCTTCCAGCTTAGTAGTTTTGTGCCGTTCCATTCTGTAACCGGGCTAGCCTAGCTGACAGAATGTGTGTTCTCTTTCGGAAGCTCGAGCCCAATGTCAGATCTCAAGCACAAGATCAATCTCAGGCCGTGCCGGTGTGGCGTTTTATCTGGTTACATTACATCTCATAATTATAGCAGGTATTCTCAAAAGGGGAGTGTGGGGGGAAACCTTGTTCACAGGTTCTGAAGATCAGTAATACGCAGGCAACACTTAGATACGCATACCCATGAAATGTTTGCAACTTTGTGAATCACGCGTCCATATTGTTGTCCAATGAAACGAGTATTATGTCGGCGCAGCATCCAGCTGGCTGCGGCTGGAGAAACTAAGATCTGCTTCAGCTCGCCCTGAGACACCGTATGTTCATTCCTCTATCTCGATTTTGGCCACAGGCTTTGAAGAGGTGGCCGGCCATCCAATGAAGCCTGTAAGTCGGAGATTTTATCCGGAACTGCTCCATGATCGGCGTGACCGGCGTGCAACCATCATCCGTAGTAGTGAGCGGCAAATTGTGCAACCTGCATAGGCGAGAAACCAATGCCAATCCATTCTCAGTATGGATGAGCTGGGGGTAAAACAAAATACTCTGAGCACCGGCCGACCCTTGTAGAATGTAAAGAAGTTAGGAAGTTAGGAATTAAGATTGAAGCAACGAGGTAATGTAATGAGTGTCTCACGATAACGTTCATGTATTATGGGGATTTTTTCTAGTTTCAGCGAACGTGTAGAAATGTATAGCCTCAGCCTATTCGTTACACTTACCCTCAACCCGGGGGTATGCGGGAGGGGTTTCAAGATTAAGCAACACAATAAAGTATTTATTTGTTCATTCCCAACCGATGTTATGCTCAAACAGCCAATACTAATACTAGGTTTGACTCTTCCTTTTTGATATTATTGACTCCCAGCTTGTTTCGAAAGGTTACAGCAGCTGCAATGCCTGTTACCCTCAACTCCAAACTCACTGACCAAATCTTGCAAAACCATTGAAGCATGAAACATAACCAGACTATTGAAACAAATAGGTCATACGTTTACTGTTTATTCTTCGTTATGAAGCTACTGTAGTTCAGTTGTCTCCCTCAGCATTTTGCTAACGTGAAGCTTTCTGCATGCCAATTCCACACTTTGAATTTTCAAGAGTTGCAACAGCTCGCCTAACTCTAACCTATTTGGTCACACTACTAAAACGGGAAGTAGGCACAACGAGCTGCGTCACGTGCAACATCCAAACAACGAACCTTATTCCGTATTCTCCCGAGAGAAACAACTCAATAAAGAGGTTTAAATACGCAAAATCTCTCAACAAAAGCTCAAAAACGTAATGCATGTCTAGGGCAACTTTTCACGCGCACTGCATTCATGCTGTGATCGTCTAGCTGGCACACCTACACCTGTGTAAGCTCAAGCCAGACTAGTACCATCTTCTGCTGTGGCTGGACCGGCGGCGTCCAATTTATGCAGCATAAGTACAGTCAAAGTCTAATTCCCCCGCTCCCCGCAAACGGTGTGACCTCAACTTCAACCTCGGGCACTCTAAGCGAATGGTTTCGGAGCTTAGGGTTTTAAGACCTAGCTGAGCAGAAGCCTAGCGTCAGCAAAATATGAAGGGAGCAGTGTAAGATATTACTCTCAAATGGTGGCCTCTATCCGGACCAATGTAGTAAAGAATTTCAAAATAACATACTGACTGGGAATTGAGAACAGTAGCAAGTGCCTTTACGATGAGAAAGGACGGGAAGCACTGGACAGCAAAAAAACAAAGGAAAAATATGATATCCTCTATGGGTGCGATGTGCATGCTGTCATCGCCCCCAAGCTCGAAGTCTTCAACCTAAGCCCCGCTCTAGGTGAGTGGAATGGCCGCTTCCTGGAGAGGATGTCGATACGCTATGGACGGCGGACTGTAGTCGAACATTCTTTAAATTAGATTAATTTATTTTTATCTCAGCTCGCCTACATATCCCTAGCCTAGCATCCTTTATACCCGTATGAAGAATATCGATAAATCCACAGCTCCAACGACATGAAGTAACTGCTTGTGACCTGCATCCTTTGATGGTGCCACTGGGCTAGCTCCTGTCTCTTCCTCTGCCAGCTCCTAGACCACAGGTATGTCTTTTTCCCTCGGAGGTCTCAAGTATCACTTCCCCATGGGAGACCTAGGCATATGTGATCCGATTCTTCCCAGAGAAGATATTATAAGCGACCATTCGGTGAAGAGCCCATGAGCTCTTTCTGAAAGGATATTGCGTTAAGCACGACAGCAGGCCAGTCACAATAAGTGAGTGTAGATCATCCCGTCGTAGTCGAGATGGAAATTGCAAGATATTGAGCCGGCCAGCCCATTGCAAAGAAGCAATTAGCTCCATGGGCCCTACTTGGGATAGTTTTGAACAAAGGGTAAGCTAATAGTAAAAGGTCCGCCGACCATCGAGGCCACGTTTACGTGGCTAAAGTGGGTACCTGCTCTTAATCTGCAACTCAGTGACTGCCGTTATTGATAGGGGTAGAGGCAGAAGGAGTAAAAGACTGGGATATCTTAAGAACTGTTGCAAAATAATTATCCCTGGTTGGCTCAGTGGAGCTGCCTCAGCGTTCCATGCAAATGCAAACCACAGCAAGCTGCAAGCCTCGTCAAGCATGCAGTTTTTTAATGGACAACCTAGCCGTTGAGCCCATCGCTTGACTTTATAAGCGAATTAGGGAATTGAGCGTAAGAAGCTTCTCTGTGCTTGCATCAGGGTAAATGTTGATCGCAGGCAACACCAACGAAGGGCGGGATTTCTTCTCCCCTTCGCGTTCGAGATAAAGTGCTTCATAGATGAAGAGGCAGTAGTGTACTCACACGGGCAAAGCTAAAATGAGATGAAATTCAAGTTCGAGAAGCGGATCTGATTGAAATGT
>Ga0307511_10006051_pt1 | contig 12214 bp, 9 predicted proteins | sample 13_EM_MG_FD_200266 | JGI IMG/M metagenome (GOLD analysis project Ga0307511, IMG submission 200266) | Populus trichocarpa ectomycorrhiza microbial communities from riparian zone in the Pacific Northwest, United States - 13_EM | ecosystem: Host-associated > Plants > Roots > Unclassified | place...
TACAGAGAGATTACACCTGTTAATTCTCTTCCCGCTTGGGAAATCTGTATGCTCTCAAAGACCCTCTGAGTCCTCGACTTAGCAGAACCAATAACAGACATACACTATCACTCCAGTAATAGTATAGACTCTGTTAAACGGCCCACAGTGCTACTATGGGCATCGCCCATTACATTTTTTTTAACACACAAAATGATCTAACTGTTAAAACCTAGTACAACGGACTGATCACCCGTTGGTATCTTTATAATACCTTTTCAGGTATCACCACTATCGGACGTCAATACATGCAACAACACATTACATCCAACGAAAGCTAGGAACAACAATTCAACACAGAGACAGAGACATTCTCAACCTGCTGTCAATAGAAGACCTTGTGCAAGACAAGTCAGAGCTCTAACGGGCAATGGTATACACCATTAAACAATTCCACCCTCATTCCATCGCCTCACCCCACCAATATCGCCACCACCTCTTGCATTCCTGGCAACTACAATCCCCATTCATCTTCTTATACCAGAGAGCATAAGTATTCGAGGCACCATACGTCCCAGCAATAATCGCAGCGTACAGATACGCTTCACCATCCCACGGCTCACCCTCCTTGTTCTCACCATTAGAAGAAACATACGAAATAACAGCAGGAACTACATAGCTGCTTCCTGTCCCATTCACCACCAGATCCCTCACAGGCGAGGCATATCTACCCTCCTTCCCAACTGAACCATTTTCAGTTGGCATCAGCTCAAAACTCGAGGAGTTTGAGCTGTCCAACTCTTCCATATAAGGAAACCACCTTACGGTCTTCTTGCCGCCACCCTCCCTATCTCCAAAACCTTCCATCGGGAAGGGCATTTTAGTCATCGTTGGTATTACCCACCCCTCAGGAGTACCTACCACGGTAGTAGCAGAATAAAACGACGAACCAGCATCCGTGCTCTCCTCGTTCCCACTATCCTGCCTATATATGACCTAGGCAGCTGAGCTACCGTCATCCGAAGTCGATTGGAAATCACTGACGTCCGGAGCAACATACTTGTGCCCACTATATACGGACAAGGGTGAAAAATAACTTGTAATATCAGAACGAGTAACCGACATTATGGCCTCCAAGACGGACAAGCCATACACCTACCACAAGTCATGAAGATTAGCTATGATTCCTGAGGACATCAGAGGTTAATCTCTAACACACTACGAAAGGAAAGAGATAATCCTGAACCACAAACATTCGAGGAATCAGTCAAACAACCTCCTCTCACCGTCTATACTGTCGATGTCGGGAAACCAGAAGAAGACTCTCCCCTCACAACATGGGAATTTGAGTCACCCCCAATGACAGGAGCAACTTGGAAGAAAGTACAACCTCAAATACATGATATCCTCGCCTTTACACAAACACTTGGGTATCTTCACTGCTTTCATCCAAAGGACATCCAACTGCTTCTGGAAGCAACAACCAAACACTATCATTGGCATATAACCATCCCATTTGAAAGTAAGGACCTGGAGCTTACCATAGTGCTTGCAGAGTGCCTGCAACACCCCAAGATTCCACAGCTTACAGAACCTCACTGGTTTCTAAAAGAATGGGATGATATTATGTCCTTCATGCTATGTGGTCAGCACCTCCTTTTACACGTTGTACCAGGTCAATTTGAGGACCCACCTATAGCCAAACGACCAAAAGGGCAAGACAGAAGGGACCCTCCTGAAACGCCAACCAAACAACGCTCCGCACCAGAAGTCAGCACAGGATCTCAAACTGGCATCGTGCCAAAAGATGACATTGTGGAACGTACCTCGAATACTGGCAACCCTAACAATGGAGAAGACGATGAGGACCAACCCCCTCCCTTAGGACGGGGTACAACTGCAAGTGGAGGAGATAATGATGGATATGATAGTAGCTCTAGTAGTGGAAGCTCAAGCAGCGGTTCGTCAGTCCACAGTCACAGAAGCATACGCAAACCAAAGAAGAAGGTCAAGAAGATCAAGGAACGAACAGATCGTGGTAAGACACCAGAACAACAGCAATGGGAAACGACGACAGGAATTGTGACACTTAAAACGTCATCAAAGATGTCCAAACGAATGAAGGGTAGCAAGATTGATCCTCCAGAAAATCTCAATAGTGGAGATAAGAACTGGCGAGAATCACAGTACCTTGACACTTGGATCAATGCGATACAGAGATAGTTAAGTATGAAAGGTATAAGATTGGAATCGAAGGAAGTGTTGGACTTTATCGGATTAAAACTGCAAGGCAGCACACTCAGTACTTATAACCATTACCTCATCCATCAGCAACGAAATTTTGGGGCCCTGACACCCTGCAGTGGCACCCTGATGCCAGCTGTTTTGCTGCTGCCTCTAGGGGCGCCGGTACTTTCAGGGCGTTAGGACGCCACTAGCCCTGAACGCTGGTATCCGGGCGCCCAAATATCACCGATTTCGGACCAATTTTGGGCAGTTTCGGACGAATTTGTGGTGCCTGGTGGCGCCCTGATGCCAGCGATCTGGAACGATGGCGTCCGGGCACCCACAGTCGCGATCGCTGCCTTCCAGATTGTCACCTTGCCGCTAAGTGCGCCAGTGGCGCCAGAGGCACTAGAGGCAAGCTACCTTCCATGCTGATGTCAAGGAAAAAGACAAGGGGTCTTTTTTCAGCTTCATGTTAGTGCTACAGAAATTCCTTATTCCCTCAACAAGCAAGGACCTCCTATGGAAGGAATGGCAGGCTGCATCACCCCACAAAGATGGACGACACATGGGTATCAAACCTTTGCCAACTGGCTAGAAGAACTTCAGATTAAGCTTATTGACAAGGATGGAAACCAAAGCATTTCGGAAGAAGTTAAACACAGGAAATTCCCCAACCACCTACTGGATTATATGGAATCCACCCTGGTCCCACAAATACTTGATTCATGGAGGTTCAACAACCTGGTCTAGAAAGCGGAATCATATGAGGCTGTACGAAATCATGGGCATATCTCAACTACGCCTAAGCCTGCTCGCCAGCCTGCTACCCAACCAGCTCCAAACAATGGTCGAAATCACCGCAACGATCGGAAGACAGACAACAAGGAAACAAGTTCTAATCCTGTAAGAACCCCTGCCACGAAAACAACTACCACCAAAGATCCGGACTGGGAAGTGGTTAACAAGACGTTAACATCGCAAGACAAGATGAAGTTAATTAGGGAATGGAAGTGTATATGGTGCTGGGCATCGGGTCACACTTTCAAGGAATACAAGAAGCGAATAACCATAGTACCCATGCGCACCGCCGCACAAGTCCTATCCCTGCAACACACCAACAAACCAGTTATCGTCAAGAATAACTATGTTCTGACCGATATACCAATCTCGACGGTTTGCCAATCGGTTAACCGATTGGCGAACCGGGCGCTATTTACAGTTCGGTTGACCGAACCACCAATTTCGCACAGACTGTCGTTAGCGCGACCGATTCACCAATATTGCTGAATAGTTCAACCGAACCACCAATAAATGCATACAATATGTTACGCATGCAGCATAAATCTATTGCCAGATCGTTCAACCGAACCACCAATAAATGCATGCAGCCGGGCTACAATAAGTAATGCATGCAACATAAGTCTATAGCTGAATTGTGCAACGGAACCATCAACGACTACATACAACAAAAAAGGAAAGAGGCAAATACGTATGTGTAAAGGTGGCATCATTTTATTTTTAGTTTTTATAAACTTATTACTCACATGTATAGTATATAGGGTATGACCTGGGAATCCATTTCCAGTTGGCGATTCAGCAGGGTGATCTAGCCCCTCAACCATTCCAGTTGCCTCCCATTCAAAACCTTTGTTAAGTCCGGGAATCACCTGGGATGCAGGTGATGTCAAATAGGAGACCTGGCATAGTTTACATTAATAAGCTCATAACTAGAGTAGCTTAGCTAGTAGTAGCAAATGTACATAGTTCAGGTACCGTAAAAATTGAGAAGTAAGACCCCCTGTCTGCCCATACAAAAATCCGTTGCTACCGTGGAAAGACAGGGGATCTTACTTCTCAATTTTTGCGGTATTAGGATATATACTAGTGGTTCAGGCAGCACTATCACATTAATTAGCCATGACCTATATTGCAGGTAGAAAATATCCTTAAAGTCATTAGTAAAGATCTGGAGGAGAAGAGTAGAACAGGAAATTGACAGTTCGGTTGAGCAACCCATTCGGCAATCAGGGGGATTGGCAGTTCCGTTGGTCAACCGATTCACCAATCTTCCATATTCGGCAATATATTCAATTCGGCAATTACTTACTTATCTTCCCTTATTATCAGTGAGTGTTTAAGTTATTAACTATTAAAGAGTAGTACTTAATACATTCGAGACCCTCTGAGGTTCTCTTTTAACTAATAATATACATATGTGTTTCTATTACCTAAGGCCTCATTATCTATATGTGAGTGGCTTAGAACAATACATGATCTATGAGCTTACCTGTGCTACAAGTGATAGGATAGTACATATTGTGAACTGGATAATGGCAGTTTCAAATGTATTAAGTACTACTCTTTGGTTAATATCTTAAACACTTACTGATAATAAGGGAAGACTAGTAAGTAAGTGCCGAATTGAATATATTGCCGAATATGGAAGATTGGTGAATCGGTTGGCCAACCGAACTGCCAATCCCCGTGATTGCCGAATGGGTTGCCCAACCGAACTGTCAATCTCATGTTCAACTCTTCTCCTCCAGATCTTTACTAATGACTTTAAGGATATTTTCTACCTGCAATACAGGTCATGGCTAATTAATGTCATAGTGCTGCCTGAACCACTAGGATGTATCCTAATACCGCAAAAATTTAGAAGTAAGATCCCCTGTCTTTCCACCGTAGCAACGGATTTTTGTATGGTCAGACAGGAGGTCTTACTTCTCAATTTTTGTGGTACCTGAACTATGTACATTTGCTACTACTAGCTAAGCTACTCTAGTTATGAGCTTATTTGTAAAGTAATACGTTGTCGCGTAGATAGGTTTACCAGCCTGTCGCACAGACTGTAAACCTGAGAATCCGCTGATAGTAATAAATCATTTTCCTAGTAACTATAGCACGCTGCCATAGTTAATACTTGTCAACAGGTGGCCCTGCTCGCTGGGGGCTTGAATTAATAGGTAGGAGCCCTCAGGCTATATATTTTCTAACTGTGTCTAGTTCTACCTCTGGAGCTCTGCCGCCTCCAACACTGGTGGCAGACCAAGAGCCCTTATATATTTCGCACCCAAGGAAATAGTGAGTCAGAAGGGAGGCTGTGCGCTAGCCTCTGACTCATACATGAAAAGAAATCCATCTCTGACTCATACCTGCGTGACTCACCAAAAAGTCACACGCTCAACTATACAGATGAAATACATGAGTCATAATTCTGTTTGGTGGCTATGCTTTCACATGAGTCACCCTCTGAGTCATAATCCGCCAACTACTTGTTAGTATCCAATGATTCCTACTAGAAGTGGAAGGTGGTTATATTATGCCCATGCATATATATAACTTCCTTACATTATTAATGTAAACTATGCCAGGTCTCCTATTTGACATCACCTGCATCCCAGGTGATTACAGGACTTAACGAAGGTTGTGAATGGGAGGCAATTGGAATGGTCGAGAGGCTAGAGCACCCTGCTTGGTATGCCACCTGGAGATGCGTTCCCATGTCACACCCTAGATACTATGCATGCGAGTAATGAGTTAATAAAAATTAAAAATATAATGATACTACTTTTATACATACATATTCGTATCTTTCCTTTCATATTATATATAGTCATTGGTGGTTCGGTTACACAATTTATCAATAGATTTATATTGCACGTGTAACTTATTATAGTCCGGTTGCATGCACTTATTTGTAGTTCGATTTAGCAACAGATTTATGCTGCAAGCGTCACATATCATAGCCCGACTGCATGCATTTATTGGTGGTTCGGTTGAACGATTCCGCAATAGATTTATACTGCATGCGTAACTTATGGCATGCACTTATTGGTGGTTCGGTTGAACTATTCAGCAATATTGTTGAATCGGTCACTCTAATGACAGTGTGTGCGAAATTGGTGGTTCGGTCAACCGAACTATAAATAGCGCCCGGTTGGCTAATCGGTTGACGTATCGGTCAGAACAACTACAAGGACAAAACCAAGGTAAAACCCCACTCTACCGAAGAATTAGACTACCACAGGGTTCGGGTCAAGGTTAACGACCACCCTGCGTTAGCCCTTGTAGATTTACAGACGACTGGCAAAGATCTCATCAACGCACAATTCGTGCACCTCTATAGCCTACCCACTCAGGGAATTGACCAGAAGTCACTCAATACCACAATCAAAGGATCAAAAGGTGTGATAGAAAAGGCATGTGATATCCAAATGGACAACGGAGGATATACGGAAACTAAAATGCTCTATGTGGCGCATCTTGCAGACTGGGATATCTTCCTAGGCAAGCCAACGCTTACAGCCCTGAATGCCTTAATCCCAGCAGGACCGAAGCCTGTCACCATATAACCTGAAGGCATGGCACGTTTTGTGCTTAAGGAATGGAGGAAAGCGGGGCTTGCTACGGGGCAAGTCACATCCGCTGCACTTTTCATAGAAGATAAAGCACCAGACTATCTTCTACCACTCTTCGAATTCATGGTCTCAGCCATGAGTCTTGGAGAAAGTCGGAAATTCAACCCCCTTGTTGAATTCGCCCAGTTATTTCCGGCACTACACCCAATGAGTGGCCACCCATCAGAACCATCAACCACCGAATCTGCCTGAAACCCGGCCCTACATGAGTGCCCAAATGGCGACCCTCCCCCTCCAAATTTTATGCTGAGCTCACCAAACAGCTCAATGAGGAAGAAGCCTCAGGTCGGATTTATCGTGCAGAACATGATACCAATGTGGTAGTTCTGTTCGTACAAGCCAAACGAGATGATCCCACCTAACCTAGATGTCTCCTGGACGCCAGGGATCGGAATGATGCGGTTGACCCCAAGCACACACCCCTACCAAGTATTGAGGAACTCATGGAGCTAGTCGCTGCTCGGAAATACTAGTGCAAAATCGACCTAGCAGATGGGTACAACAATATCAGAATCCAAGAAGACTCGGAACAACACTCCACCTTCCTCACACACATGGAATACTACCGCAGTCGCATTATGTACCAAGGCGACCCCAATGCTTCAAACACCATGGTGAGAGCCATGTACGAAATCTTTAAGGACATGGTCTTCAAAGATCTAGTTATTTATATCGACGATATTATTATCTTTTCAGATACCTACGACTAACATGTAGCTACCTTACGGAAGGTTCTCCAATAACTCCTAGACGAGAAGTTTTAGTTGAAAGCTAGCAAATGCCAATTCTTCACCAAACGTCTAGATATCTTAGGACATATATTAACTCTGGATGGGTTACATATGGATCCTAAGAAGGGCAAGAAAGTATTAGACTTTAAGGTTCCCAGAAACCGTCGGGAACTACGAGGTATTCTCGGCGTTGTCATATTCCTAAGCAAGTTTTGTCCGGAATTGGCCTCCTGGTCAAGCACCCTGTCGGAACTGCAAGGCGAAAACGCACCCTGGAGATAGACAGACACCCACACCACAGCACGCGAGAAAATCAAGGAACTTGTGAATGCTCTACAGATTCTCAAACCCTGGGACCATTTCTCGGAAGCGCCAAAATACCTGGTATGTGACGCTAGTGATATCGGACTAGGATCATGGATAGGACCAGGAGAACCATGCTTAATTCGACCCTGTCGATTTCATTCTTGGAAATTAAACCCCGCACAGCTGAAATACCCCACCTACCAAAAGGAGTTACTTGCTATTGTTGACTCCTTGAAGTTTTTTGAGGCTCAACTCCGAGACCACAAATTCACGGTTCTCACGGATCACCAACCACTACTCACCTTCCTCTGACCATGACAAACCTCTCAGAAGCTAGCCAGATGGCAAGCTTACATGCCAGAATTTGACTTGGTCATTGAACACACGGCTGGAAAAGAAAACCTATTGGCAGACACTCTATCAAGGAAGCATAAATACTCCCTTGATCCCACAAAGGAACAAGGCTTCATCCCTTAGAGCATCGATCCTACAGAAGACAACAGCAACCTTCACGTCACTTCTACCACTACCAACAAACTTTCTATCTCTCCCATACCACAAGAAATTACCATGGTTTCCCGCGGCTGCATCAACTTCAAGCACACGGACTGCGACTACAATAAGTGCGCAGGCCGCGACGAAAGCGTCGGTCACCACCCCTCTTGTCCCTATCTTGATGACGAGAACGATGGTGACTTTGAAGATTATGACGATATCAAGGAGGAAGAAATGCAATCAGATGTGGATACCATCTCCACTATCCCCTAAGAAATCTTGGACGGGTTTGAGTTCGATCCTCACCCCCACGTCGTTGAGCATGATCAATTAAATGCATCAGCAATGAGATTTTGGCGCCCTGACTCCCTGCAGTGGTGCCCTGATGCCAGCGGTTTTACAGCTGCCTCTAGGGGCGCCGGTACTGTCAGGGCGTCAGGACGCCACTAGGCCTGAAAGCTGGCATCTGGGCGCCCAAATATCAGCGATTTCGAACCCATTTTGGGCGTTTTCGGACGAATTTGTGGTGCCCCGTGCCGCCCTGACGCCAGCGATCTGAAACGATGGCGTCCGGGCGCCCACGGTCCCAATCGCTGCCTTCCAGATTGTCACCTTGCGGCTAACGGCACCAGTGGCGCCAGAGGCACTAGAGGCAAGCTACCTTCCATGCTGCTGTGGGTATCATCATATCAGCCCTCCCGCAGATGATACCTCCTCAGTTACCAACGACGACAATATTCCTGCTATCATTTCGGATGTTGTCAATGATGCCTGTGAACACTGCAAGCAGAATCGAAAGCAACACAATATGGATTGTCACCACTACTACTGCCGCTCGCATTGTAGCTCGCACCAGAATGGGAATCGTTAATTTCCCACCACCAGATGTTCAATTTGCGGAACCTACAGACATGGATGTTTAGACTGCACTCTAGCGGAGGCAGTTTATCGGAAGGAGAAGGAATTCGATTGGAGTCAGCAAGACTCATGGAAATGGAAAGCTACCACTATCCCTCCTAACAACACCCCCTCCTCTGAGACTCCCGATATTGAAATCCCGAAGCTTAACTTCAAAGAAGCTCCTAACCGCACTCACATGTGGTCTGTGGAAGAATGGGCAATCAGGATGGCTCCTATTCCTCGCCATGAACCATGGGGTCAGCAAACCGAACAAAAAAACCCATGGGACTACAACATCAAGATCATACTAGATGAGGAAAGACCCTCCTTCCTCTCTGCTGCAGTTACCACTAGATCTCAACGCAATGCAGCTTCCGAAGAAGCTAGCGGATCTAACCAAGGTTATAATAGCCTCCTATCCCCTACCAATCCCATGAGATATGTGCCAGGAGTGGGATTTATTCACCAACAACACCACACATCTAGTAAGGAGAACAATCTTGTTCACGATCCTCAAATACAGGAGAAGATGTCAATTCCTCCTGCACCCACGGCCACTCGTCGATGCACCTTCTGCAAGGGCGAGGGCCACTATGCATCAATATGCGAAGCAAAACGCAAGGTAGACTCAGACCTCAGGTATCGAATCGTACCAGCAACCAATATGGCAAAAATATACCTTGATCTCGAAGGCGGCCCCAAAGACGACCATGATTTTTATCTCATTGCTTACATTGACAAAGATGATAGAATGAGGCATGCCTACATCGCATGTATCACAATAAGCCCCATGTGGAGTCAGCTCTACAACGCGCGAGAAGGAAAGAAAGGAGTAAGCAAGGACAATGGGTTCTTGTACAAGAAGAATGAGAAAGGAGAATGGAGGCTGGTTTTACCAAGCACGTTCAACATGAACGGTAAGAACTACCTCGAAGATGCAATCAAGGAAGCTCATGATGCTACGGCACATGGCGGAGTTGAGAAAACGTTGAAATGGTTGACTTATAAGTTCATTTGCCAGTCATTTTCAAGGCTCGTTAAGGAACACGTGGCGAGTTGCGACACCTGTCAATGGACGAAGTATAGTAATAAGCCACCACTAGGACAAGTAACTATGTTACATGTTCCTGCAAGAACCTGGACGGATATCACAATGGATTTTCTTAAAATGTCTCCTGTTTTTACATATTGTTCTACCTTATACCCGAACATTCCTTTGGAAGATGATCATATGATTTCCTTTTCAAGACTTTGGACGATTGTTTGCAGACAATCAGGATTCATGTTTCTCATTCCAGTTTCTGATAACCTTACGGTGGAGAAGTGCACTGATACTTTTGATGCGCAGGTTGCTTCGGTTATTGGTTATCCCTACTATATTGTTTTCGATTGAGACACTCTCTTTATGTCAGATCATTTCAAAGATTGGGCCGCAAGAAAGGGAATTATGTTGGAACCGTCTACCGCATTCCACCCTCAAACGGACGGTCAGCCAGAAATTGCCAACAAGGCAATCCTCCAAGCCGCACGAGCATGCAAGGTCGAAGGAAATGAATTGCTGCACAAACTCTCCGAGATTCAGCCCAAGTTGAACTCCCGAGACAACACCGCAAGACAACCCAGGCCATTCTTTACACTCCTAGGCTTTGAGGCAAAGCAAGGCCTTTCTTCCTTCCCTTAACCAATCACTCCTTATACCCCTGTAGAGGAACGTCATCTTGACACCTCTCGCAACCTATACTCCTCCAAAGTCAAGTAGGCGAAACAAGCCAACAAGAAGCGGTCTGTTCCACCTCCCCTTCCAGCCGGCCAAAAGGTTCTTCTCTCAACGGAGAACATCAACCTCTTAAACACATCTAGGAAACTGAAACCTAGATGGGTCGGACCTTTCCGCATCCAACTTGTCAACAGGAAGGGGAACAACTATACGCTTGACCTGTCAACGGACAGTCGACTTTCTCTTATCCACAATACCTTCCACATCACTAAGATCAAACCTTATGTTGAAAACGATTCAACCAACTTCCCAGGTCGCTACGAGGAACAGCCTGGTGAAGTAACGGAAGGAAGATGGGAAGTCGAACGAGTACTCGAATTTCGTACCACTCCTCGTACTGGCCAAAGCCAATATCTGGTACGATGGAAAGGTTCCGGAAGTGATGACGATGAGTGGATCAACTTCGAAGACATCACCCTTGAAATCGTTCAAGACCTTTGGACAAGCGGAAATTATTCCAACACCTTCAAGCAACGAAGATCCTCCAAGAAACACAAGAAGCGTCACACTCAAGAAACCCCCAAGTCAATTGTTCTAACTGAACGAGACAGAGTTCTCGCCCTCAGTCCTGACGATCAAGACCTCACCTCCACTGCTACCAACCTTGCAGAAGATATCTTTAATGTTTTCCTAAAGTACTGATTCGCGCCGGTTGAATTAACCTGGCACTCGCGCGTTCCTTCTTGTTGTTTTAATTGTTGTTCAGAATTAACTATGGAAGAAGGTATGGCAATTAAGGTATCTATCAGATGTTTTCATTGTTCCTTATGTCATGAAGGTTTACTATGGATGATTTGGAAATTATGTTGGTCTCCTACTGTTCACTGTGAAGATTGCTATTCTCATAACTGTCGTGCTTGCACTTGTTATTTCGGACTACCTCCTTCTTTGGGAAGACAACAAGAGTAGGAAATCCTTTTAAGTGGGGAAGTATAACGGAAGACCGTTTCTTATATTTATCTTAGTACGCATTTCCAAGCACCTATTATGTTTACCAGATAGCTCGGGCATAGTACCTTACGTACTATTACCTTGAGCGTATCCGGTCATTATATACTTTTCCTTTATCAAGATGCATTACACATCCACACCTGTATTTCTGAGTACTGGGGGCCTGACCTCCCACACCTGCATTTATGGTCATGGAGGAGTGCTTTCTGGAACGGCCAGAAAGCAGGTTTTCTGGAAAGGCCAGAAAACAGGCTTTTCAGACTCCAGAAGGCTTGACGGTTAGTATAAGTATTGATCCGCTCCGCCCTTCTGGAGGAGGATTCTTAGATCAGATCACTTCAGACAGAGTTCAGACAAGCCTTAGATAGCTTCAATACAGAGAGATTACACCTGTTAATTCTCTTCCCGCTTGGGAAATCTGTATG
>Ga0307511_10006053_pt1 | contig 12213 bp, 15 predicted proteins | sample 13_EM_MG_FD_200266 | JGI IMG/M metagenome (GOLD analysis project Ga0307511, IMG submission 200266) | Populus trichocarpa ectomycorrhiza microbial communities from riparian zone in the Pacific Northwest, United States - 13_EM | ecosystem: Host-associated > Plants > Roots > Unclassified | place...
TACATCAACATGCGAGGCAAAACGCAAGGCAAAACGCAAGGCAGACTCATACCTTAGGTATAGAATCGTGCCAGCAACTAATATGGCAAAGATATACCTCGATCTCGACGACGGCCCCAAAGATGTCGCTGACTTCTATCTAGTTACTCACATTGACAAGGATGATAGAATGAGGGACGCCTACATCGCATTCATCAGGATATGCCCCATGTGGAGCCAGCTCTATAACGCTCCAGAAGGGAAGAAAGGAGTAAGCAAGGACAATGGTTTCTTGTACAAGAAGAATGTGAAAGCAGAATGGAGGCTGGTTTTAACAAGCACGTTGAATATGAACGGTAAGAACTACCTCGAAGATGCAATCAAGGAAGCTCATGATGCCACGCAACATGGCGGAGTTGAGAAAACATTGTAATGGTTGCCTGATAAGTTCATGTGCCAGCCATTTTCAAGGCTCGTTAAGGAATACGTGGCGAGTTGCGATACCTGTCAACGGACGAAGAATAGCAACAAGCCACCACTAGGACAAGTAACTATGTTACATGTTCCTGCAAGAGCCTGGACGGATATCACTATGAATTTTATTAAAATGTCTCCTGTTTTCACTTATTGCTCTACTTTATACCCGAACATTCCTTTGGAAGATGATCATATGATTTGTTTCTCAAGACTTTGGACGATTGTGTGTAGACCATCAGGATTTATATTTCTCATTCCAGTTTCTGATAACCTTACGGCGGAGAAGTGCACTGATACCTTTGGTAAGCATGTTGCTTCTGTTATTGGTTATCCCTATTGTATTGTTTTTGATCGAGACACTCACTTTATGTCAGACTATTTCAAGCAGTGGGCAGCAAGAAAGGGAATCAAGTTGGAACGGTCTACTGCATACCCCCCTCAGACGGACGGTCAGTCAGAAATTGCCAACTAGGCAATCCTCCAAGCCGCACGTGTGTGCAAGATTGAAGGAAACGAATGGCTGCACAGACTCTCCGAGATTCAGCTGAAGTTGAACTCTTGAGACAACACCGCAAGACAACACAGTCCATTTTTTTAACTGCTAGGCTTTGAGGCAAAGCCAAGTCCTTCCTTCTTCCCTTACCCGATTACTCCTTATTCTCCTGCAGAGGACCGTCATCTTGACACCTCTCGCAACCTATACTCCTACAAAGTCAAGCAGGCAAAACAAGGCAACAAGAAGTGGTCTGTTCCACCACTTCTTTCACCTGGCCAAAAGGTTCTACTCTCTACGGAGAACATCAACCTTTTGAACACATCTAGGAAACTGAAACCTAGATCGGTCGGACAGTTCTGCATCCAACACGTCAACAAGAAGCGGAACAACTACACACTCGATCTATCAACAGATAGTCGACTCTCTGTTATCCATAACACCTTCCAAATCAGCAAGGACCAACCTTACGTTGAAAACGATTCAACCAACTTACCAGGTCATCACGAGGAACAACCGGGTGGGGTAACCGAAGGCAGATGGGAAGTCGAACAAGGACTCGAATTTCGTACCGCTCCTCGTACTGGCAATGGGCTATACGTGGTACGGTGGAAAGGGTACAGAAGTGATGCCGATGAATAGATCAACTTCGAAGACACACGCCTTGAAATAGTTCAAGACTTTTGGACAAGGGGAAACTATTCCCACACCTTCAAACAACGAAGATCCTCCAAGAAATACAAGAAGCGTCACACTCGAGAAACCCCCAAGTCAATTGTTCAAACTGAACGAGACAGAGTTCTTGCCCTCAGTCCTGACGATCAAGACCTAACCTCGGCTGCTACCAATCTTGTGGAAGACATCTTTAATGTTTTCCTAAAGTACTGATTTGCACTGGTTGAATCAACCTGGCAATCCCGCGTTCGTTCTTGTTATTTTAATTGTCGTTCAGAATTAACTATGGAACAAGGTATGGCAAACAAGGTATCTACTGCATGTTTTCATTATTCCTTGTGTCATGAATGCTCACTATGGATGATTTGGAAGTTACGTTGGTCTCCTAATGTTCATTGCGAAGATTGCTACTCTTATAACTGTCGTGCTTGCACTTGTTATTTCGCACTACTTCCAGCTTGGGCAAGACAACAAGAGTAGGAAATCCTTCTAAGTGGGGAAGGGTAACCGAAGACCGTTTCTTATATTTGTCGTAGTACGCATTTCCTAGTACCTATCATATGTATCAGATAGCTCGGGCATAGTACCTTATGTACTATTACCTTGAGGGTATACAGTCCTTATATATTTTTCCTTTACCATGATGCATTACGCATCCACACCTGTATTTCTGAGTACTGGAGGCCTGACCTCCCACACCTGTATTCATGGTCATGGAGGAGTGCTTTCTGGAACAGCCAGAAAACCAGTTTTTGAGACTCCAGAAGGCTTGGCAGCTAGTATAATTACTGAGCCGTTCCGCCCTTCTGGAGGAGGATTCTTAGATCAGATCACTTCAGAAAGAGTTCAGACAAGCCTTAGATAACTTCAAAACAGGGAGATTACACCTGTTAATTCTCTTCCCGCTTGGGAAATCTGTATGCTCGCAAAGACCCTCTGAGTCCTCGACTTAGCGGAACCAATAATAGACATACACTATCACTCCGGTGACAGTATTGACTCTGTTAAACGGCCCGCGGTGCTACTATTGGCATCGCCCAATATATTTTTTTTAACACACAAAATAATCTAACTGTTAGAACTTCTACCACGGACTAATCAGCCATTGGTATCTTTATAATACCTCCTCAGATATTACCTCTATCGGACGTCAACACATTCAACAATACATTACATTCAACGAAAGCTAGCAACAACAATCCAACACTGAGACAGAGATATTCTCAACCTGCAGCCCACAGAAGACCTTGCGCAAGACAAGGCAGAGCTCTAACGGGCATGTAGTATAGACCCTTAAACAATTCCACCGTCGTTCCATTACCTTACCCCACCAATATCGACGCCACCTCTTGCATTCCTGGCAACTACAATCCTCATTCATCTTCTTATACCAGTGAGCATAAGACATCGCAGCACCATTAGTTCCAGGAATAATTGCAGCGTATAAATACGCATCACCATCCCATGCCTCACCCTCGTTCTTCTCACCGTTAGAAGAAACATACGAAAGTACAGCAGGAACTACATAGCTACTTCTAGCTCCATCAAACACCAGATCCCCCACAGGCGAAGCACATCTATCCTCTTTCCCAACTGAACCACTTTCAGTTGGCATCAGCTCAAAAGTCGAAGAGTTAGAGCTATCCCATTATTACACATAAGAATAGCACCTCACGGTCTTCTTACCGCCACCCTCACTATCTCCAAAATCTTCCAATGGGAAGGGCATCTTAGGCGTCGTTGGTGTTACCCACGCCTCAGAAGTACCTACCATTGTAGGAGCGGAAGAAAATGACAAACCAGTATCCGTGCTCTCCTCGTTCCCACTATCCTGGCTACATATCAAACAGGCAGCCGACCCACAGTCATCAGAAATCGATCGGAAATCACTCACGTCCGGAGGGACGTGCTTATCCCCACAATACACGGACAAGGGTGAAAAATAACTCGTAATTTCCAAATGAGTAACCGACATTTTGGCCTCCAAGACGGACAAGCCGTACACCTACCACAAGACGCGAAGATTAGCTATGATTCCTGAGGACATCAAGAAGTTAATCTCCGACACACCACGAAAGAAAAGAGACAATCCTGAACCACAAACATTCGAGGAATCAGTCAAACCACCACCAGTTACCATCTTCACCATCGATGTTACAAAACCAGAAGAAGACTCCCCTCTCACAACATGGGAATTTGAGTCACCTCCAATGACAGAGGCAAACGGGAAGAAATTACAACCACAAATCCATGATATCTTTGCCTTTACACAAACGCTTGGGTATCTTCACTGCTTTCCTACTAAAGGACATCCAACTGCTTTGCGAAGCAACAACCAAACACTATCTTTGGCACACAACCATCCCATTTGAAAGTAAGGACTTGGAGCTTACCACAGTGCTTGCAGAGCGCCTGAAACGCCCCAAGATTCCTCAAATCACAGAACCTCACTGGGTTCTGAAGGAATGTGATAATATTATGTCCTTCATGCTCTTTAGTCAGCACCTCCTTCTACCTGTTGTACCAGCGCAGTTTGAGGACCCAACTATAGGCAAACGACCAAAAGGACAAGATAGAAGGGACCTTCCTGAGACACCAACCAAACAACCCTCCGCACCAGAAGTCAGCAGAGGATATCAAACTGGCATTGCGTTAGAAGACGACATTGTGGAACGTACCTCAGACACTGGCAACCCAAACAATGGAGAAGATGATGAGGACCAAACCCCTCACTTAGGAGGAGGTACTACAGTAGGAGGAGGGGATGATGATGGATATGATAGTAGCTCTAGCAGTAGCAGCTCTAGCAGCGGATCATCAGTCCACAGTCATAGAAGTATACACAAACCGAAGAAGCTCAAGAAGATCAAGAAACGGGCAGATCGTGGTAAGACACCAGAAGAACCGCAATGGGAAACGACGACAGGAATCTTGACACCTGCAACGTCATCAAAAATGTCCAAACGAATGAAGGGTATTAAAATTGATGCTCCAGAAAATCTCAACAGTGGAGATAAGAAATGCCGAGACTCACAGTATCTTGACACTTGGGTCAATACGATACAGAGATGGTTAAGTATGAAAGGTATAAGATTGGAATCGAATGAAGCTTTGGACTTTATCGGATTCCAACTGCAAGGCAGCGCACTCACTACTAATAACCATCACCTCATCAAGGAAATGGATAAGCCATTCTTTTTCAGCTTCATCCTAGTTCTACGGGAATTCCTTATTCCCTCCACAAGCAAGGACCTCCTATGGAAAGAATGGTAGGCCACATCACCCCACAAGGATGGACGACATATGGGAATCAAAACCTTTACCAACTGGCTGGAGGAACTTCAGATTAAGCTTATCGACAAGGATGGAAACTAATTCATTTCTGTAGAAGTCAAACGCAGGAAATCCCTCAACTACCTACCGGATTACATGGCAACCACCTTGGTTCCTCAAATACTTGATTCATGGACGTTCAACGCCTTGGTCAAGAAAGCGGAATCATACGAGTCGGCACGAAAACATCGGCGTATTTCAACTACACCCAAACCTACTCGCCAGCTAGCTACCCAACCAGCTCCGAACCCTAGTCGAAATCAGCGCAGGGATCGGAACACAGAAAACAAGAAAACAAGTTCTAATCTTGGAAGAACCCCTGCCACGAAAACAACAACCACCAAGGATACGGACTGGTAAGTGGTTAAGAAGACCATAAAATCAAAAGACAAGATGAAGTTGATCAGGAAACAGAAATGTCTGTGGTGCTGGGCACCTGGTCACACCTTCAAGGAATGCAAGAAGCGAATATCCAAATTAGCCATGCGCACTGCTGCACAAGTTCTATTCCTGCCACACACCGGCAAACCAGTTATCACCAAGAACAACTACGAGGGCAAAATCAAGGCCAAACCCCAGTCTACGAAAGTATTAGACTACAGCAGGGTTCGGGTCAAGGTTAACGGCCACCCTGCATTAGCCCTTGTGAATTTACATACGACTGGAGGAGATCTCATCAACGCAGAATTTGTGCACCTTTATGGCCTACCCACCTACGGAATCGACAAGAAGTCACGCAATACGGGGATCAAAGAATCAAAAGTTGTGATAGAAACGGCATGTGATGTCCAAATGGACTACGGAGGATATACAGAAACAAGAACGCTCTATTTAGCGCATCTTGCAGGCTGGGATATGATCCTAGGCAAGCCAGCGCTTACAGCTCTCAATGCCTTAATCCCAGCCGGACCAAAGCCTGTCACCATCCAACCTGAAGGGATAGCATGCTTTGCACTTAAGGAATGGAGGAAAGCAGGGCTTGCTACGGGGCAAGTCACATCTGCTGCCCTCTTTATAGAAGACGAAGAACTAGACTATCTCCTACAACTCTTCGAATTCATGGTCTCAGCCATGAGTCTCGGAGAAAGTCGGGAATTCAACCCAATCGTTGAATTTGCTCAGGTATTTCCAGCAACCACCACCAATGAGTTGCCACCCTTCAGAACTATCAATCACCGAATCTGCGCGAACCCAGCTCTACATGGGTACCAAAATGTTGACCCTCACCCTCCAAATTTTATGCTGAGCTCACCAGACAGCTCACGGAAAAAGAAGCAGCAGGCCGGATTTATCGTGCAGAACATGATACCAATGCGCTAGTTCTAATTCCACAAGTCAAATGAGATGATCCCACCAAACCCCGACGCATCCTAGATGCCAGGGATTGGAACCCTGGTGTTGATCCCAACGACTCACCCCTAAAAAGCATGGAGGAACTCAAGGAGCTAGTTGCTGCTCGGAAGTATTGGAGCAAGATTGACCTAGCAGATGGGTACCCCAACATCAGAATCGAAGAAGATTCAGAACAAGACTCCACCTTTCTGACACACATGGGATATTACCGCAGTCGCATTATGCAACAAGGCGACCGCAATGCTCCTGCCACCATAGTACGTGCCATGTACGAAGTCTTTAACAACAAGGTATTCAAGGACCTTGGCATCTACATCGACGATATTATTATCTTTTCAGATACCTACGATGCACATGTAGCTACCTTACGAAAGGTTCTACAACGACTCCTAGAGGAGAAGTTTTAGTTGATGGCTAGCAAATGCCAGTTCTTCACCAAACGTCTAGATATCCTAGGACACATAATAACTCCGGATTGGTTACATATGGATCCTAAGAAGGGCAAGAAACTATTGGACTTCAAGGTTCCCAGCAACCGTCGGGAACTACGAGGTATACTCAGCGTTGTTATATTCCTAAGCAAGTTTTGTCCGGAATTGGCATCCTGCTCAAGCACCCTCTCAGAACGGGAGGCCGAAAACGCACCCTGGAGATGGACAGAGGCCCATACCAGGGCACTCGAGAATATCTAGGAACTTGTGAATTCTCCACAGATTCCCAAACCTTGGGACCACTTCTCGGAAGCACCAAAATACCTGGTATGTGATGCTAGTGATATTGGACTAGGATCATGAATAGGACAAGGAGAACTAGGCTCAATTCGACCCTGTCGATTTCATTCTCAGAAATTCAGCCCAGAACAGCTGAAGTACCCCACCTACCAAAAGGAGTTACTCGCTATTGTTGACTCCCTGAAGTTCTATGAGGCTCAACTCCAAGACCACAAATTCACAGTTCTCACAGATCATCACATACTACTCTCTTTCCTCCGACCACGAGTAACATCTTCGAAGCTGGCCCGATGGCAAGCTTACATGCGATAATTCGACTTGGTCATTGAACATACGGCTGGAAAAGAAAACCTTTTGGCAGACGCTCTATCAAGGAAGCATGAATACTCCCTCGATCGCACTGAAGAACAGCACTTCATCCCTCAGAGCATCGATCCTACAGAAGACAACAGCAATATTCAAGACACTTCTATCACTACCAACAACCTTTCTATCTCTCCTATACCAGAAGAAATCACTATGGTTTCCCACGGCTGCATCAACTTCAAGCACATGGACTGCGACTACCACAAGTGCGCAGGCCTCGATGAAAGACTTGATCACCACCCCTCTTGTCCCTATCTCGACGACGAGAACAATGGGGACTATAAAGACTACGACGATATCAAGGAGGAAGAAATACAATGAGATGACGATACCCTCTCCACCATTCCCGACGAAATCTTTGACGGGTCTGAGTTCGATCCTCACCCCCACGTTGTTGAACATGATCAATTAAATGGTTAACATCACATCACGGCTCCCGCAGATGATATCTCCTCAGTCACCAACGATGACAACATTCCCGCCATTATTACAGACGTTGTTAATGATGCCTGGAAACACTACAAGCAGAATCGAAAGCAATACAATACGGACTGTCACGAACACTACTGCCACTGGCATGGTAGCTCACACCAGAATGGCAATCGCTACTTTCCCACCACCAGATGCTCAGTTTGCGGAACCTATGGACACGGATTTTTATACTGCACTCTAGCGGAGGCAGTTTATCAGAAGGAGAAGGAATTCCAGTCGAGTCAGCGAGACTCATGGAAATGGAAAGCTACCACTATCCCTCCTAACAACACCCCCTCTGCTGAGACTCCCGATATTGACATTGCAGAGCTTAACCTTAAAGAAGCTCCTAACCGTACTCACATGTGGTCTGCGGAAGAATGGGCAATCAGGAACGCTCCTATTGCCCGCCACGAACCCTGGTGTCAGCAACCCGAACGAAAAATCCCATGGGACTACAACATCAAAATCGTACCAGATGAAGAAAGATCCTCCTTCCTCTCTGCCGCAGTTACCACCAGATCACAATGCAATGCAGCTTCCGGAGAAGCTAGCAGATCTAACCAAGGTCATAATACCCTCCTATCCTGCACTAATCCTATGAGATATGTGCCAGGAGTGGGATTTATACACCAACAATATATACATCTAATGAGGAGAATAACCACGTTCAAGACCCTCAATGACAGGAGAAGACGTCAATTCCTGCTGCACCCACTGCCACTCGTCAATACAACTTCTACAAAGGCGAGGGACACTATACATCAACAGGCGAGGAAAAACGCAATGCAGACTTAGACCTTGGGAATACAATCGTGCCAGTAACCAATATGGCAAAGATATACCTCGATAACGACGACGGGCCCAAAGATTACCCTGACTCCTATCTCGTTGCTCATGTTAACAAAGATGATAGAATGAGGGATGCCTACAACCCATGCATTCGGATATACCCCATGTGGAGCCACCTCTATTACGCTCCAGAAGGGAAGAAAGGAGTAAGGAAGGACAATGGGTTCTAGTAGAAGAAGAACGAGAAAGGAGAATGGTGGTTGGTTTTACCAAGCACGTTCGATATGAACGATAAGAACTACCTTGAAGATGCAATCAAGGAAGCTCATGATGCCACGGCACATGGCGGAGTTGAGAAAACGTTGAAATGGTTGCCTGATAAGTTCATATGCCAGCCATTTTCAAGTCTCGTTAAGGAATACGTGGCGAGTTGCGATACCTGTCAACGGACGAAGAATAGCAACAAGCCACCACTAGGACAAGTAACCATGTTCCATGTTACTGCAAGAGCCTGCACAGATATCACTATGGATTTTCTTAAAATGTCTCCTGTTTCCACTTATTGCTCTACTTTATACCCGAACATTCCTTTGGAAGACCATCATATGATTTGTTTCTAAAGACTTTAGACGATTGTCTGTAGATAATCAGGATTTATGTTTCTCATTCCAGTTTCTGATAACCTTACGGTGGAGAAGTGCATAGATACCTTTGATAAGCATGTTGCTTCTGTTATTGGTTATCCCTATTATATTGTTTTTGATCAAGACACTCTCTTTATGTCAGACTATTTCAAGCATTGGGCAGCAAGAAAGAGAATCAAGTTGGAACCGTCTACAACATACCACCCTCAGACAGACGGTCAGTCAGAAATTGTCAACTAGGCAATCCTCCAAGCCGCACGTGTGTGAAAGGTAGAAGGAAATGAATGGCTATACAAACTCTCCGAGATTCAGCTCACGTTGAACTCTCGAGACAACACCGCAAGAAAACACAGTCCATTTATTTCACTCCTAGGCTTAGGGGCAAAGGTAGGTTCTTCCTTTTTCCCTTACCAGATTACTCCTTATACCCCTGCAGAGGAATGTTATCTTGACACCTCTCGCAATCTATACTCCTCAAAAGTCAAGCAGGCAAAACAAGCCAACAAGAAGCGGTCTGTTCCACCACTTTTTTCAGCCGGCTAAAAGGTTCTAATCTCTACGGAGAACATCAACCTCTGGAACACATATAGGAAACTGAAACCTAGATGGGTCGGACCTTTCTGCATTCAACACGTCAACAAGAAGCGTAACAACTACACACTCGATCTGTCAACCGACAGTCGACTCTCTCTTATCCACAACACCTTCCACATCAGCAAGATCAAACCTTACGTTGAGAACAATTCAACCAGCTTCCCAGGTAGTCACGAGGAACAACCTGGCGAGGTAACGGAAGGCAGATGGGAAGTCGAACGAGTACTCGAATTTCGTACCGCTCCTCGTACTGGCAAAAGCCAATACCTTGTACGTTGGAAAGGGTACGTAAGTGATGACGCTGAATGGATCAACTTCGAAGACATCAACCTTGAAATCGTTGGAGACTTTTGGACAAGCCGAAACTATTCCAACACCTGCAAACAACGAAAATCCTCCAAGAAAGACAAGAAGTGTCACACTCGAGAAACCCTCAAGTAAATTGTTCAAACTGAACAAGACAGAGTTCTCGCCATCCGTCCTGACGATCAAGACCGCCCCTCTGCTGCCACCAATCTTACAGAAGATATCTTTAATGTTTTCCTAAGGTACTGATTCGTACCGGTTGAATTAACCTAGCAATCCCACATTCCTTCTTTTGTTTTAATTGTCGTCAAGAATTAACTATGGAAGAAGGTATGGCAAACTAGCTATCTATCGGATGTTTGCATTGTTCCTCATGTCATGAATGCTTATTATGGATGATTTGGAAGTTACATTGGTCTCCTACTGTTCATTGCTAAGATTGCTACTCTCATAACTTGCGTGCTTGCACTTGTTATTTCGGACTACCTCAAGTTTGGGCAAGACAATAATAGTAGGAAATCTTTTTAAGTGGGGGAGTGTAACAGAAGACCGTTTCTTATATTTATCTTAGTACGCATTTCCTACCACCTGTCATATTTACTAGATAGCTTGAGCCTAGTACCTTATGTACTATTACCTTGTGCATATCCGGTCCTTATGTAGTTTTCCTTTACTAGTATGCATTACGCATCCATACCTGTATTTCTGAGTACTAGAGGCCTGACCTCCCACACCTGTATTTATGGTCATGGAGGGGTGCTTTCTGGAACTGCCAGAAAGCAGGTTTTCTGGAAAGGCCAGAAAACATGTTGTTCAGACTCCAGAAGGCTTGGTGGCTAGTATAAGTACTGAGCCGTTCCCCCCTTCTGGAGGAGGATTCTCAGATCAGATCACTTCAGACAGAGTTCAGACAAGCCTTAGATAGCTTCAATACACAGAGATTACACCTGTTAATTCTCTTCCCGCTTGGGAAATCTGTATGCTTTCAAAGACCCTCTGAGTCCTCGACTTAGTGGAACCAATAACAGACATACACTATCACTACGGTGATAGTATAGACTCTGTTAAACTGCCCGCGGTGCTACTATTGGCATCGCCTGTTACAGGTCAATACTGCTGTTAGTGGACCCAGAGGAAAATCTCCTTGCCATATCCTCCTAGGCTTTGACCCAAAGCTAGGATCTACACCACTCCCCATACTAATACTTATCTTTTTCAATCCAACCAAAAGATTCTATGAGGCTGCAGAAAACCTTACCAAAGCCAAGATCCAGCAAACACACCAAGCCAACAAAAAGAGAAGTGCATCCCCTGCCTACCCTGTTGTATCCAAAGTCATGCTATCAACAAAGAACCTCCCAGCCAGATACAACTCCTCCAAAATATCCCCTAAATGGATAGGACCCTTCAAAGTCACTAAAGAGTTAACATTCACCCAAAATGTTGAACTTGACCTTTCAGAAAACCCTGACCTCTCAAATATCAGTCAAGTCTTCCACACCTCTGCTTATCAAACCCTATTTCCCAATTCCTACCAAATTCACAGGTGGAGAAAAAACCAAGCTAAGACCTGTTGATGAAAAAGAAAATAGGTATGAGGTAGAAAGAGTGATGGAATACAGAAGCCAACCACGTACTGAACTCCCCCAATATATGGTCAGATGGAAGGGATATGACTACCACTAAGATGAATGTGTAAATGACAAAGACATTGAACACTCAGTAAAGAAAGATTTTTGGCTAAATGGGAACAAAGGTACTACTTATAGTAGGAGACCAGTTAATAAGAAAATGTGGCAAAATGGTAAAGGAAAGAGCAGGGAAGCAACACTTAGGATGATTGCTGCTGAAAGAGATAGGATCCTCAATCCCCCTGTTACTTCTCATGCTACTATTGTTAAACCCCCTATTAAGAAACTTTTCTATATTGATAATACCTTTGGGTATAATCATGTCCAGAAAGCTTATGTCATGCACTAAGAAGATGCATTTCATTTTT
>Ga0307511_10006054_pt1 | contig 12212 bp, 18 predicted proteins | sample 13_EM_MG_FD_200266 | JGI IMG/M metagenome (GOLD analysis project Ga0307511, IMG submission 200266) | Populus trichocarpa ectomycorrhiza microbial communities from riparian zone in the Pacific Northwest, United States - 13_EM | ecosystem: Host-associated > Plants > Roots > Unclassified | place...
GTATGAGTTCAAAGAAAGATGGTTCGAAAGCATGCAAAAGAATAGAAACAATTTGAAAGCAGCTTGAGTGGAAGATTCAATACAGATTAAGGCTGTCGTTAGGGTTGAGCATGGGACGATGATGAGCTATCCCCCCAACTTACTATGCTACAGACATGGATTACAGGTACAATATGTTAGGGTATGCTGGCGAGAGGTAGATGCATGGGCTGATGCCACGTTGTGTCAGGCACAGGAGAGCCTGCGAGGGAGCGTTCGGCAATTGTTGCGGTCAGTTGTAGGGTGTTCGTCTGAGACTGGATGACGGACACAGGCTCCGATTCGGAGCCCCGAACAACAGTCGTTATGGGCTGGTTGTGTGGGTAATAGGACTGGCGTGGTGAGGACAAGAAATCATACACGGTGAATCTGGATGGCAAATGAGAACCATCAGTAATACCATGATACGAAAAGAAAATCCTCACTGTTCTTCGAGTTGTCTAAGTTCTGGTTTCATTTTCTCTAGATCAGGATTTGCTTTGCGCTTCGTGTGGGTGAGAGGTTTCTCTGCCATCAGGAATTCATCGAGTTCATGAGATACATCAAAATTGGCTTTCTTTATCTGCAAGCATCAGTATTAGTATTGGTCCTTTCCCCCGAATGGAATGACCTGACATCGGGTATGAACAATGGCTGCAGTTCTTTCTTGGCTAGCTTATCCCAGTCCAAACTGGATATCCAGGGATGTCGTTTTATGTCCTGGAAACCATTTCCTGTAGGTTTACAACCAAGTCGCTGGCTGACAGTGCGCTCAAGGAGCTGCTCCAAGCATTAACGACGGTCCACCAATTAACAATCTGTGGAAGCATACCCCCTGAACAAATTCAATAGCATCAGGGCTGCACCTTTGACCAGCATCGTCCGGGAACTTCAAAGAGTCCTTGAGGATGGAATTTGTCATCTTCTCCGTTGTACGTCCCTCGAAAGGGCGCCGATTGAACAAGAGTTCATAGGTAGTGACACCAAGGCTCCACCAATCAACACACCATGTGTAGCCTCTCCTGCTGATTAATTCGGGGGCCATATAAGCCATGCTACCTGCGACACTAGTATGCATTCGGCGTTCCGAATAGTGAATTGCAACGTTGAAGTCTGTGATATGAGCATGACCCTGCGAATCAAGTACAATGTTATCTGGTTTTAAGTCACTGCGTAAATAGCCAGTCGGTCAAATAGCCTTCTCGTGTGATGATAAAACTGACCGGTGAACGATTCTGCGTCTGTGAAGGTATGCCAGGGCGGAAGCCAATTCCGCCACCCAAAAGCGTACAACATGTTCCGCAAGGGTTCCTTTGCGCTCTAGATGGACTGATAAGAAGCATGAGATAGCGCAGATATGGACTTGCAGCCCACTCACATCGAAGGTCACCTCCGAGCATGAGATCCAAAACAAAAAAACAGTTCTCATCATCTTGGAAGGCGTATCGGAGATTGACAATAAATGGATGGTCTATCTGATTCAGAATAAGCGTCAACTATTGTGTCACTGAGTGGACCCACGGACCTCTTCCAGTAACCGACGTTCCTGTATGATGTTAGCTACGGCTTTTTGTTTGATACACCGTGATTTATCGATGTATTTGAGGGCATATAGTTTCTTCGTTTTCTTGTGTTCGACCACTCTGACCTGTGGAGCATCATGAGACACAGGATGGGAACTAACGATCTGATGTGACGGACTTTGCCAAATGCACCTTTGCCCACAGCACGATGGAGGTCGAAATGAAACAGATTCACTTCACAATCAAAATCAACGGGTTGAGAAGAGCAGCATCCCATGTTTCATAAGAGAGACACAGAGTAAGGACTGGCTGGGGAGCTACTCGGACGACTTTATCGGCGGCAAAAGAACAACAAGGTATGCTTTTGGTAACTCACACTGCGACGGTTCATATTCTGAACGACTTTGTGTCTGGAATGGACAGTGGAATTACATAATCGGAACGTGGTCAGCTGTACTGAGTCAGGGGAACCGATTTACGGCTTTTAACACTGCGTTGGACTTTCAAGTTGGTTGGACCAGCAAACTTTTGCGTTGCTTTGGGTCTGGAAATCTGTGGACCTGCGTTTGATTGACTCGCCTTCGTTGATTGATTCCCCACTTTGGAATCCGGAGAATGGATTTCGAGGAGCAGATTACCACTGGGCTTCTCGCTCCCACCCAGGAATTCATTGCTTCCGTCAAAGTATTTCCACTGATACCTTACCTGAAGAAGGATGTTATCGTGAGTTTTTCTCATTTGCCTTGCCTCCCCCCACACCTCTGACCAATACCAGAGTACCATAGGTTTGTAGATCCGTCCACTTTGTGTTGCCACAATGTTGACTGTCAATGCATATAGATTCGCCTTTGAGCTGGGAGTAAGTAGCGCTTGTATTGTGTCTATTTCACCATTGTCATCTGGTCGTTGCAGCCAGCTCACAGCATCGGACATCAACTTTGCCGTCGTACGACCACTAGTTTTAAAGTATGCAAGGTTAAGGAATATGGCCATCGTATACGCATGCATGGTTGTACGCTCCTACTTTCTGACACAGTCTGCTTCGGATCTTGCACATTCTAGTATCTTGCTTTCTCGCGCAACACTCTGTGAAATCATGGCTTTGAAGCTTCTAAGTCACTTTGCCGCCAGTCAGATCCAGTTAGTAGCCGTTCTGACTACACCGTGGAACCCTCTCTCCGGGGCACCCGCGGACGTTGTTCAAGAGGTTCAGGAAGCCCTAGGAGGCGAGGAGTGCATGGAGAATGCTCAGAGTGCCATCGAGGTTAGTGTCTCGTCCGGCCTGTTTATGTCACATTGACCACGTATGGTTCAACCACAGATCGCAATAGCCACCAAAGCGAAAGCATTCGTAGCGTCCCCTATTGTGCAGAGTATTGTGAATGACATGTATACCGGGCGTATCTTCTTCACAACCACTTCCAAGACATCAATAGTCGCTGACAACTACAAGCAACGAGCTATTGAAGTATACGACGTGCGAAAAGCACCTTTCTTAGACCATTATAGGTCATTGCTTTTTTTCGCTGATCTGTTGGTGATGCTTACGTCAACGCAGGCTGAGAGTTCCTCGATATTCTGGTATATTGCATTTCATGGATATCGCGATACTCCTACTCGTTTTCGTAGCATTCCTACAATGTGTGCCTTTTCTTCTCATCTTGAATTCATCTAATACAGTGCAGCCGAAGATGCGAATTATGTATCTTTTTGGGAGGGGGTTTTCCTCGTATTTGCTGTTGCATTTTCCCTGCAAGAGTACACGTCCACAAAAGAACACGGATGGCAAAGTAGGTGTACATGCAAAGCCACACATTTTGTTTACTCATTCTTTTTGCAAGTTTACATCTCCAACGTAATGCATTTGCCCCTAGATCTTGAATAAATTTAAGACGCGTTGTTCTGGATAGGTCTGGAATGCTTTTGACACGTCATTTGTTGTGATCTTCTTCGTCTATCTTGGTCTACGTATCAAAGGCCTCATCCTTCATGATAGTAAGTGTTTGAGAACTCCTTGCAATGTTTCTCTTACCCTCACTCCCAGATGATACCTCGCGGCTCGCATTCGATATATTAGCTTGTGCTGCCTGTGTCCTCGTCCCTCGGTAGGCACATATGAATCCAACACTGTTATTGGTTTATCTGATTACATCTTTCCTTTAGTTTGGCTTTCTATGCTATAGCTAACAATGTTGTCATCCTGTGGGTCTGAATATTGCAACAGCATTGTCAATTTCGCTGAGCCAATGACAAGTGCCTTGCGGGCAATGATCTCTGAATTCTTGTTCTTCGTTTGCATTGCAGCGACATGCTTTTCTGGTCTTCTGTTAACACTGTTTACTGTTTGTGGGTATCTAATTCTGTCAATGGAGTCCGCAATCTCTAAAATGTACTTTCCAGCGCACGGGAGCTGGACCCTTAGTAGGATTGCGTGGCTAATTGTGGAAGTCTGGTTTGGCGGTGCCTACATAAGCCTTTCGCAAGCCAAAAGCTTCCATCCAGTCCTCGGACCCGTATTGATGACTTGTTTTGCCGCTTTGTCGAACACCCTCCTTCTGACCAGTGAGTAAATCACTATTGATGTTGGAGTCCCTATTGACCCCAGCAGTCCTTATTTCAATCCTGTCAAATACGGCGGCTCGAATTGATGCAGTAAGTGTCCGAATGTTCATTGCACGTAGCCCATCTTTTAGTGACTTCACCCATGGCAGAATGCAACTCAGGAGGTATGATATACGTCCATGCTCTATGATGTGTCTGACAGGCTTGAAGTATCTATTCCAACGCACTATTGCTACTATTGAAGGGTAAGTCGATAGTCTTACCTTGTGTTAGTGTGATGTGAATTGTGTTACAGAGGAAAGTCCGATGCCCTGTTCAGCTATCAGCCTCCTTTCAATATCCTGGCGTTTTTGATACTAAAGCCAGCGAGTTACATAGTATCTCCACGGAAACTCCATTCAGCCAACGTCTTCCTCATCAAACTCACTGTACGTATGATCTATTTCCTTTCTATCGTCACCTGCACTGGCGTGATTGACAGTCGTTCCCAATTTTGATTATCATTGCTCTTTACGAGCGGCAATTGGCTACTTTTGAGAATGCAAACCGATCTGGCAGGGATAGAATATATCCCCGCTATCAAAACGTTCCACGCCAAATCCGAAACATGCCCGTTGTCGAATATCTGTTTGGATCCCAAGCCGCGGACCTATATGATGCTATCTTCGAAGTTGAGGATTCTCGGGACTTCAACCTTTTTAACGAGATAGATAATGAAGAGCCGAGTGGACTTTCTCCCATGGCCCCTTCCACTGCGCCCGCGGGTTCCTCACCTTCTGGCCAGCCCTCGCTCTTGGTGGAAGATCGGCGAAGCAGGTCACCTTCCAGAAATAGGAAAATAAGCGCGCTCACTCCGCTGGAGGAGATTTCGAGTACTGCTGAAGTTCTGTCACTCGAGACGACGACACCATTTACGAGACTCTTTAGTCGGAGGCCAACTGTTCCTTCTCTTAGAGTTGACAACCTAGGAGCTGCACAGCTAGACTCCGAAGGTGGTTTGCAGCGGTTTCAATCCTTGCTGGAAGAGTGTCGAGAGCTCCCCGTCACTCGCATCAGAGATGAGATGAAGGAATTGCAGGTGAGTTTATTGCTATGTGCTTTGAAAGTTGTATCGATGGTGTGATACCAGGGACGGCAGGCGCGCATTGAGACCTTGTTGCAAAAGTTGACTGGAATCCTGGCAAACGATAAGGCCACCCCCATACACCTTACTACGAAGTCATAACCGTAATGACTATCTTGACTTTCATGTGTACTCCGTCGGTTGCGCGACCCGAATGATATGCGATTATGTGGTGCTATGTACGAGATCACTCAACACAGTTTTTAGCCGCTTGCCATAGCGTCGAAAGACTCCACTGTTGCCTTGGCATCCTGGTGTCAACGTTCCAACCCTGGCCCTTTGGTGTTCGTGCTGAACTTCTCACAGCTAGTGTTGTATGCATTCTCATGACATAACTCACTCGAATCTCAGACACTGCGATGTCATGAAAGTCGTCCTCGATACCCCTGCTTGTGTCAATGATGTCATTGGGACGTCTAACAGACTTCGAGAAGTTCAGGGTAATTTCCCTCAATACCAGCGTGAGCGTGTTATATCCCTAGCTTCCGGGTACACCAAGTTCGTGTCTGGTGGGGATTTAAGTGTTTCCCTTGACAAATGTTCGATGACGGACATCCCAGTGCGATTTAGCTTGAGAAAGGATCCGGCTCTGGATGTTCTCCAACCAGAAAAGACCCGAATATATTCAGATTCTGAAGTCTCTTTAAGAGGTCCGGACAAGAGCGTCAAACTCTCCCTGACTTCGACCAGGTAAGTTAGTCAGTATGTCAGCATCGCCAACTTGTCGGATCAGGATTTCGCCAAATGGTGTGGTATAATTTCAAGGACCTGAGCATCTCATCATTTCGATTCTTTGCCAAGGCAGGTGCGAGAAGTAAACCCCAGACTCAAGTTTGCTTGATTGATACCCTTCGAACCACATCACAGAGTTTTGATCGTTCGAGTGGCTCGATGGTAGTTTTGCTTGATCAGTGGCCCTGGAACCTCAGGCCCATGCGAGATCCAATCCGAACGAATGGCTGTTCTCGTCGAATGGCCTTTCGATGATGGTGGTCTGTGCTTTGTGCCCAATGGTTTGGCCACTGTTTGCTTGCTCTCCTGTGTCTCTTCCGATGCCTCCAAGGATCCTGATTGGGCAGCAGAGAAACGTGTGAACATAGCACGGTACAGCCTGGCCTGCTCGAGCACTATCGCGTAAGGGGCGTAATAGTTAGGTATGTATCGAATGATGGGCTAAGTCCTTGTCTGTGAAGCTCTTGAGATTTGAGTGTTCTCTGCTTGATATAAACCCACCACGCTTGACCGTAGCCCGAATCGCTTCCCTCCCCATAAGTGATAAGTGACTCTCACTCGGGAGTAACTTGCGATTCCCTTCCCCCGCTGCCATGGCTTTCAATGCTAATAGGCTAGCGTCCGAAGACGGCGACTGCGACCGCGATATGGCCAGCATCCTCGACGAGCGTCGGCGCGTGGCCCTTGCTGAAATGGACAACGCGCCCTTCTCGTCCGTTTCATTTCCTTGTTCTCGGTAATTCCTCACCTTTGCCCCAGATGGTTCCACGTCAAGCTTTGCACCGTCGCGGGCATAGGCTTCTTCACTGATGCGTGCGTATTTTTGCCCGGCATCATTTAGATCTCGCTTATAGTGACTCATTTCTAGCTATGACATATTCGCAATAGACATTGCGGTGAACATGCTCAAGTTTACCTATGAAGACGGTACCTCCTCTCCTGCCGATACGTCGGTATACTCATATGCCTACCAGGCTACATCTCCCCTTGGAAATCTACTGGCCTCAAGGTAGCATCAGCCATAGGAAATCTTGTTGGTCAACTCATTTTCGGCTGGCTCGCCGATTTTTACGGTCGTAAACGCATGTGTGCGTGACAGACGCTGCCCTTGTTGGACTTCATCTCATCTCATCACACTGACGGACAGACGGCATTGAACTCATGATTATGGTTACCGCAACCTTCTGCCAAGCACTGTCTGGTGAAGCACCGGCAGTTGGAATCATTGGCGTTCTGATATTTTGGCGTTTCATAGTCAGTACCCCGATCATCGCATATATCTCGTTCATCTAAAGTGCCCTGTAGATGGGTGTTGGTATCGGAGGTGACTACCCCCTCAGCGCGATTATCGCTTCCGAATTTGCGGCTACAAAGATCCGTGGTCGCCTCATGACCGTAGTATTTGCATGCCAGGGCTGGGGCCAATTCAGTGCGTCTCGCTGCCCTTAGCCTACTCCTGTCTTCTCATAGTTTACTCCAGCATCTGCTATCGTTTCCATCACCATTTTGTCTGCCTTCAAGAATGCAATCCTCTCTGCACCTTACCCTGCCTCCACGCCAATTGACTACTGCTGGCGTATCCTCATTGGCTTCGGCTGCATTCCCGGTGTCATCGCCCTCTACTTCCGCCTTACAATCCCTGAGACCCCACGTTTCACCATGGACATCGAGCGCAACGTCTCCCAAGCTTCCAAGGATATCCATGCTGTCTTAGGGACAACCACTTATGTCGTCGACAAAGCTCTCACACGACCCGCAAAAGTCCCTAGAGCAAGCTGTGCAGATTTCACCGCCTATTTCTCGCAGTGGAAGAACCTCAAGGTCATCCTTGGCACAGCATACTCCTGGTTCGCTCTCGACGTGAGTTTATTTCCTACTTCCAAGGCATCCTTGTTATTCACTTTCCGTAGATCGCCTTTTACGGCCTTGGTCTGAATAGCTCAATTATCTTATCCGCCATACACTTCAGTCCATCTGAGCCCACAAGCACATCTCTTTCCGTCTTCCAGGGCCTTCGAAATAACGGTATCGGAAACCTCATTCTCTCCGTCGCAGGTCTCATCCCAGGATACTGGGTGTCCTTCTTTTTCATTGACACGTGGGGTCGCAAACCGATTCAATTGATGGGATTCATTATCCTCACTATTCTATTCCTCATCATGGGTATCACACTGTATCTTATTTGATATGTTCTGTCTCTCATTCGCATACTCGTAGGTTTTTGCTACGACTCGCTTCTTGCCTCGCAGTCCGGCAGGCACATGTTTGTCTTCCTTTACTGCCTAGCCAACTTTTTCCAAAACTTCGGTCCTAACACGACAACGTTTATTATTCCTGGCGAGGCCTTTCCGACACGGTACCGATCTACCGCCCATGGTATTTCCGCTGCTTTTGGAAAGCTGGGCGCCGTTGTCGCTCAGCTCGCTTGGGGAGGGACTGGAGGATCCGTGAAACTGATCATGCAGATATTTGCATTTATTATGTTGACGGGCGTATTCTCGACACTGCTCCTCCCTGAAACCAAACAAAGGTCGCTGGAGGACATTTCGAATGAAGAGCAGCGCGGCTACATCACTGGTATGTGTCGTTCCTTGACTAGTTGAACCAAGTTGACTTCATATATCACCGTTTTCAGGTGTCGTAGATCCATTACGCGAGCTACCACGACGGTGGTAGACCTTTCGATGTCATGTTTGGGATCATTAGTATTTCTCTCGTGTATCGTAATGTAACAATGGCCTCACTAGGAGCTAGGTACGGCTCCCTATTCTACTTGGTACTGCTGCTATATATGCTGTCGTTGGCCTGTATAAAATTATAGGGGCTATGTAGAAGTGGTTCTTTCCGCCGCTCGACTCCAAGGTGCCATGGCTATAAACTGTAACGACTTACGAATTTTAACGCCTCGGATTTTACTTACTCTTCCTGTTGCTTTGTTCTTCCCCTTTTAGATACTCGTTTATTCTCCCACCGCACGTAGAAAGTACTTAAGGACGTAGGATATTCGATGTATCTCCCCAGTCTACTTCTTACAGAGTTTCTTGGCCAGTTCTTCCTGAGCGAACCAAAGGAATCTTCTACAACGGACTACCGTGACTGAATGCACTGCATTCCGTTACATTACTTAACACTCAGGACTATCAGGCGTGCAGTTTAGAGGATAAATGTATGTGTGATACAGGATATCACCAAAAGGATCCCACTGTCTGCATGTATAAAATCTCCATTACGGAGTGGAACTTCCAAAGAGTAGTATGACATCCTCGCGGAAGACGTGTCTCTAGCAAAGGAAACGAACATACGGGTCATCCTGTCATTGCTATACTGATTCTGACTCAGTTCTATCTGTGAACAACGAACAGACCAGATGATCGAGTTTCCTCATTTCTAGGATCTTCATGAGTCGTTCTACCATCTCTTCTCGCGTTCCCGATGCAATGACGGACGGGTTAACTGAGGCATGCGCTTTAAGATTGCGCTTGAGAGCCGATTCGGACAACGTAGAGCAAACTGATGGATCGACAACCAAAGGGGATTCGGGATACCGGAGATACTGCTTGTCGAGGCCTGACATTCCTTTAGACAAAGTGGTACACAGATTGGGAAAGAATGGGCCCCACTATCGATGTATTTCTCACAAGCTTCCGGGATTTCGACTGCTGGAGTACGGCCTTCCTCGATGATCGTCTGCGTCAGCTTTCGAAGACCGGGCATGCCAATGGAGGTGCCATAAATGGAGAGGAATTCGAGTTCCTTTAAGAGTATGATAGCTGGTATTGCGTCATCATCGATCTTGAGATTAAATGACAGGTGGAGAGTTTCGAGATTTTCCTTCAAACTGACCAGGAGAAAGACCCTGTAAACCAGAGTAACGATCTATGGAAGGTCGTCTCAAGAAAAGAACGCGCGAACGCTTCATTTCCAACTCCAGTGGCTTCAAAGGAAAGCTTCTTCAACTGCCGGAGACTTTGAATATGAACTAACTCAAAATCTCGTTGGAATCGGCCGCCGTTGAAGGAGAGCTCCGTCAGATCTTTGAAACGTCCTGGCATGCTGACAACTAAACGGCATTAGGCATTCAAAGAACCTGTTGTCAGCACAATACCATGCAAGATACTGGACTGTTGCAGGTTAAGCCCGTTTTCATCGCACAAGGTAGGTCCTAATTCCAAGCAGTGAAGCTTTGTCCTGCTTAGCAAATCTAGGACACGTTCATTGAGAAGGCCTGTGTCGCGTCAGTATCCCAGCATCAAAAATCGACTATAAATATGTATCATGTACCCTTTTCAGCAAGATAATCTGCGATCGCTTGATGTTTGTACTCCTCGGTCTTTTCTGGGTCGAGAATGCACATGGTTAATGCGTGTCTAAAGCCGAGTCCTGGGAAGATGTCATCCAGCTGTGCGAGAACAGCCTGAGTAGTGAGCAGTGGCTGTTGACTGCTGGCTGGTGGCGGAGGTCAGAGCACATTGAAAAAGGATATAACGAAAGCAAAACGCTCGAAAAGGTTTATACGCTAGAGTGAAATTTAGTACCTGTGGGCAGTGGCTCCACTAAGTGCAAAGCCCTTCGATCAATCGAGAACTTTTCAAGCTCGTCATTTTTCCCAAACGATAAGCGATTGTGAGGATCCCGGTCACTAAAAGATCCAGCGGGAACCGTGCTGGAATATCGGGAGCGTTTGACGACTGTATGCGCACGAGCCAAATAACTGGTCGTGAATATAGGTCGCTTCGACGTCGCCAAATGTATATATTGCCAAGCTGGTCCAACCGGACCACAGGTAAGCACAGGTGCTCTAGCCAGGTCGTCAGAAATTTGATTGCGTTCGAAATCACTCAACTTGATCGATGAAGGGACGTTCCTGGATGCAAGGGGACTGCTGGGAAAAGGCGAGGAACTCGCCGTGTCCTGGGGTGTTTCGTCCGGCTTTCGGACACCCTCCTTGAAGACGCCAGCCCCAAGTTTCCAAAAGGGAGAATGCATGGTAAAATGGTGGAACGGGTTCGAACTGGATTGCAAAGCCTGGCGCAGCATGGTCAAGTACGCTGAGGGTGAAATATTCGGACAGTAACAAGGGTTGTCGCCATCAATGAGGGGTTGTATGGATGCCATGATGGAGTAAGCAGGTGAGAGGAAGACGAATTTACATAAGAACAACTACCATAGGAACATCGACACGTGTGTACTTACAACACAGCTAGGATATCGTACATGGCACCTCCCTCCAAAAACTGCCGATAATCTGATTCGCATGACAAACAAGGAAAGGTATTATGCACTCTTTCGCCAACTCTTACTAACCAGCAAAGACGGTACTTCCAAAAAATTGTCCCGGCACCGACATGAATGGATTATGAATCCCCCGAAACATCAGGGATTCCTCCTCCAACTCGCGATGAGAGAGTCTCTGCGAATGCGTGGAGAACGAGAACACTCGTAATGTCGGCCACGAAGAAGGGTCTAGCGCTCTCTGGAGTTCCTTTGGTAAACTTGATATGACAATGGGCAGTGAATATCGCAGTTCCTCTAGGCCAGCCTCGACCAATGGAACGAGGGCCATAAGAGTACGCGCTATGAAATAATGTCCGCGCACATCCATCGGTTGTCGCCCGAAATTGAGATGGATAGATTTTAATGAAGCCGAGAATCGCTCGTTGAGAAGATCAAGAAGCGATTCATACGTGCTCAGTTCTATCCTACAATCTTCATGTTCGATGGTGAAGTCGGCAAGCGTTGATTTTGGGAGTCGTTCAAGGAAATCGTTCGCAATGGTAGGATCCCCGCAGAAGATCAGCCGGCGGAGAACCGGAAAGACAGGTAAGACTGATTGCCACTCTGCAAGTGGCTTTCTCAAGTGTATACTGAGTGTTGCAACTGGTGATTCGCAAAGTACCCCGCACAGGTACTGGAAATCACGATAGGAGATGGAAGCTCGAGTAAGGTCAACTTCTTGGAGGTATGCAAGTCTCAAGGGTTGAATCTGTTCGGTAACAGGGAAATGGAATACTCCACGCAGACGGAATTGTTCCAGGAAAGGAGTGTGGGAGGCCAACTGTACCAGGGTATTCGTGTGACCGTCTGCATCCAGTCCGTAGTTCCCCGCAAATGATGTGAGTGACCGAAGATTCGAAGGAAGTAGCTTCTTATCGTGTACTCCTGGCTCTGAGAGGAAACAGAGGAGAGAATGCAGGTTGGGGAACAGATCGAGTCCATCCCCAGCACGCAGGGCAGCCAACCTCGGATAGATAAGC
>Ga0307511_10006057_pt1 | contig 12207 bp, 9 predicted proteins | sample 13_EM_MG_FD_200266 | JGI IMG/M metagenome (GOLD analysis project Ga0307511, IMG submission 200266) | Populus trichocarpa ectomycorrhiza microbial communities from riparian zone in the Pacific Northwest, United States - 13_EM | ecosystem: Host-associated > Plants > Roots > Unclassified | place...
TTTAATTTCTTCTAACTTGGTCTATATACACCTTGATATCAATGAATAAACAGTGGCCTTTATTTCATCTTTTCTCCTCCTCTTTTTTTTCTTCCTCATCACGAGCTGGGCAATTAAGATTTCTCATCTTTTAACTTGGAACTTATTATGTTACTGATATTATTTTTTTGACTTTGATCATCTTAGCTGGCAACATACCATTTTCCATCTTTTTAACTTTTTTCAAATTTATTTTGGGTCTAAAACTTTATTTCTCTTATTTTTCGATCTCTAGTTTGAGGTATGAGAGAGAAAGTTACCGGGTTCTGATTATAAAAAAAATATAATTTATTAATTTATTAATTTTTAATTGAGCAATGCAATTTGTTTCATCATTTGATATTTGTAGGTTTGTCATGATTTCAAATAAATACCCTGATATTTAATTTCTGGATTTTACGAACGTCTATTTTTATTATCATATTATTAAATAAAAAGTTATCGAACCAAATTAAATTCATGACTCGGGTCATGTCTTCGATTGATTAATTTCGATTAATTAGAAATTAAATTTTATAATTTATTTCAATTTGCTTTTTATGAAGTTTTTTAGGTCCAAACAAACGTCCTAACATTGAGTTTGTGCATGATTTTATGAGTATTTTTTATTATATGATTGAATAAAAAATAGTCGTAAAGAAATTTAAACATAATAGAGTTTATAATTCAGATCGCAGTTTTAATAAATTAGGCTACAAAACCTAGATCGATCTAATAGTTCATCATCTCAATATTTTTAAAAAAATTATATCACTTTAAAATTTATGTTAAACTAAGGCCATGTTTTTGCTTGTCTTCCAGCTTTTTGAACTTGCTAAATTAATTGTGATGTCTAAGACAACTTTACAACGGTTTGATGTAGAACACAGAATAGGCAAAGAAGACGGGTGAGGTTTCAGTATAGGAGGCCATGGTATAGCATGGGCTACGAAGCTCGTTCCATATATTCTCCTACTGCTCTCATCAAATTATGAAATGATTAAAAGAAACCGCTTTAGCATGTTGACGGGCCTTGTGTCATCGGACATAGATTTTGCTTTCGGTTCATTTTTTCCCATCATTTTGTTGCAAACAATTGCCATACCCTGGATCTCAAAAACTCTAAATAAATTTTAAAGAACCCCATGTTCATCAAGAAGTTATGGGAAATATATAAATATTTTTTATATACATTAAGAATATATTTGTGACTCAATATGGTGTAGAACTTCGCTTACCAGCAGGATTTTTAGCTTTGGAAGAGCACTTCTCTTGTGCCTCTTTGCGATGTTCGAAGGACGAAATCTCCGATCCGACAAGAAAAGGTAGTGCTTTTGGTCACGACACCTGTTTAGAAAATCTCCCTGTTTATAGGTTGTCCGGCGGTTCCTTTCATGTTTTAAAAATATTTTTTTAAAAAATTATTTTTATTTTTAAATTAATATTTTTTTAGTGTTTTCAAATATTTTGATACGCTGATATTAAAAATAATTTTTAAAAAATAAAAAAAATTATTTTAATATTTTTTAAAATAAAAAACATTTTAAAAAACAACCACAACTCCTCTCTCAAATACCCTGTACACGATCTTCATTAAGCAAGAGTCAAATTTCTGCATCATGTCAAAATTAACATACGGTAAAACAACAACCAAAAAAGAGAAGGGTATGTTCGGGAGTGGCGTTGCAGTTACTTTTCAAAGTGCTTTTCATTCTGAAATGCATCAAAATGATATTTTTTTTTATTTTTTTAAAATTATTTTTAAGATTTGCATATTAAAACGATTGAAAACATTAAAAATATTAATTTTTAACCCAAAAAAAAAACCTGACATGCTATTTGTATCCCCTGGTCCAAACAGGTACAGAGTATATTAGGATCCCCAAGCCAAATGAGACAGCTATTGTCATCAGGGCATATGCATAAGCTCTCCAGTTTTTCTGGCTTTCTTCCATGGCGTTGTACTCGGCAATGAAAGTGGAGACAGTACTTAAACAACCCAAAAATCCTAACTGTATGCCTGTTGAAATAGTATCACAGGTTTTGGTATGCACCTGTTTAGCACATGCAAGCAGTAGAGGAAACTAAGTTATAACACATGCAAGCAGGAGGGGAAACTAAGTTTGGTTGGGAGAGCAATAAAATCATACCGCTTTCTTCACAGTAGACAATGCTGCCATGATACAAGCTGCAGAAACATTTGCAATAAGGGTTCCAAATGGAACCCATTTCAGAGAACCCGCCTTCCCCAACCCACGACCATTGAGCCGTGCTAAGAACCACCTGATCCACACCCCTGGGGGTGCAACTATGCAAGCCAGCCATAGCTGAGCCCCACCACTGTCGTGGTTATACTCCTTCTTGAGCATTGCCCAGCTCACGCTCCATAAAAGGCCTAGTATTACCACCAATACCACCAGGACTCCCAAATGATGATAGCAGTTGTCCACCCTCCAACCGGCTAAATCTGAACTTCTGTTTGACCTCTCGAGAAATGACTTGAAACATTTCGCCGTACCAACACCCAATTTTATGGCGTATGCTGCAAGGAATAACCCTGCAAAGATACACAAGGAGAAATTACCCTTTTACCTTTTCATGGTCGGGCACAGTCAAGGTTTGTCTGCCATTAAAATTTTAACAGGCACATACAAGAGCAATAGTTGAGTTTCTATATGCCGCTTAACCTACAACCTTCATATTATATTAATCTGCAAGTGCCACATTACCTATGAGAAAGCCAACAAAAGAAAACACCCAATGGCCATCAACACTGAGATCAAGCATTTTCTGATTCCAACCACTAAAAGTTGTGAGACTTCCTAAGTAACCAGTGGTTAATCCAATAGCCAAATGATCAGACACTCTGGATATATCTCCTTTGAAAACAACACCCCACCATCCCATCAAGAACGACCCCACCTAGAAGAGCACATATTACTGATAAGTTAATAAACTTCGTTTTTCAAAGTTGAAAGAACAAAGTCCTCCAAGTATTAGTGAAACATTATAATTTATTAATCCATGCAACTTGAAAGTGACAGACAAGTTGTGGTATTCTTACACGATATTTTCAGTTTATTGAAAAGCCGGGGACAGACTGAGTGCCAGTTACCACAAGAACAAGCTCTAATTCTGGATCATTTTAATGCAGTGGAGTTTCACCACAGAAACCCCAAAATTCAAATTACATGACAGTTGAATCTATCAAACACTAGTAACTCTACTTTTCCAAACAATATCAAGAACCTCTTAGATTCAATTAATCCAGTAATATGGGAATACCAGGGTCGTATTTAGAATGGGAATCATCCTGTTGAAGTTCCATGATGAGCAATGAGTAATGACATTTTTATACCACAACAAAATCAACCAGTTATATTTTGTTAATCTTATTTCGGGAAACTCTTGATCCAACCAAATCAAAACCTCATGAATCCTATTGAAACCAAAGTACGCATTACAAGGAACCAATTGAATGAAAAGCCGCCTAAAAGCTACGAAGATATTCTTTGGCAAAAGATGTTGCTTTTTGTTCAAAACAAGCTAGATAGCTTATGAATAGAATGATCTCTACTTTAAACATAAAAATGATGAGATGCAAGATCTGTGTGTGTATCTAAGTGAGTGAGTGTGAGAGAGAGACCATATTGGAAGGTAGGTCAAGATATAGCGGGTAGTTGTCGCTTGTCACCCCAGCAACACCAGGGCCAAAGAGTTTCTGTAGTTTGTACCTCGTTAAAACCTGCAAATTATGCCATGCCCGAACATTAGTTTTTTTTTCATATTAATCCGCATGCAACCCTTAAAGTGCCCCCTCCCCCAACTATGACCAAATTTTCTTTTTGGTTGTGCATTCCTATCTGGCACAATAACTAATGTACACATCAATCACCAAAAAACAAGGCAATGGAAGAAATGGAAGCAACATGATAATCGATTTGAAAGAGAAACTAAATGCAACATTGCTTTATAGGTTATGGGGCTGCTGCAACGTTTTTCTTATAGAACCAATTCAGGATGGTGGAATTATGTATTAAACGTTAGAATCGATCCAGATTATTTATGGAACAACCGAAATCAGATTAGACCTCTTCTGCAAACTCGACAAATAGAGTAGAGCAATATGGTCCTTGCGTGCAAGAGTGTTAGTAACTAATGGAAGAGCATGACTGCTGGATGCCTTTTTCAAGGAATAGATTACACTCTGTTGTTAGGTTAGCAAAGATACAGCAGATGTAAAAATCACTCGCCTCAACTACTCCTCTTCCGACCAATATAGACTGTTTTAAGTAAATGAAATTAGCAAAAGCATAAGAAAGGTATTATAAAGTTTTCTTACTATCAATTTACGGAATCAAAATCCTTTTTTGGGTTATCTGCAAAGAAAGGTATAATAAAGTTTTCATAGATGCATCACAAATTTCATCCAGCTAGTTTCCAAAGCAACACTTCCTAGGATTAAACATCCTCCTAGAAAGATACCCACTCCTTATAGTGATGACTAAAGAGCACCACTTTCCAAACCACTTATGTCAAGCAAAGAACATGTTCTATTGTTCATGATCTAGCTTACTGTATAACAATTTCCATGAGGCTATATGACTTCAATTTCAGATTCTATTCTTTTCAAGTGGTCACGTGAGTATTGAAAACTCTAAGTGATGGTAATAATGGAGTTAGTTATGGAAGAAATTTCATTAGCCTCCATAAAAATACTATTTGCCTTCTAAAATTTTAGGGGGTCAGTGTTTCTAGCACCGGAATGCTAGCGGGGACTGCAGAAGCAAGTATTCATGACAAAACTGCTCCAAAAAATCCAACAAAGGTGACAAATAAGAAAACAGGGGAAAAGCACCAGAATCCAACTTTACAGGAAAATAAAATAAAATTGTTGAAGTGAGGTAACCTTTTCTAGTGCCATTTTAAAGTTTCATAAAGTAAAAAGAAAAGGTTATGCATATTACCCCAAGAATTCCAAAAACTGCCAGATACACAAGACAGGACATATACTCGAGTAATGGTGGCAACGCAAATGCTTTCTCTTTGTCCTGGATTTAGTAGCAAGAAACAGAATTATCAGATAAACAAACATGGACAGGTACTGAAAGTTTGATCTTATATCATTTGACAACAGTCGTTAAAGATAGAAACCCTATTCATGAGGCAATAAACCAAACAAATCCTGTCAACAATAACGAAATTCATGCAAATGATCAAATGAATTCTCACTTCTTGTTTTTCCTTGGAGCAGACCAACACATCAATCGATATAGGAGATATGATTTCTTCTGGCAAAAGTGACATTGGGGATCTTGTATTCAAAGCTGTGGAATCATGCTGTGCAGAGCCCTCTGAAATGGGAACCGACATACCATTTTCTAATCCCTTGTCGGATAACCTGATGCTGCCATTTTCACTGTGCCTCTTGCTGTGCAGAGCCCTGTCACCAATATCACCTGTCTCTGACACATTTTCACTTTCAATATCATCATCTACCTGGAAGGATAAGCTGCGTGGTAAACTTAAAGAGCATCGACTCACTGGAGAGCCCACACTGCTTGTCTGACAAAATGAGCCACTCAGATCGGGTTCCGCCTCATTAGTTTCATGATCCATGACTCCAACTCCAGGTTGCAAGAATTCGTTCCTCGTACAATAGCTACAAGATTAGCATGAACAACGTTGCGACCACATATTGATACTAAAACCAAGAGATACGACAAGGATGTGATGTAAAGGCTGACATAGAAGAGGTTGATGAGATTGGCAATTGTTTATAAAAAAATAATTGCAATGATACCAAAATAAAAATATAATAAGCAAGGTCAGAAAGGAGGATACGAGTTTATAAACAAATTAAGAAATCCGTTTTAGTCACGGGGCAAAGCTAATCTCACGACCAGCATTACCACATTGGCTGTCTATCACCTTCTCAACCATGAAGATTTCTACATTCCATCAAAATAGTAAGGTTGACCATAAAAGCAGTGCATTTTTTTCCGATACAACTTTTTACAAGTTGCTTATTTGATTTGAACTTTTTAAGCTGACCCTAGTTCATCTTAAAGGGATTGGTTCCTGTGAAAAAATTACTCAACTACAGTAACAGTTTAATAAGAGCAAGGGTGCTGGGTGTATGGTTGAGGTAGTTTTTTAAAGTGTTTTTCACTCATAAATATATTAAAATAATATTTTTTTATTTAAAAAAAATTATTTTTAACATCGGCATATCAAAATAATCTGAAAACATAAAAAAAAAATTAATTTAAAACAATAAATAATTAAAAACAATAAAATTCTTTCAAAAATGCTTTTAAAACATAAAAATAAACAATAACAAACATGTGCAACTACCACATATTCAAATGATAGCATCAACAATCTAAATTGATAGGATTTGTTTATATAAAATTAGCATAGTAAACATAAAAATTTAACAGAATAATATCATTTTAAAAAAAAATGAGTGAAATAGCACAATTTAACCATGTTGTGCTTTAAAAGCGCGACATTGTCAAAATCTAATATTCTGTCTTAACTAATCAACCGGTTGGATCTAGTTATATTAACTAGTCGAACGTTTCACACAAAAATCATAATTTTATAAAAAAAATTCTCAAAGTATGTTTTATAAGTCAAAATATACATCTTTGTCCAACTTGTAGGCTAAAAAATAGACTCTAATTAAAATCTCAAAAAGTTATTATTCACATATTAGTATGTGATTTTGAGCAGTCGGGTGTGAATTTACTATATATAAATGAGAATTTACTTTAAATAGATTATGTGGGTGGTCTAACATATATATTTATAGACCAGTGAAACAAGTTTAGGCTCAAGAAAAGATTTGATCGCGCCAAACCATAATAATAGCTTTAAAATGCCATAACTTTTGATCCGATCTTTGGATTGTGATTAAATTTTTACAGGATTTTCCGCAGGTAATTTTCCCTATAGTAGTCACAGTGTCGCTATGCGAACCGTCGATTATTTAGATATCAAAAATCTAGTCGAGGAACCCCGGTTTTGACAATTTTGATATTTTTCTTGTTATTTTTTAAGTCGGTCAACCGGCTTGACTAATCATTATAGATCTGTCGACCGATTGAGCTAGTTTCACCATGTCGTACTTCATAAATGTAATATTTACTAAATAATATTATTATGAAGTATGACAATTATCTTGTTGTGTTTAAAAAGAACTGTATTATTTCGTTAAAAAATTTTGCTTCTATATTAATTCGTCAATTTTTTTTAATTTTGTATGATAATTGCGAAATTTAATCAAATTTATCTTCCATTAGTATCAACATTATAGCTAAACGATAAAACTACCTGTATTTTCTAAGTCCTAAAAAAACAAAGAGGGGATTGTCACTATCAGAATCAGCCACATGGGCTTCAATAATTTATATATTTATTTTGGCATAAGCTTCAATAATTTAATGGATTGTTCTGTTTATTTATAAAGATACTAATAGAATACTTGCGCAACCCCGCTCTGATTTGACTCTGCTCAAGTTCTAAGTTCTAACAGCAAATGAAATTGCTAATAATTCATCTTAAAAGTGCAGCTTGCTTTAAATGGCCTTTTTTGACGTTAAAGTAAACTGCAGCTGATAGAGAAATACTCGTCATCTGAGCACACCTAAGCGTAGCCACCCGAAAAAGCAATTGTTAAATCAAATCACGAGAGAGAAAGCTAACTTTATTAGAAGATTCAATCCAAATAGAATAGCAAGGAAAAATCACCATGATACAGAAAAAAATGGAAAACTGATTTATAATAAGAGCAGTCACAGAATTGGTGTGGAAATTGCCATAATAAAATGTGTAAGAGAACCAGATGGGGAATCTCGAGAAGAGTCACCTTGATCTGGAGATGAGACGGATCACAGCTGAGAAAACAGATGTCCTTCCGGATCCGGGGTTTCTTGGTTTTACCAAGTATTTAATTTAATTCGAGCACAGAAGACTTGATCGAATGAGGATTCCCTGGTGACCGCAAAAACAAACTGTAAGCGCTCTGTTCATGCAAGGATCATGAGACGAGACCTGGTGGCAAAAAGAAAAGGGAACAAGAAGAAGAAAACGATAGTTATGGAGGGTTAGACGGTGCAACGGCTGTCGCCGTTAATTTTTGCGGTGGTTTTATACACAAACACGGCCCCCGGCTGGCGATGTTAATGACTATTTACGATCTGGTTTCTAGAACATATATATTAGTTATTAATTAAAAAAAATAAGTCATGCGGTAATTTTATTGTTGAAGTTGCATTGTTAACTCTCTCTTCGATCATGAGTGTGAAATGGTTAATTTTTTTCTAAATTTTTAATTTAATGTTTGATTTTTTATTTTGTAGAATTAAACCATTTTAAGTACAAATCAGAACTTAATTGCTTATATTTTTTGGAAAAAAAGTTAGATTGAAAGATAGATGATGAAAGTGAAAAGAACATGAAAAATAAAAGATGATTTTGAATTTTATTTGAAAAAAAAATTTGTTTTCCTTTTATTTTTTTAGCTGAAAGGTGATTGATCTCTTTAGTTGTCAGAAATTCAATTTGATACCAAATTTTATTTCTTTTATTTTTTAATTTTTTTTATAAGATAAGAGAAGATCATTGGATTTCGATATAGAAAGAAAAACACTCAATTAACAACAATTCTTGCCACCAAAATAGTCTATGTCAATGTCAATGAATTTCTTTTGATGATGAAAGTTTTACCTATGTATTTTTTTTCCTTCTCCTTGCTCGATGAGGCAAATCTGACTGCAATAATATTTTCAGGTTTGGGTTGATTTGAGCTATGTTTTAGGTTTTTGGGGTTATTGATAGGTTTATCAAGATATTTAGGGTATTTTTTAAGTTTTTTAGGGTCAAAATGGATTAAAAATAGGTTTTTGGCAAGAAAAACTCGAGGCCTCTTTTTTAGCAACCTCTGGTTGTTGGATTATACAGATTGCAGACAACACATTGTCTGCTGTCTTTTTTCAAACAAAAAATAGGGCAAAGACCTTTAAGAAATTTTAAAAAAATTAAAGTCAAGCCAAAGTGCGCAAGCTGGGTTGGAAGGCCTACATGCCTAAGCTATTTGTTTTTAATGTCCATGCATGTTGGGTCATCAAGCCCACACGTTTAAGGTTTTTTTATGCTTTTTTTTAATTTTATATTTTATATTAGCTTTAAAAAATTAATAAAAGATATTGAATCCAATTGAGTTCATGAATTAAATCACATGTTTAACAAATTAATTCGCAACATCCGAGCTATCTCGGAATGATCTACTTTTATATTATCTTGTCTCCATTTTCCTACCACGAATTTTTTCCTTTCAAAAAAATTAGGTTAAGTTGTAATTTGTTATGAGATATAACTAGTGCTGGTATTGTATTGACTTATCGCATGTTTGGAAGTTTTTAAATTGGATTTAATTTAGAGGATTAAGTTAATTTTTGTTTTTAGGTTTTTTAAAAGATGTTGATTTCATACAAAAATGTAAAAGTAAACAAGAAGAAAAATATTTTTTAAAAAATTAATATTTAAACAATATTTAAAAAATATCCAGCTCTTTGTGATTAAATAAAGAAAACACCGATGATAATCACATGCCCGTTTTGCGACTTCAGAAGGAGATCCATATGACCCTGTAGATAGCAGCTGATATAAAATGTTTATCAATCATTAATTTAGTCATTAATAAATAAAATAACAACAAACCAAAATCAATATTTACAAAATTCTTAATAACAGAGCAGAATTATGGATAATTTTTTAATCCTAAATAATAATACTATAGATTGTTATTATTGTTATTCGCTGGAATTTCCGAAACCCCAATTCTAGTATTGTATTGAAAAAAAATTATTGAAGATTTGAGAATTGAAAAAAGAAAAAGAAATCAGTGGTGTCAAAAAGATGAAGATGGCAATAATGAGATTGTGATAATAATAATTTTTTAAAATATTTTTTATTTTTAAAATTTTATTTTTAATATTATCACATTAAAATAATTTTAAAATATAAACAAAAATTAAAAAAAAATGAAATTTGACTGCTACGTTGTTTCTAAATCTAAGAGAAAGAGTCTATCAACCGACGACCATCTCCGTTTAAATTACTCTACTCGATTCAATTCAAAGCTCATGGTCTCCAATATAGGCCCAATAGAAGGCATTCGATGCGGGCTTCCTCGAAGTTTTCATTCGACTCGCTTGTATCAAAATTTATGAATATGCCCCGAAGACAAGCTTCACTTACGGGGCTGAACTTGATAATAATATTGAGTCTGGAAAAACGAGGAGGAGGACATGCTTCCTCAAAGGAACAAAATAAGTTAATATGCTTGATAATTGAATGGAAGTTCAATTGCCCAAGAACTTGCATATAATCTCTGCAGGCACCAAGTGTAAACTCACTTGTAAATTGTAAATCTTGATTATGGCTGTCTTTCTTGTCACCAACAAGGAATGTCATGATGCTCAGCTAGTTATTCATTGAATTCCTGCGATGAGATTTGCAGGCCATCCTCTGGGGATCAAATTTTTCCCATTGCTGGAGATATCGCTCTTCCCAGCTGGTGTAAGATGATCATCATGCTTTGTAGTCTGCCCTTGTTCATCATATCTGTCTGTCTCTTTCACATCCCCAGCATGATCTGTTGATGATGCTGCATTTCCATCTGACAACCTCCAAAATGAAACATCCTGTTAGTTAAAACCAAGAATTCATGAATCAAAGCCATATTAACTGATAACAATGAGATATAAAAATGTAGAGACCCCCCCCCCCCCAACTCTCCAGCTTCCCATTCTCTCTCCTTGGTTTCCCTTTCTCTCAGCTCCACGCACTCCCAAAGGAAACATTATCCAATATTAATAGCTTACTTATAATCTTTACACATCTCGCCAACATATGACCGGCCTTCACATATTTTTCTTTTTTATAAAACAAATAGCACTTAGGAAAGAGCTTACTTTAGTCAAATACTAATTAAAGGATATTTAATATATGAACACCCAACATTTATTTTTATTGTTAAATGAAAGGAGCCTTTAACACGGAGAGCTTGTCAGCCTTCAAGCAACTCACCATACAAGGTCAATGCACCAATATAGAATTCAAAGATCAAGTGTCAAATATATATTACTTAATTTGTTACACTAAACCAATTCAGCTAGAAGAATTGTTAAGCAATTTATATAATTCTGTCTTTTATTTTATTATATGCATAGGCAAAGCTAAAAAAATTAAATATTTTTCATACAAGAAAAGTGGCCAAAAACTATTCTTTAATTGTTTTCATTATTTCGTGGCAATGACTTGACGTGTATAATAAGAGGCTATTTTTTATGGTTGGCCAATCAGGCACAAACGGATAGAAAGAAAAGCCCCCACTTGGCCACCCCATATGAGTGGTCAAAACTGGATTGGATAAAACACTAAACCCTTATCAACCGTTTGTACATGCCAATCGAATACCCTCCAGATCATCCGACCTCCCAACAACTGGGTCCTGCTTTACAAACTCATAAAACCCCAAACTCTGACACTCGTTAACACACAGCACACGCCATACTACATGCACTAACGCAAACATTCAGCCACTGACAAGCTCAAACCAATTAAGTTGACAGCCTTCTAGGTTCTTCTGGAAGCTCATTTCCATGGCAGAGACCAAGAGATCCACTGGCACTGTCAAGTGGTTCAGCGCACAGAAAGGTTTTGGCTTCATTGCTCCCGATGACGGCGGAGAGGATCTGTTCGTCCACCAGACCTCGATCCAATCCGACGGCTTTCGTACCCTCTCCGACGGACAGCCCGTGGAGTTCTCTGTCGGCTCAGGAGAAGACGGCCGCGCCAAGGCCGCTGATGTCGTGGGAGCCTCCAGATCTCGCCGTCCTCCTCGTGGAGGCCGCGGTGGAGGTGGCGGGAGAGGGTACTACAGCGGAAGGGGACGAGGCGGCGGTTATGAGAGAGGCGGCCACTCAAGGGGTAGGGGATATGGCAGCGGCGGAAGTAGCGGTGGTGCTTGTTTTAATTGTGGACGGTACGGTCATTTAGCAAGGGATTGTTATGAAGGTGGCGATGATGGTGGGAGATACGGTGGCGGTGGAGGCAGGAGATACTCTGGTGGAGGTGGAGGTGGAGGATGCTATAATTGTGGAGAGGAAGGGCATTTTG
>Ga0307511_10006058_pt1 | contig 12204 bp, 9 predicted proteins | sample 13_EM_MG_FD_200266 | JGI IMG/M metagenome (GOLD analysis project Ga0307511, IMG submission 200266) | Populus trichocarpa ectomycorrhiza microbial communities from riparian zone in the Pacific Northwest, United States - 13_EM | ecosystem: Host-associated > Plants > Roots > Unclassified | place...
CCCGGAGACGTTGGCGAAGAATAAGCCGGATGAGTGAGTGAGTGTGGTTAGGGAGAGAAGTGAGCGGGTGGGTATGGGGGCAGTGGAGGTGAAGGGGGTATAATGGGTTTCAGGACATCTTTCAGGTTGCCTAGGTATTCAAGTTTGGGACTTTTGGGCTGGGTGTCGGGTACGTTACTCTGAAAGAGGTGATTAGAGATTTAGTCTTCAGGGGAAATGGGAACGATTGTTTCAGTTCACTACTAGAGGCTTATTTGAGTGATCACGAGAAAGCCCAAGTTGTTCCAACTGCTAATATTTATCAATCCCTTCTCGTTGAATACTCTGCATTGCCCGAATGGCATATCTTTGAATTCAATTGTAACAACAAAGCAAATCTAATGTATGACACTGGCAACTGGAATATTCATAAACTACTTAAATGAATGCAGGTATTGTAAATGATGAATAACCGAGCCGGTGGATAAACAAAATATATCGTCACATGCCATTCAGTAAACAAAGCGGGGAAACGGCATTGCACTTACGCTCTGGTACCATAGAGTGTCACATCTTGCAGACATACGATCCATCATTGAACCATTGTAATCACGATGCATGCTAGCTTCACATAACAACTGACCACCTATACCCAGGCTTATGCCAAAAGCGGACATTACCCCAGGGGAAAATAATAACTAGGCACCAATGTCATGACAAGTCAACCCCATCCCAAACCAACACAACAGCCCTGGTCAACGCGGCAAAACTACCCAGTGACTAAACAATCCTTTAGTTCAAGCACGTTTCTCTGCCGCGATACCTCAGCCTTAATTCATATGTTTCTCGATTGCAGTCTACACTTAAGGTATTAGTAAATGTTCGTCAGACGCAGAGTATAGCATGAACTGACTTTCAGCGCAGCTGGATTGGCACCAACAACTTCCCCAACTTTATCTCCGCCCTTGAAAAAATAGAAAGTAGCTATAGTTAAGCCCGGCTGTTAATATCATAGATAGCAGTTATGGGTATGGAACATACGCATAGCCCTGACTCCGAGCTCAGCAGCAACATCGGAAACAATATCAACGTCGAGCTTGTAGAAATTGACCTGAGTGTAATCCTGGGCAAAGGCTACGACCTTTGGCGAAATAAGCCGACAGGGACCTATTCCGAGTAAAACGTGAGGCACAGCAGTTTTAGATCATTAAGTCATAACATAGTGCATAAATTCTATAAGCGATGCTGGAGAAATTCGGGGTGGGGGTTCCTACCGCACCAGGTGGCATGACAGTCGAGAACAACCAGTCCCTCACACTTTAGGGCCGTATCCCATTCGGCTTTGCTGTAGATCAAAAGAATAGCTGTTTAGTTTTAATCACACCAAATAATCGACATACGAAAGGGAAGGACTTGAAGTAAGGGAGGCCTATGTGAACTCCCATAGCTGCTGGCGGAAATGGAGCTAAAGGGAAACATACCACTTAATTTCTGTCACTGGTCGTTCTTCGGTTGACATTTGTGCTGCGGGGGTTGAGTGAAAAGCGGAGAACGGAGGTCTGGTAACTGTGGTATTTCGAGTGCTAACAACCGACGGACGAAGGACAGTTGGCTTGGGGTTGATTAAGGTACTGAGTGTTCTACTGGCAAGCTTTGAAGAAGTTGTAAGGAAGAAGGGTATCGGCGGGGAGAAGGAGACTCGGCTAGTGGTTATAAGCAAGTGACGAACTGTAGTGAGTAATTGCGCAGCACTCACTAAAGGCCGGATTGGATAAGTCAGCCTTCTCCAAACTTGGAACCTATCACGCAGCGAATTGGCCGGGGGGGGAGGGCACAACCAAAGGTGGGGCTAGGTTGCGTGTGAGAACCTTGCTTCCCCAGGGATAGATTACTTTTTGGTTGAGTGGGGAGGTTTTATATTTATACAGGACGAAGCCAAAGGCTGATTTGATGCGCGTATTTGTTATTATTTTCAAGCAAAGGGATAAGCATGCGCAGGCAGGCAATGCGCTTCGGGATTGCGCTGTGTCGCGACCAGTGGGCTGGGTGGGTCCGGATGGGTGCGTTGACGGGCTGGTGAAGGAAGATAGGCTGAGTTGGGGAAGGAATGGGAGAGTTCAATCAAGGACCGGTGAAGCTGGAGATGGTGGGATGATTTGCATTGCGAATTCGAAACTAGGTGACTTACTGCAGCAATTTGGAATACAAGATATTGTCATCAAACTAGACTATGTACTGAGATCCCATACCGTACTCAATAGGCACTTCACGACCTATGCGCAGCATGAGCACTTCAATATCTTACGTCTTAGATCTTTTTCTCGGATCACAGGCATCTACACCCATCACAGGCATCCTCTTCTCTCATGGCTTGCAGACTGTCAAACTGCCAAAAAGCAAGCCAGATGAGGGGCAAATAGAGGGGTTTCGTATCCATGACCATCACATACTTTATGCATCCCCATCCCTGCCCTCCTGCACAAACCAACCTTGTCTGGCTGGAACCTCAACTCGACGGAACAAGCCGTGGGGGATCCCGAATTGACTCGTTGTTGCGAGAAATAAATTGTGATTGCTTCGTATGTGATTTCCAAGATATACATTTGAAATCTGCTTCATCAAAGATTCAGTATTTTCAGTAGGATATGATATTGAAATCAGACTAAGATATTGATATTTGTATACATACAGTATGTAGGTACATTGAAAAAGAAAGAAACCAACTACCGGTACAGCGCCACACGCAATGCCATGCAACCCACGGATGATGCAATCCTACCCATGGCCGCATGTCAATGCTCAAATTCAGACCCTTCTGAATTTGTCATCCCTCAGTTACGTCCACCGGCCCAGAACGTCCTTCCAGAACCCACCAGAGAAGATAAATCCGCCCAGAATTCGGTTATTGTTGCGTTACAATTGTGTTGATACCCGTTTCTAGATGCATCAAGATACAAAGCCAGTCAACAGGTGAGAAGTGGGGAGTAGAAGGGAGGCTGCATTCTAAAACCCTGGTAATTACGTGATACGAGCTGGGTTGTCTAATTTGATTTGCCTTGTGTGAGCGTACAGTATACCATCGGTGTCTAGCACCCAGTGATCACGTTTTGATTTAGCGGTTACACTCTCCAACAGTCCGGTCTGATTACACGATTATGGCTTGTGAACTGGACGACAGCATGGCAAAAGTATAGTATTTATTGTACACCCTTCAGGCTCCAGAAAGAAAATTTACAAATGGAACCATTCTACCTTCCCTCCGAAAATGCTCCCTAAGAATAAACCGAGAATTATGGGGAGTAATAAAAGGAATTGGTGATTAAAAAAGATATATAGCCCTAAAAGAAAGATTTGCGCACAAAAAAAACGATATGACTCCAGATGCCCACCACCAATTGACCCGTTAAAGAGGAAAAAATAGTAAAAAGACCAGCCTGATACAGTAGCAGTGGGTATACGAAAACATCCCAGAGTAGATAATGATACACTTAAAATGACAAAGCAAACCCATAGAAACACCCTTAGTAATGTAACATCCAGGCCGAAGATACTAATTCTTATCCCAATCTTGTGAACAAAAGAAATCAAGGTTTCCGTAATGGGGTGCGTTAAATCTGGTAACAAAAGAAATCAAGGTTTCCATAATGGGATGCGTTAAATCTGGTAACAAAAGAAATGGTTGTAGATCTGACGTATAAGGAAATAGTGTGGTAGTCATGAGACTGACATATGATACTGCATGTGAGTGCTGCAAATGTTAAGCTCCACTTCGCCATCTCGTGCTCACGAACAAAAGAAAATGGGCTAGTTCGCCCGAAGTAACTAACAAATGAAATGATAAAAGAATGTCGTTGGCCAGATCATATCACACCCGTATATTGTGGCCTCGTTTCCGAAAGATGCTCCAGCGGTGTGACAAAGTTTTCTCCTTCTTCGGCGAAAGGATGCTGCAGGGGCCTGGCGTGTGGACTCGATGACTCGTATCCTCCTAAGGTTGCAGCAGTAGGACTAGGGGGCTCCTCATCCTCTTCATCGTAGAATTTAAGATATCCTATCCGGCTGCTCATCCTCCATTCTGGATTGTGGACCTGAGGATTTTTCGCATATCCGTCTCTTATCCGTCCAGTGCTTTCCCTTTCTCCTTCGAGGACGGCCCCATTGTCACTTTCCTCGCCTTCACTCAAGTCCAATACCGTCTGTTCATTCCTATCCATGCCCTCGCCCTCGCCCGCTTCCTCAAATGCTCCCCGGCTCAGATGGCCATGACCATTTCCAATTTTCCCATAGTACTCATCGTCTTCTGTTTCGTCCTCTGTAGCGTCGTGGTTTCGAGAGGATGCTCTCAGTGGTGATGGATAGTTATTGGATTGCCGGCTAACAGATTGCCGACTAAATGACTGCCTGCTCATTTTACCCGACAACCATGATCCTTCAGAATCGATAGATGCAAGGGTAGAGATAGCGCTAGGAGCATTCGGTGATACAGCCCTAGAATCATATCGCTGGGTAGACGACCTTGAAACTGCATTTCGCCCTTCTGGGGCAGGGTCGGAGAAGCTTGCTTGCGGTGTTCGAGAAGCCCCCGTTATTCCAGTAGGTATTGTTGGGGAATCCATCACCGGTTCGGTCACCTGAGATACAACTGACCGGATGGGCCGTGGGGGTTCGGATGTATAGCCCAGGAATCCTTGCATGTGAGAGCTCTGCCAACTCGAGTCGCTCCCTGATCTGTTGGCATCACCATATTCACCAACCTGCTCTTTGCCGTGGTGTAATTGGACTAGCTGAGCCTCAGTTTGTGGAGCACCTCTCCACAAGCGTGATAACCCAGATTGTGGTGGAAGATTGTGGGCATCCTCCTCTGAGTCTGAGACAAGTGTGGATTCACCGGCCCGAATTCTGTAATTCGCGTGTTCTTTACGTATTCGCGATGCTGTGGCTTTCTTCAAGAATGATGTGAGCTTTGCACGGCGGGCTCCTTCGACAGAAGCTTGTGCAGGTCCTTGGGGTACAAATTCTTGGGCAATATGCTTAGGAGATTGTCGCAATGGCTCATCATTCTCAGGAATCTGTACTGCTTTGGGGAGTTCCTCCACTGATGGGTCACGTAGCCATGACACGGGTGTTTGGGCACCGGCTGATACAGGTGAGGGGGCATATGGTGCACCTTCTGCACCTGTGCGACTAGTCCGTGGATATGCAGGGCCTGCAAGGGAGCTATCGCCGATTTCATTGTCGGCATCAAATTCCATCTCCTCGGCAGCCTTTTGCTTCATTAACCTTCTTTCCATTTTTTGTTCCAATCGCTGCTGATCTTCCAATTTCTTCTTTTCCCTCCGCCTACGGTCCCGCTCCATAGCCTCCCTAAGGCCCTTTGCATCCAAATCATCAGCAAGTCCATCGACAGTACCACTCGCTGCCAATTCTTCCGAGGAAACTAGCCGGTGTCTTCGTGTGTGTGGTGTGTTTTGTGGTTGGGTATGTTCTGGGTCAGGTGTTAGTGCCGGCGTCTCATATCCAAAGATTACTTTTGGCCTTGGCACGAATCGTTCAAACCCCTTCAATCGTGGTTTGAGTGGCCGGATACTACTGTTGGAGGATAATGATGAAGTGATATCCCGGGCAGGGGGGGGGAAGTTTGTCGAGCGTTCCTGTCCAAGCCAATTGAAGGCGCCCTTCTTCGGTTGTCGCTTGGTTGAGCTAGACCGACCTATCTTGTTTTTCATTTCCGGTGATGAATTCTCTGCGCCAGAGGTGGGTGGTGTGATGTATGCGTGTTGGCCGTTTCGCGACTCGGTCCGGCTGTGTCCAGATATTTTCTTGCTGAGCTTCCTTAGCAGACCTGGTTTGTGAGGCACTTTATGTGGAAGTTGTGTTGAGTCAGAGGAATCCGAAAGCGTGTGAGCATGCTCCGAGAAATATGATGAAAAACCACCGTGGTGATATTGTTTCTGTGGTTGGAAGGTTGACCCAACACTGCCTGGCGGAAGTGGGAATTCGGGGATAGCAACTGGACGAAGTTCAGGCTGTTTCCCCTTAGTTTGTCTTGAGCCGTCATCTCTCCTAGTTTCTCCTTTCTCAATCTTGTCCCCACTGTTAGTTTTAGAACGCTTCCTGAATGGCCAGAGCGTCATCATGAACTCAGACGCCCTTTAGCAACGGACGATGAGGCAGTTGATTTTTTTGGTTGATCGATACTCCAAAGACTGAGGGACTAGTTTTGGTTATTGAGGTGTTATCGTTTCCGCAGGATGGGTCTGAAGATGGAGATGTTTGCAGGAGGGTAAAAAAGAGATTCATGGGCACACACCCTCCCACGTTTGTGTGCAGGTCGATTGGCGTGACAGCTGCAGAGGGTGAGTGAGGTGGCTGGCAGAAAAGAGTAGGGTGGTTCGCAGGATGATAAGTTTGACGTTCAGTCCCGAGTTTTGACCCCATGCAGGAGCGAACAGACCAACGATAGGGTAGCAACCCGAAGCGAGCGAGCAGTGTAGACGACGACGGGTGGAGACGGGCCAGGCCTGGCAGCGTGCGGGAAGACTCAGAGGTGGAGAGGAGAGGGGGAGGGCCACGAGCGGACTGTGGAGAAGTGGGTGCAGCAGCGTGGGAGTTTGTTGGAGGAAGTAGCACTGCAGCACTGCAGCAATACGTAACACAGGACGAAGAAGCGGAGGAGAGAGGAGGAGGAAGGGAGGAGTGCTGCGAGGAGACTAATCGCAGTGGATCTCGGCGAATAAGTGAGATAGAGTGAAGTAACGCAGGGCACGCAATTCATAAGATTCTGGGATATGATTCGATATTCGCGCTTCAAAGCGGAAAAGCGACGAGGAAGAGGACAAATGTGCGAAACACTACGAAAATTCAAAAAGGTAGTATTTTTGAATGCACAGAAAAAATCTTTCAATTGCGAGCGAGACACCGGCAAGAAATTACAGGCAATTCCATCCTCCATCCTGGCAATCTGGCTCTGACACGGTGAGACTGTCCTACCCTGCGTGCTTCTCCATATGGCTGCCATCGATGCACCATTTGGGGTCCTGTAAAGTGAATTCGACACTACCCTAGCTACGTGGAACACGAGAACTAGATAAAAAGGCCCGGGGATTTTGTTTGGGCCGACTGGCAAATCTTCCTGATCAGCATGCTGCCTTTCATGACAGTTGGTATTCATGTACAAGATGAGACAGTGAGGAGAAGCCTCGACTCAAGCAGCGCTTCAGTGGTGGAACCCCACCACTTAACTTGCCGCTCCCCAATAATTCGCTGGGGGGTTGTCCAACGGCAAAAGGCAGTCATGAATGGGGGTGCCCGGACAACCCTCGAGAAATTTCAACCCCCGCTTCTCCACCCCGTGTTAGATCGTCCTCCTTGTAAAACTGCCTATCCATCCCGTCTTCAACAGGATTTTGAATCGGAAATTCATGAAAGCAAACTGGAATTCGAGTGCCGAATTGGTGATAAGGCATGGTGGGTATAATATTAGTCTCGTGGTGGGTATAACAGGCATCAATATTAATGGCAAGACAAAGAATGTCAGTATCCGCCACGAGAAACCCATGCTATCGCTCCATGCAAGAAACACCTGCAAGCTATGATAATCCGTTTGTTCAAAGGAATCCGGTACCAGGCAGCTGGTCACTGGTGAAGTTAGTCTGGTTGCACGACCCCTCGTGCCGGTAGTGGTGAAGTACTTGCTCTTCTTGGATGCCTAGCAGATGCCTTCCTTTTAGTCTGACAGTGGAAGGTGATATGCACCACTGGTACCTACTCTTGATGCAAGGTTACACCCACCAGGGCTCGTTGCTGGTTGGATGGACCAGTAGGTACCTAGACTAGGTAGAGGTTTGGAGCAGAAAGAAACGCAAGATTTTGCCTACTTCGTGTGTCGGTCGAGTAAGAAGTTCTGCCAACTTATGTACAGTACAATGTACCGGTCCTTGTTGCCTGTACCCCTTGTGCTCGTGGGGGTACGCGTGGTGGGTAATTCGCGCCGCTACAGACTAGTGAGCTTCTCCACGTATTCCCGCCCACGATCTCCCGCACAATTCTCCCCAGTGTATAGTCGGGGACGCGTCTAGTGCTTGCATGAACGATGATTGGCTGTATCATGGGGTCCAGGCTGTCTGGAAGCCTTCTTTGAGCATGGAGGTAGGGTGTAGAAGCTTCAATGAACAACATAGTGCAATGTGGAGTCATTAAGTACGCCAAGGGTGCACCACACGTTGTAGGCCTGAATGGGCATTTCCACGACAATTAATAAGTATGAGTGCCTCTCGCTCCTTGGTCCATTTCAACGGCCATCTTGAGCTGGGCGCTGGGCCATTCCTGTGTTGTCTCCATCCTATACAGCCTTGCCAGCACTGTTCGAGTGATGTGGTAGTCCAGGTACGGCCTATTGCCTTTGTTTCTCCATAGCTGACTTGATTCTCTTGTTGACTCGCTTAGTGCTTAATTGGACAGAGATCTACGTTCCGTAATGTTTACAGTTGCGAACCTCACCCCACATTTTACATAGCATCAACTTAGTAACACTCAACCAACTGTCCTCAACTCGAGCCACCTCGCCTGTGCAAAAGCACTTCATCCGACGGAATAAAGGGCAATGGAGGCCCTTTGGGACATGTTTCCGGCGTTTCCCGAACATATCCTTCTACAAGCTCTGGAAAATGCTGACTCTGTGGACGATGCTGTCGCTATACTTCTTGAGATGGATCTGCCTGCAGAAGTTGATATCCCACCAGATGAAAATATCCCCCCCCGGGGGGGATCACTACATCAATTTGAAGATTTTATGGATGTAGAAGACGAAGGCGGTGACGATGAGGTCCAAGTTGTTTCGGACAGGCAGCAAAAGGAAGATGAAAAAGCGAAAGTCCTGGGGCTAGATGACTGTATTGCACTGGTTGTCAGCGTCTTTCCAGATGTCTGTACGGACTATGTGAAAACGCAGTACGGGGACAATATCGAAGCCGAGGGAGACAATATTGTGAATTCTATTCTCAATTCACTCATCGAATTGGGGCCAAAACGTCCGCTCGCCGAGGTTGGTAACCCTCGAAAACGAAAAAGATCTGCTGGTGGCCTGGAGCAGATCAAGTTTGAGGCTGTAGATCGAGAACTGCCAGATGGCTACAAGCCAATTGCGTGAGTTTCAGCCTGCGTTTGATAACTCTAGATATATTGCTAACGCTGCTTCTATGTAGTCGCAGGTTTCTTCAACGAGAATTTTCTGTCTGCCCGGTCACCTATATTGACAAAGTTCTACTCCAGAATAGATTTCTTGCCTCGTCTTACGCTGTCATTGGATCAGTTTACGATGACCCCAAGCCTCCTTTCGAGAGATTAAAAAATCCTCGAAAACTAGATAATGACTCTGATACCTTATCGAAAGTTTACTGTGAACTAGTAGAGGAACTTAAATATGCTAAGGAGAAAGCAAAATTGCAAAAAAGTACGAACTTCCAACTCTTGCGTCTCAGTGTTGCTAATATGGGGACAGGTAATGCCCAATTGGAAGCGGACGCGAAGCTCGCAGCTACCCTAGACATCGAAGAACATGAGGAGAATGGAATGATGATAGAATGGTAATCTCCCAGGCCTTTGGGTAGCTAGGGAGATGCTGACAGGAAACGAGTCTTGCAGTCAGTGCTGCTACGGGGAGTCTCCATTTTCAGGAATGACCCAATGCAATGAAGGGCATCTGTTTTGTGTCGATTGCGCCAGGAGGAATGCTGAGAACGAGGTCGGGCGAGGGCGCTATCGCCTGTTATGTATGGCAGGGTGCAAGTCTGAGTTCCCTCGTCGAGAGGTGCTACGATTCCTCAATGAGAAGTTAATACTGGCACTGGAAAAAAATGAACAGGAAGAAGTGCTAAGAATGGCCGATCTCAAAGATCTAACCAAATGCCCATTTTGCGATTATGCTGCTATTTGTGCACCGATAGATGAGGACAAGGAGTTTCGGTGTGGAAACCCAGACTGTAGATAACCCCCCCCCCCAACTTTCCAATATATCAAATGCTTACTCTCTTTGGACAGGTTTGGAGATCAGCTGCCGCCACTGTCAGCAGAAATCACATATTCCTCAAACATGTGAGGAAGTGTCCAAAGATGGAAAACTGTCCGTTCGACATAAACTAGAGGAAGCCATGACCGAGGCTCTCGTCCGTACCTGCAAGAAGTGCAATAACAAATTCATCAAAGAGTCTGGATGTAACAAGATGTCTTGCAGCCGCTGTCATACCCTCCAGTGGTGAGCACCTTCTACTCCTTGTCACTGGTAGACTAAGCTAACGTGTTGGCGAAGCTATGTCTGCTCCGAAACCATTAAAGGATACGATCATTTTAATGACCCTTCGAGGGGCGGATCTAAGACTAATAAATGTCCTCTCTTCGATAATACAGATGAGCGGCACGATGAGGAGGTAGAAAAGGCAGCCAAGAAGGTAATGGAACAGTTGAAGGAAGAGAATCCGCACATCACAGACGAAGATCTTGAAATCAAGCTCTCTGAAGCCGTGAAGAATAAAAAGGCAGCAAACCCTGGGCCTAGGGGGCCTAGGATACCTCCGGGCGGGGACCCGGCTATGCTTGCGTTCCTTCCACAAAGACTGAACCCTCCAGCCATACCTGTCATACCTCCAATTCAACACCTGATTCCCCCAGCTCTGCCAGTGCCTCTGCCTGCACAGGCTGCTGCAATAGCGCAATTACGCGAAGGTTTTCGACGTAACGCTCTCCACGTGGATGCTCTCCACGAGACTCTACAGGCTAACTTAGTCCAACCAGGTCGACAAGACAGGACTCAACCCCAGGCAGCAGCGGCAGCTCAACAACAACTAGCAGCACAGCAAGCAACTCCAATTCCTCCGTATTCAGTTCGAAGGCGCACCCTTCCTGTGAATGTAGGTCAAGAAGTGGCGCGGCGGCAAGCAGCAGGTCTCCCAATAAACCCGATTCACACAATGGGTCGACAACAGCGAGCAGCTCCCCAAGCGAATCCGTTTCCAACACCAGCAGCTCAACAACAAGTAGCAGGGAATCAAGTTCAGGTACCCGCGGCGCAACCGGCCCAACCTGTTCCTTTACTCAACAGACTAAGGCGGAATGCGACGATACCTGCAGCTGTGGCCCCACCGCCAGCAAATCTCATTGCCCCTTGGCAAGCAAACCCACCAATTCTAGGCAACAACTTCCCTGGTCTTAATACAAATACGAGGCTGGAATGGCGACAGAGATTTCAGGGAGCGCATGGTAATTATCCGTATATGATGTACCCAGCAGCGACAGGAGGAGATGGCCAGGCGGCGGCGATGCCAGGCGGAATCCCGGCGGCGGGGGCAGATGCAGCGCCTAATCCGCCTGCGGCAGGTGGAGCACCGCCGATGGGATATTTGAGAAGGAGGCGGGGGTAGAAAGAGTTTGTAGCTTGTGGAATATCCTGCTGGAGTTGTCTCATGTTCTTACATGCGTGCAATTAGGGTTTTAATCAGTGTTTACTTCTTGCAAATTCTCCAACACTTTTTTCCCCCGTTACTCTTGGCTGTTTCTGTGCATGTGTAGGGAGCTTGTTGCTTGGAGTCTTCTTAGAATGGCGAACGTTGCTTATAGGTAGAATCTTTGGGGTTGCTCTATTTCTTTTTCAAGATGGGTGGATTGGTGAGGCGTTCTCTTATGCTTTTGCTATGTACTTGGTTACTTTTACGATGCCTGAATCTTGCACGTATTTGTTTTGAGTCTAGCTATAGTCCTGTCCTGTACTTTGAGGGTTGGAACTTATCTGAAGTAGCTGGGATGGAATTATAGGTACCTACATACCGCTGTGGGTATGAATTTCTTTTTTGATATGTGAATACCTACTATATACCTATCGATAGCTATGTATCTGTTTCGCTTACTTATGTTATATAGAAACTGATCGTCACCCCGCCTCGGCTTAGCTCCCGGCCCCTGAGCTTACATCCCTGTAATTCAGTGACGTTGGACGTTGACAGCTCGGTTCCATCGTCATCAACAATCAACAACAAACAATTCAACAACCCCAGGCCAACATCAAAATAACCACCCCTCCCTCACCCCCACCCAGCCCATTCTTATACTTCGGACCAAAAGGGGGGCAGACTCAAGTACGATGAACTGGCTTACCCTAAGTATCGCCTCGGGCCTCTGCGCCGCCCTGAATGGGTTATTCGCCAAACTCGTGACTACGACGGTGACAAGTGGGCT
>Ga0307511_10006059_pt1 | contig 12202 bp, 16 predicted proteins | sample 13_EM_MG_FD_200266 | JGI IMG/M metagenome (GOLD analysis project Ga0307511, IMG submission 200266) | Populus trichocarpa ectomycorrhiza microbial communities from riparian zone in the Pacific Northwest, United States - 13_EM | ecosystem: Host-associated > Plants > Roots > Unclassified | place...
GACGCAAACTTTGATCTAGAGTGTTGTTGATAAACCTAACAGATGTGCTGAGGGGCCCTACCGAACATTTATAGACAATCGGGACCGTACCGACTATACCCCCCCCTCTTCACCATTCCTACTCGAGATGAACTCCATACCAGTGACGGCAACCACTGACGGCATCCTGTGTACATATACGAGATTGCCCATATGATTCTGCTGCGGTCCATGCCAATGGATAGCCCAGCACACTAGGGATGACAAAGCCACGGATTAACAACATGCCGGCGCGATTAGGATCTTCGTAATGACTCTGAGTGAACACACTACAGGGCCTGGCTAATCACCCCTATTGCGACCACTACGGCCGCCGGGCTCGGCGTCCTTTGGAGGGTTTCCCAGCCCTGCCCGCCCAACTACGAGTTGGAACAAACATGCGGGCCTCCCGCCCGGTATGGCCCCAGGCTCAACCGTGGGCTGAAGAGGACGAGCAGCGGCCATACCGGTCGTACGTTATTTGCAGGACGGTGGCAATCGGAGGATCTGACAACCAGACTCGGTCCATGACTTCGGGAACGTGTCCTGTTATCAGGGCTAGGTGCCATGCACGATGTACGCGTGGTCTTGTGACGATCCGATCCATTGGCGCATCTCTGAAAGTCTGAGCGTTTGACAGCAACCCATTAACTTGGACCACACGTTGTACTTGGAACCGTGGTCGTTCGGCCTCGTTTATAGTAAAAGTTTCCTTCCTCAACTGATATTACACCCCCAGAAACAGAAACCCCGACCAGGTCAAAGGCCCCGCGGAGGTACTTCGACGTCCATGAGGACGGAGTATACCCTGGTTAAACTCGGTTAGTATCTCCCTCGTGCGATTCACCCACATGCGTTCCACGCGGCGATCGTCGCTAGCAAAATCGTACACGAGACCGTGGACTGATGACGTGACCTCACGTCAGTGTAGTCAAGGTCACCCGAGCGGCGTTTTCCTATTGCAGTCCACGTCAAACATTAAGTTAAGTGCATCACCTTAGCCGCTGCCCGAATCAGCGGATTCAGACCTTAACTTAAACTGGTCGCTAATCACCTTCGGACACAGGAGTTGCAAACGTGGGAACCGTCCTTCCGTCTGATCCGCGAGATTAGATAAGATGGGAAGAGTGTGGTCCATAGAATAAGAATGTATTCCGAGGGTGGGTTTAGGGTATAGTAGGGTGAAACCCTGATCTTCTCGAGGTAATGACGCTGCCTATCAGATAGAGCGGAAATGAGATGTTCCGTCTCAGAATGGGGAAAGCGCTCGGAGGAGGTGGAGACTCGGAGTGTGTTGGGAGTTGGCATCAAGGCTTCGGATAAGGAGAGAGGTGAAGGTCGTAAGACTCACAATGTGACACCACTCTCGGGCCATGCAGGGTCGTGGGCCGATCTAGCCGAGCAATCCCGTTGGTCTTCGACGACAGATGTTGCTTGTGTTGGGGGCTGTGAATTTGGAACACGACGAGAGGCAATGTAAGGCTCGGAGGTTTGCTAAGTAGATGTCTCACCTCGTGAATATGGCACAAGGGTCGGTGGGAGGAAAACCAATATCCACCGAGCGTTAGATAGGCCCCAGTGAAGGTCCGGGATGACGATATCACCTGAGCACCGGATCCATACAGGGCGCATTCAATTGCTCGTCTCTCTTGTAATTGAGTGCATACGCCTCATTATGTGAGCTAACGCGGGAACGGGATAGCTGGGGGAAAATGTCAGCTGAGCAAACAAACGCAAAGTTGATGAGACATTCATGTACTTCGTACTACATACAATACCTGGTTAACGTTGAACATGTGCTCTACGCCAGGCGGTCATGTGACAGACTCAACACCAGACCCACGCCTAGGATCTGTCGCGACGTTCGTTCAGAGTCGGTCGAATGATAGTCAGTAGAAGACGAAGAATTACTAGGCTGTGAGTTTTCGGGCTTCGAGGCCGTGGAAGATCGAACGTTCCTTGCTTGTGTGACGAGGTTGAGCTCGGCGTGGTTGATCGTGACGCTTTGATGTGGCGGTGCTCGAACCACGTTGCTGCCACGAGTTTGCCTCGTGTTCTCCGGTCTATATCTATGACTAGCCAGTCTTCGACAGGTTTCGTTATACATTCTGCTTCTTCCGTACTCTCTCGAGTAATTGACATGTCTGACACTTCCGCCCGCCCACAGAGTGAGTACCTGAGTCCCAATCGCCAGCGTTCTCAGACAGATTCGCTCACGATGAGACTCATTCGAGCAGATACCCCTCCTATCACTCGCGAAGACCTCGCAAAGCTCGGGATCGAATCGCGACTTATACCATTCATTCTTTCAACCGCATTACAAGCTGAACGATCGCCCGACGACTCGCCTTACCTCACTCCAGAAGAAGCAGAATGCCTAATAGAAACCCTCGACAAGGTAAATCCCTTTTCGTGAACCCTCCTACGCGCGCGTCAAACCCCGACGATCAGGTCATATCATCCACCGCGGTGAATCCAAACTTGAAGCGCAGATGCATTGGAATTTTGCGCAAAGTCTCGCCGGCCCATGGCATCCTGCCCAAATCGTATCTCTCTGCCGAAGTTACATTCAGCAGCGATATAGCTCACGCTTTGGGTGGATTTGCGGATGTTTGGATAGGTATACGGGGTGGGGAACTGGTATGTGTTAAGGCTTTCCGAACCAAGACGGCGCAGAATCCGGAAAGGATCAAAAGGGTGCGTGGCCGCTCCCTATCGTGATGAGCGGGGTGAGCTCAATCTGAAGCAGATGTTTTACCGTGAGATCGTGGGGTGGAAGCACCTCACCCATCCCAACGTCCTACCCTTCCTTGGAGTCTCCGAGTCCGAATCATTGTCCTCATTTTCCATCATCACTCCCTGGCAACCAAACGGGGACATCATCAGTTACACCCTGAAGCACCGGAGAGTCAATCGATTACATCTGGTACGCGACTACTCTGATCGTCGCAGATGAACTGTCTGAGAATTTACATCCTCCACAGCTTACACAAGCTGCCTGTGGTCTCGAATATTTACACTCAGAAAGTGTCGTACACAGTGGCATTACCCCGGTAAGAGATGGAGGTTATCGAAGTCGGCCACGTTACCAATTTCTCGACCGGTTCAGGGAAATATCTTGATCACTAAGGACGGCGACGCGCGCCTAGGAGACTTTGGAATTACACGAATCATCACCGATCCGACCATCGTGGAGCGAGAGGGCATTACAACTTCCAAGCCGGGAGTCACCCGTTACATGGCTCCGGAGCTGTTGGACCCGAAGTCGTTTGGCTTCAGTTACAGCGGCCCTTCAAAGGAGAGCGACGTTTACTCTTTTGGTATAACTGCATACCAGGTATCCCGCTAATCCTATCTTGTGCCTCATGTCGCTAAAAACATCCCCCCACAACAGGTTCTCTCGGGAGACTTGCCGTATGGTGAAGTGCGGGAGAGCGTTACCGCCTATAAAATTGTATCCGGCGTCCGACCGCCTCGCCCAAGAACCGCAGCGGCCGACCTCTGGCTACCTGATCCGATCTGGGGCGCCATTAGGTGTTGTTGGAGCCATAAGCCGCAGCTCCGGCTGTCCGCCAAATCACTATACCAAGAATTCACCGAGTCAGTACGAGAACATGACGGGGGTACCCCGACTGCTGGGAACGGTGGAGGTGAGTTGTGATTCCTTGACAAACCCACCTCTGAAACCCACTTTCAGTCGCAGGGACGGTGGATACCAGGGATGGACCGGCCCCACCGCGACCGGAGGAGAAGCCAGCAAGGCGTACGCGCCCTTCGACTAGTACTCCACGTAATGGCCCAGGGCCTCCCACCGAGGGCCCATCACCGGTTAAACCCAAGTGGCTCAAGGGACTTGCGAGCAAGGTCGGGCTTCGCTAGCCACTACTGGGATTCTGTTGTGCCCAGCGAGGGTGTGTCGGGTCACGTCGCCAAATTTGTCCCCATTTCGACCAACTCCATGATTGTCACACCCATCATAACAAACTTTTAGCGGCGCCAGCCGGGAGGCGCCGCACTCCCCTGCAGGGTCCCAGTAATATCTGTTTATTTGCCCACACATGTAGGGTAGTTGTCGTTAGTAATTTAATCGTAGTTATAATAGATAAAGCAGGGCTGGCCACGGGTGCTACAGGATCTGCAGCCGCATCCCGAGTGTGGTAGAAATGGTGAACTCTACGATTTCGTATCGGACCACGACGACCATCTCCAAGGGGTAACGAGAACCCCAGGCTTACATCGGTCGTCTCCTGTTCCAGGTCGGCGCCGCGAGGGATAAGTGATGAAGCACTGTTTTGACATCCGGTCGGGCGTCGATGTCCACCATCCAGCTGCGTTCAACAATTCTCCACAGTCCATCGGTGAATCCGAGACTGTCCGCCGCGTGTGGTTTTTTCGGCCGCACGCCTTTGGTGATTGCTTCTATAACCCCGCTCTCCTTCACGGTCTCCCAATACGGCACTTTGCCTAACAGGACCTAATTATCTCCAGTTACTCGGGGGCCTCAAGTACGAATAGGTGATTGCGAACCTCGTAAATGACCATTCCGAGGGCATAACAGTCGGACCATATCGTTGGCCGAGAATTGCAAAGCAGTTCGGGGCTCATCCACCGAAACGTTCCTCCAGCGGTGAAAGACATGAGGGAGGCGGTTGAAGGTCCGGGGGATGAACCGGCCTTGGTGGTAGCTCGATGCGTCACGTCGATAATGGTTGAGAGTCCGAAGTCTGCCAAACAGGCACGGCCATCCCTGGTCACGAGGATATTTGCCTATTAAGTTCAGCGAGGGGCGGAAAGTGTTGAAAAGGCCAACTCACTCCCTTCAAGTCTCCGTGCACAATTTTGAGGCTGTGCATGTAATCCAGACCGAGTGCACCATCCACTAGCTGAAGAAATAACAATCATTCCGGTTACTTTGAGGAATATGGCAACTTGGCTACTCACAAGTTGCGCTCGATTCACCTCTTTGTGCTTCTGGACGTATTCGTTGACGTTTCCGTTATCCATCCACTCGGATACCATTGCGAATGCTTCCGTTCCAAAATTCACGCCGAGGAACGGAAGGACATTCGGGTGTCGCAGGTGTTTCCAAGCAACGGTTCCTCGACAAAACCTCTACGAGCGGTCAGATCAGGAGAGATTTCCCCTGCATGACTGGGGTGGGCTCACGCTAGGACGTATCTTAAGGTCGTTGGTGGGGTGCGACCGCACAATCTTGATGGAGATCGGACGGCCGCGATCTTCATCTCTAAACGCGTTTGCACGACCCCGGTCGAACAGCTCGATCGTTTGCTCGTTGTATCGACGGGCGACGCGCATCGATTTGGGTACGCTCTGTTGGGAGCCGCACATCTCGCACAACACGCTTAGAAACCCAGCTCGTTCTTGATCGAACCCTTCATTCCTTTCTAGGATCTGAACTAGCACGTCAGTCTTGGGGGATATCCAAGGATGGTGAAGCCATGCCTCGTCCAACTCATCGATAAGATCTTGACCTGGTTCGCATAAGGATCGAGCAGTCGCCCTCTCCAAGTTGTACGAGGTCCCAGAGATCGGTTGTGGTCTCGGGTAGTATACTGAATGAACACGGAGGGCTCCCACTGGAACGAGGAAGAGACTCACGTGTACTGCAAGAAGCCAAGCACATCTAAAACCCCGATGCGCTCCCCTGGCTCACTATCCCAGCACTTGGTCAACATCCCCCACATCTCCACGGTTGCACCCAGTTCCGCTTTCCCCCTGGGCACGGAGGGGCGCTCGCCATCGGCAATCTTGGACCTCACTTCCGTCGCACTACAAAGTTTCCAGATTAATTCTCCTGTGAGTATCTACGCATGGTTAATCGCGGCTATAGGAGGTGGCGTATGAGAACACACCTCGGCGGCAACGAACCCGAGGGAGAATACATCGGATTGCTTGGAGAAATTGCCGTTCTCAAAAAGCTCTGGCGCTATCCATGAAGAACCATGGGCGCTGCTTTCGGTGCTATCCGCTTTCAGCTCTTCGTTGGTGAAGTCGATGCCCGAGAGACAGGCACGACCGGCAGCATTCACAAGGACATTTTGCTTTGCCGATATCATCAGGACCACACCACGAGTTGCGGAATTGGGCGCAGATGACTGACAGACTTTAAGCCCTTGTGTATCACTCCGAGCGAGTGGAGATACTCGAGTCCTTGGACCACGTCCATCAGCTACAATTTGCAGCTTATGAGCAATGACTCCTTCATATCAGACGAGCAAAGACTCACCAAACAAACGCGGTCAGCTTTCTGGCGCATTTGCAAGTATTTGATGACGTTCCCGTTTGGCGCCCATTCTGTCACCGCCTGGAGGGGATCAACCGTGATACCGAAACATTGGAGGATGTTTGGATGATCTAGCCTCGCCCACACCGCAACATCTCCGTAGTGTGCCTAGGGGACGTCAATCGACCCCGGTTTTGGATCAGGACCAGGGCTTTTACCCACTTTCTGTTTCTCCTCAAACCCCACCACCTTGACATGTACATCATGTCGGTTCAGTCTTGCCACCCACACATCAGAGCATCGGTCCACTCCAAACGGTTTGTGGTCAGACTTCTGGAGGCCGCCGGAGATCACGAGGGAGCTAGGAATAACTGCCTGGCAACCGCAAACTCTCCGTAGGTTGTGCAACGTTTGTTGTAGCAGACTTTGATTTAACCCCTTCGCCCGCAGCACCTAAACCAAAAGTCAAAAGAGAGGTTCAAATGGAAAAGATCAGGTGATTGTCATACATTATCCAGAAAGTCGATAAACTCTCTCAAATCGATGTCGCGGAGACTGTCTATGCGGTCTCTATAGTTGGGGCTGCCATACAATCGGCCAAGTGCAAGCTGAAACTCGTGTGAGGCCATTCCTGGCTTGTAAAGGGACCGGATTTCGTCAAGAATGCTACTGCTGCTGGGAAAGATCCGGGACACTTCTGACACTTCTGGGCGCAACCGGGGGTCCTGATCCCAGCACCGCTTCATTAGCGTCCACAGCTCGTTTGAGCAGGCCGAGTGGAGCGGACGTTGCGGCCGGCCTCCCCGCATTATCGCTACCGTCGCCGCAGATGGCGGACTGTTATCGAACGGGGCCGCGCCAGTGAAAGCCTGTGGTAATGCGAAACAACAGTAGGTCGGAGTTCTATACGCTACAGTTCATCCGTAGCGTACCTCGATCATGACCATAGCGAACGAAAAAATATCCGCTGCCTTGCTGTATGTTCCAGACTCGTGCAAAATCTCTGGCGCTGTCCATCGTGTTGAGTGGTCATCAAGGAACGCCCGTTTGGCAGCCTGGTTTTGGGGTATTGTAGCGAGACCAAAATCCGTGATCCGCACCCGACCGGAGTCGTCCACGAGGATGTTCGGCTGTGCGGGTGTCCAGTCAATTGTAATACCAACTCATAGACGATAACGCACCCCCTTTAGGTCCCCGTGAACCACGTCGTTGGAGTGGAGGTATTCGAGGCCACTGGCGATCCCAGATAGCTTGGAAGCGGTGAGCACGTTGACCATCAGATGGAGGAGGTGTGCATACAAGACCAAGCCGGTTTGCCTCTGGATGGTCGTTGATGTACTCCGTCAGGTTTTCACCCATAATCCAGTCTGATATTAGTTGGGGAGGCGGAGGGGTGATGGTAATACCCAGGAGGGAGACGATGTTTGGGTGTTCTAAGCGTTTCCACACTACCGCCTCTTCGTAGAAATTCTGTGGGTTTTTTCAACGTCGGCGCACAGGGGAGAGTGAGGGTACGGAAGGTATACTTTCGCAGAGTCCTGTCCAGGTCCGTCGGACGTAAACAGCCTTTTGACTCGGACCTTTGAACCGTTGAGGAACCCAAAGTGGACGTCGCCATAGTATCCCCGGACGATCGGCTGGCCTCCGATTCCCAGAAGGATGTCTGGAAGTGTGTAGGATCGTGGCAGCGTCTGGTGAATACCGCACACCCTTTTGAGTTCACGTAGGCACATCCGGGACACAGAGCTGGTAGCATCAAATGTAGCAATGACCTATACCGAAGTTGAGTATAGAGGGGATTGAGGTAATGGGGGGACATGCGTTGTCGAGATAGTCTGTAAGCCACGAAAGATCCCGGCCCTGGAGGGTTTTGACGCCGAACTTGTATTCTGTCCCTTCTAGGACGGCTGCGATCGCTGTGGGAAACTGGGGGGAAGACTTCTCGAGGTGATGGAGGCGCAACAAGGGGTTGGGCGGAGACATGGGGGCAGATTTGAAGAGGGAACAGGTGGGTAGTTGATCGATGTCCCTTGTATTTAGATATCCCGCGATTGCCTCGGTGTGTCCATGCGGAATGCGCACCGATGGGGGGCACGGGTCCGGAATGGAAAGGGCGAATCGTTTTCAAGTTCTAGCTGATGGGGTATTGCGGGAATCTCAATGGGTTTCGGGTCGCCGTGGTCACCGCAAGCCACTCTCCGCTTCCACCGTTAGTGTCCGCACACGGGAGAACGGTCATGAACCGGAACACACACCAGCTGGTGTCAGACTTGACCAGGTCTGGAAAGTGGTGGGTTCCCCGTTGTAATTGGTGTGTTGAGGTTTCACGTTAAGCCCGTAATGGAGACACCTTTGGGCCCGGGATCGGTTGTTCAATATAATCTTCAAGTTGAACGTGCCGTTGATAAATCGATAACGTTCTATCGGAACGGTGTGCAATCGGATTGGACAAGCGAGACTAGGAGTGGAGGTGCACGTCCCCGCGGAAGCTCAGCACTCAGATATCAGAGAGGTTACGACGCACGGAGTGGGGTATGTTCAAGGAAGCGAGAGGCGGCCCGGGGTGGTGAGTCGATCCAAGGCGGAACCGCCGGAACGGAGCGCCGAGACGGATGTTTCATCACGCTTGTTACGGCGACCACGATATTTTTATAACTCATGCCTCCCACCAGAGAGGTTCCTCTGTACTGTCGACCTCCTACACAACAAATGGGGGACGCATGAGGACTGTTGTTCCGTCTCTAAATCACAGATTCCACGGACTCACAAGACCTTTTTGTCGACACCAGTTTTTATCACCCAGTCAACTTTGAGTGACAGAAGAGGACGCACCTGGCCGTTCTAGTTCCCTTGGGTATTGTACCCACGCGCCGCTGGTTGGTTGCCCTGAGGTAATCACGGTCATGGGTGCAGGGGGGGATGATTGACTCCAGTGTTTCTTTCGTTGTGCAACTGGCGGCACGAGGCAACCCAATCAACTACCCCTTCTGTCGCCTCACCACCACCGACCCGTTGCCACGCCAAGTCTCGTCGGCCTGAATGGAAGTTTAATCCATAGCGCCAGCTTGAAACCACGTCTTCCTGCTGCCTGGGGGGGGGCTTCGATGCCCTTTGGGTGCCCGGTGAACGTTGAACCGTTGATGGACACCAACTGTTTTCAAGGTTCTGGGGTATGAGGAAAGTGGAGTTGACGATGGGTCACCACAGCCAGGAAGGCAACTGCCGGTGCGGGTCGCCGGGATCTGTTCTCATTGACATTGTCTCCCAGACCCTCAGGTTCAAGGATGCCAATAACTGGCGGAGTTCCCATGCATTACCGTTTACCATAGCGGAGGCAAGGTGGTCGCCTCATGACATAATCCGTGTCAATGAAATATACACGCAGGCAGAGCGTGGTCACGTGCTTGCATTGTCGTTTCCCCTCACCCGCCCTTATCTCCCTTATCACGCTGTACCGTACCCACCGTCGCTGTGAGCGAAAACGATGCCGGCGGAAGCACAGTCTTCGTTGATCGATGAACTGGCCACCTTCACGACCCGACTCGATGCACTTCGCACGGATCAGAACCCAGATGATCTTTCCAACGCTCTGCGCGCTGCATTCAAGGAACGCGACCTATACGACCTGTACATTTCCTCCCTGGCGGAAGATGCGGAAAGGGTGAGGGCGTTGTTGAAGGTGTTTGACAAGGTGTGATCTACAACATGTGCGCACGATGACGATCCCTCAAGTCGATCCTCAACCAAACAGGCCCTTACAGCCGCCACACACGATGTCGTAATCCTCAGTCATTTTATGCGACTATGCAGTCGGACAATATGCCTACCGGCCTCCCACGTCCTTCCGGAAACGTCCGTCCGAACGACTGAGGATCCCGCCACCTGGGGCGGGTTTAGTGATGTTTGGGAAGGCATCTACGATGAAAAACGAGTAGCGATAAAGGTTCTTCGTGTATACAAGGAAGGTGACATACAGAGAGTGAGAAAGGTATTATATCCAATATTCCTGATCCCCCGCACCCCCAGTTAACTGCCGCCACCAGGCCTTTTGTAACGAGGTAGCGATATGGAGGCGGATCTGCCATCCCAACATTGTCCCGTTCCTCGGAGTTTGGGAAGCACCTATACCCTTTTGCATGGTATCCGAGTGGATGCAAAACGGAAACGTGCGAGACTGTGTTGTAAAAAATCCGGAAAGTAATCGATTGAAGTTGGTGCGTTGGTAAAAAACCGCATCGGGTTCGAACTAATCCAAGTGCAGTTGCTTGACATCAGTCGCGGAGTGTCATTCTTACACTCCCTCGAGATGGTGCATGGAGATTTGAAAGGGGTGTGTCTCAGCCTTTTTCTCTGCTACACCCAGCGGCAATCTCACCATCTCCATCTTAGGATAATATTCTCGTTGACAATTCGGGCCGAGCGCGACTCAATGACTTCGGGTTCACCACCATCCTCAACGATACGGAGGCCATCAGGTTTAGAGGATCCTACCGGTGGATGGCGCCAGAGCTCTTTAACACCGGTGGGGGAAAGTCCGGTCTCTCCACATACGGGTCGGACATTTTCGCTTTGGGAATGGTTAGTTTTGAGGTAAGCGCGCCTACCGTTGGAGATGATTTCGCGACTTCAAAACACATCGTACCTTCGTCTAGGTGTTCACCGGACAAGTGCCGTTCCCAGAGGGCAATACGTGGGGAGCTGTAATGAAAAAGATCATAGACGGTAAGCGACCATCGAGACCTCCAAAAGGGAAGAAACTTGGGCTTTCGGACGAACTTTGGGAGCTTGTACGACGTTCGTTAGCCCATGGAGTGGAGGAAAGACCTGCAGTATCCGCATTCGTTGATTTTTTGGAGAAAGCTACCTGGGACATCGCCGTGCTCAGGGAACTCACCGATTTCGATGCGAATTCCGAAGAAGACACCCAAAAACTCCGCCTCGTATTTAGGAATGGAGACGATACACACTCAGGAATGGGAGAGAACGAGATCCTCGGGGTCCCTGAGGTCTCTGATCAAGCAAGCTCTTCCTCCACTCCCCAGAACGCGCCTGACTTCGTCTGCTTTTCAGATCTCGAATTCCTCCGCGCTCCCCAACCGATGTTTATCAGTTCTTCAGAAAGTTTCCGCCCGATTCGACTCCCTGTCGAGGAGTTACAGGGTTTCCCCCAGTGGCCTCGGTGAACCTAATAGTACTTCACCCGCTGTAGCGAGGACATCTGGCGCTCGCCATCGGTTGGTCGGCGGAAGCTTGGTGGCTGTCAAGAGAATCACTCCCAATCGCATCAAGAATTTCAACTCCTTCAAACACGTACGTCTCTTTCCATTTGAAAAACGTCCCTCACCGTTGACGTTTCTATTTGGGTTTCTGTAGCAACTGTATACCAACGCAGTCATGTGGAAGCGACTCCAGCATCCAAATGTAGTCACTTTCCTTGGATTTGGTTCCGGTTCTCCTCTTTCCCTTGTATACCCTTGGATGTCCAACGGGAGCTTGCTCGAGTACGTCCGTGAGAACCGCAAGGTCGACAAACTTGGTCTGGTAAGCGGTTGCTCCCGTCGCGGTCGTCAATGTTTTGAATTATCCTGACCTTCTATTGGTCCCAGTTATTGGATGTCGCCCGCGGTTTGACCTACCTACATTGGTACGATTTGGTTCATGGGAATTTAACAGGAGTGAGCCTTAACCTCCCTGTCCCGGGCCCAGGGGACTGATCACCCGTAGCATAATATCTTGGTGGGTAGCGATGGAGTTGCCTGCATCTCGGAATACGGCCTTGGGGCTGTCCTAGGTGACGGTGTCTCCTCCAAGTCTGTCCTGACCAATGCCCAATGGATGGCACCGGAGGTTCTCTGCACAAAGAACAGACGCGTTCCACCCGGACAACGGAAAGGCTGCCGACATCTATTCCTTTGCTATGATCATGTTTAGGGTGAGCCT
>Ga0307511_10006060_pt1 | contig 12202 bp, 10 predicted proteins | sample 13_EM_MG_FD_200266 | JGI IMG/M metagenome (GOLD analysis project Ga0307511, IMG submission 200266) | Populus trichocarpa ectomycorrhiza microbial communities from riparian zone in the Pacific Northwest, United States - 13_EM | ecosystem: Host-associated > Plants > Roots > Unclassified | place...
GCTGGGCCCATTGATGAATGGGCCGGCCATTAGCGCGATTGATGGTTGGGCCATCTTTAGCGGCCCATTGATCAATGGGTCGACCCATTGATGAATGGGCCGTATTGACGTATGGGTCAGAACATAGCTACCGTATTGCCTGCTACTTCTGTATAATTCACATCACATCAGATCAGTTCACTCCGTTACAGTAGCTAGATCGATACACAGCTCCTACCTCTTCTCTGATATAGAACGTCCTTCACTGGATCCACGACTCACCGCTCGCCACATTCAAACAGAAACAACCAAAGTGAGGGGAACGGATCGCGATAGTTGTTCCCTCGAGACCTGAGTAGATATTCTCGTCAGTGATGGTGACGGCTATCTCGTGGTGGCGTCCGTTTATCTGTAGCTGGTGTCATTGTTGAGTGCCGACCAAGCGCTGGTCCTGCTACAGTGGTCGGTGCAACGGCCCTAGCGCTGCTCCGCTTACCTGGGTTCCGCCTGCCCCCCCAGCGTAATTCTATCCAGATTCACATAAACCATCAACCTGCAGGCTAGCCTCACGGATGTGGGCAATTCATCCATTACTCCCCTACGTATCCAATACATTGGCCTCCAGTTGATGCGCAGCCAGCACGGAATGGCACCCAGGCCCAGATTGGTTGGAGAATATGTGGCGCTAGTTCTCGAATCACCGAGGGTAACATCGTATCCCAGATCAGACTTTTGAGTAATAAAGCTTTTAAAAGATAAAAAAAAAAATGGTGACGATGATGAGGCTTTGCTCAAGACTGCTGCTGCTGATGGTATTCTGTGATTGTACTGGAGATGGATATGGCTGTCCAGGTTGTTGCGGGACTGGGTTGACTGCCCTTGGGGAATCTGATGCTGTTGTGTGTGTTGCCCTGTGGGAGCATGCACTAGACGTATAAATACTAGGTCCGTACATGCACGATCATTTTCTGGTGCCTTATTTTCTATTCCCACTGAGAGAATAAATTCAGACTAAGAACACCACTGAGTGACAACACCCGGGAGAGGATAATAAAACTTACGGAAATGTAAGTTTCAGGTGATGGTCAGCTCATGTTGTAAGAACTGACCCGAAACTTGTGGGGTCCGACTTCTACTCATGCTTCCACCACAAAAAGGAAACTGCTGAGATACAATACTCAGGAGACCATAATACATGGATTTTGCAAAATGTTCTTGTTTATGCTAGGTCCACTATTAGTAAGGCCAATAACAGGAAAACAAAAGAACACAATTCTCTAGGGATTTTTCCTGTGACACTACTGGTACTCTTTCAACATTGTGGCTAACGTTTAGATCATCAACTAACCAGACCTGTTCCACCACCTGGAATAGGTTTCACAGCATAAAAATATGCGGTTGTAGAGCTAGAGCTAGAGCTTGATCAAACTCACTTGTTATCAAGGACCATGGACTTCGTATTGCAGCTTGATTGTGTGAAGTCATATCTCAATTCGTATGTGATTTTGATAATTATTGCAGGGGAGAGATGAGGTGTACGAGATCCAGTTCTTGGGTTTACGTATCCCCGCCCTTGCTACGCATTCCCGTTCATCATTTTTGCATTGCCATATTAACCTTTGAAGTTGTCGAGTTGCCACGGAAACCTAACAAGAATCAGAGTTCGAAAAAGACTTGCAAAATCCCTCCAATAATAAAACTTACAGAGATGTAAGTTTCAGGTGATGGTCCGCTCAAGGTGTGAGAGCTTATCTTAAACTTCCGAGGAGATCCGACTTCTATTCATGATTCCAGCAGAAAAAGCCCACTGTTGAGTCACAACACGCGAGGGATAATAATTGCGATCTAAGTTCGGGGTTTTAGTTACGTTGTGTAACTCAAGATTGTCTTGGCAGCTAATGACAGGATGCTATTTTTTTATAAAAAATCATTATTCGTATTCATGCCAAGTACATGACAAGAGCACGCTCCTCAGGGGTACCTACCCACCTGGATTTTCCAACCTCCGGGCCGTGCTGGCCCCGATGCTGCTTTACTAATTATATATACACTGTACAGGTGGGCTTTCCAACTCAGCTCAATCACGACATCTACACCCAACGAAAGGACGGAGAACTCCCACACCTACGGCGCAACCAATAGGGCCCGGCGGTTACAATTCCAATGTGGGAGTCCCAGAACATCGGCAATGGCCCCAATAGGCAACGACATAACAGCTGGATCGACCCAATTGACCCGACGAGAACTCCCACAACAACCGTACCACCCCAACTCAGCATTGACGGCGACTCGACGACTAGCCCGACAGCAAGGCCACTAGTTTGACTGCTTCAGCATCATACGGAACGACCAGAGCAGCTATCATGGTACGGACAATACCACGAGAAAGCCTGCGGTAGCCAACGAGAATATAGAACATGTCCCCTCCCCCGTCTTCTTTATCCCTTCCCCCTCGTCTGAAGTTCTCAAATCTCATAATAACGTGCACGGCTTTCCGCACACACCGTATGGGCGGTTTGACAAGCTCAGCACTATCGCGACATCAGCATCCATCGGAACGAGGGAGAACTCCCATACCTTTCAGGCACGCTAGTTGAGCGGGCCTCGGAGCTGGACAGAACAGAAAACGGGAGGGCCACAAGGGCGCGGCGGAGGAAGGGAGCATATGACAAGGGGAGGGCCGGAAGGGGCGTGCCGGTGGAGGGAGCCTGGGCACGAATCTAGCTGTCTTATTCCAAAACAAAGTGGCCAAAATGCCTTACGTTACAGTCTTATGCACGATACCCGCTTATTCATGATATACTGTCTTTTATAAGAAAGGCCGAGTAGCGGCCAGCAGCAAAAATAATTACAAAATCTGTTCCCCAAGTGTAATCCTAGCGCATTGAACAGGCTCTTGTTCAGTAACGTGATGTCCTTCTTCATCAACACTTCCATCCCCTCCGCTCCACCGATTTTCACATCAGAGTGCCCACCCTCTATAGCTAATGGTAGGCCGGGTTGGCCACCGGAGGTTGGGCTTAGTTGCCAATCAGGTACTTTATGGTCGGAGGCTGATGAGCAGCAGATAATTTGAACTGTCAGGTGTATTGATGTCGGCGCATCGGGGCTGCTGGATTTCAGACTGTTGCAGCCTCACATAGGGCATTGAAGTGCATAATATGTTCTGCGACACCGCGCCTTTCGGCATTAACATTACGTGACGTCGGACTCCTTTTCTGGGACTTTGGGAGCTGAAATACAAAGGTCGCTCGAGGTTACTGGCTGGTTGTTCGCGCAGCAAGTCCAGCGCGAAGGCACCAGCGGAAGTGAGAACTGGAACAAGTGAGGATTGTAATAGCATGCCGGTAGTTTGTGGGCAAAAGAATAGGAGCCAATGTGTTGGGGCAGAGAATGATTAAACAGACTACCACCGCGCCATCGGAATTAATTATTACCTCTACTGTCTTGTACGAAGATTTACCATCTAATTCACGATCCGGATATCTCGGCCACGCTTGCTCTGCTAGCGCCCTGTCTTGTAGGGAGTACTTTGTTGCCGCATAGTGCATTCTTACTCGCGAGTTAATACGATATGTCAGGTCTAGTCCTCGTTTTTATGTATATGGTTAGGTACCCGTCAGGTCTCCCAGATTAACTTGGACCGCCTTGAAACCTACCGGGGTTCTGGTAGGCTCGTCATCTCCCGCATACGGGACCCATACGAGTAAATGAATTTTCAAAAAAAACAAAAGTACTCCCACACCGACGACACAGCCAACACAAGCCAACGGTCACATATAGTCATAAACACTCTACGAACACAGAAAACGAGGACCCAATCGACGACAAGAGAACTCACACAATACGAGGGTTAGAGGAGTGCCTCCTGAAAGCACCACCCCCACCACCACCAACAAATTCCGCCAGCACACAGACGCTGGCACCACCACCACCACCAACAACAAAGTCCGACGGCACCCAGACGACGGCACCACTACCACCACCACCAGCAAACAGTGTCTCCACCGAGACCACACCACCTCCGCCGGTCCAACGTACCTACGCGGAGGCTGTTACCCAGACGCAACCCCCACCCAAAATAAAAGGAATGCCGAATGCCGACAGCCGAGCACCACCAGCACAGAAAGGCAAGGAAAAGGAGCAGCCCTCCTCATGCTCCGCCCACCCACCTCCACCCCCCCCCCCCCGCGAAGACAACAAACGGTGAAAGCCATCGTCGTACGAGCCCTCCCCACGAGGTACAAAGTAGGAGAACTACGACGGTGGCTCCAGGAAGACAACAAACGCGCAATTATCATGGGAGCTCGTTGGCTTCTGGCAGATGACCGCCGCACGGGGAAGACCCACTCTTCCCTGGTCCTATACCTGGCAGACTCCCCGATGTCAACACGATTAGGGATGGGAAGGAAGTCCTACAACACCACCCCCTATGATTGGGACCGACCGTCAGTCTCCCTATCCCAACCGAAGTAGAGAAGGAGAGTTGGATATGAAGAGGGCCGGAAGAGAGGGCGTGGCGGCGGAAGAACCGAGGGCAGGGCCGGTAGAGAGGGGGTGGCGGAGGATGAGATATATTTAAGTTCGGGGGCTGGACGGACGGCAGAGGCGGAGGGGTGCTAGTGATGACTCGTCTTTATGGCCGGGAAAGAGGGCGGAGGCGGAGGGGCGCGAGTTTTGTATATATTTATTTGTACTTATCTGTTTTCCGCGCGCGCAGGACCCCTAGATTAAATTAGGTCTCCTTGAAACCTATCGGAGTTCCGGTAGGCTCGTCATATCCCTCCTACAGGGACGCACACGAGTAATGAGTTATTAAAAATAAAAAAAATAAAAAAGAGAACTCGCACAGTGTCCCGATTGCCAACCGGCGGCGCGGATCGAACCAATCAGGGAGCTCGAACCAATCAGGTGGCCGGAACGTGCAAGCCCCTCGCATGCTAAGACTGTGAGATCTCGCGCTATGCAGAGATTAAAAGCGCGAGTGCGATGTGTGTAATACATGTCGAGTAGCAGCTGGCCACTGGTCTTGCTGAAAACCAACCGACCGGGTCCCAAGAGGTTTGGCTGAGGAGGTGATTATGAAAGTGGAGGGCCGGTACAGCGGGCGTGGCGGAGGCGTGGGAGTTTTATTAGTATTTATTTGTCTTCCGCGCGCGTACGGCGCCCAGATTAACTTGGTTCGTCTTGAAACCTACTGGGCTCCCCGTAGGTCGTCATATCCATCATACAGGGACCCACACCAGTAATGAGTGTTTTTTATAAACATAAAATAAAAAAAACACGTCAACCGCGGTTTAGAGATCCTACAGCTCTATATTGTTCCGACCACGCCTATTACTGCCACACGGCAAGACAACTCATACCTCATGGACTCCAGAACTGCTTTGAAAAAAGGAATGTGGGACCTCGATCTGAGGCGCATGCAGCAATCGCACTTTGAAGAGTGGCTTGGGTAATAGGATCCTGGATTGGATGATGGCCTGGTGGTGTATTGGACAGCGTGGTGAATACGAAGGGTTCGGCGTATCAAGTATCTAGTGAAATATCAGTTGTGTTCCTGACTTGTGCATCACTCCTTCTCCGTACATCCAAAGTGTCCTTACGCACTTGATACATTTATAGAGGCTCGGTAACGAGCGAGATCTCTAGCCTGGCTCAATAGCTTCAACTGGAGCGCACTTCGTGATTACTAACGAAGTGGTTAATCCGCCACAAACAAGTAAAACCGACATGTGCTTAATGCGCCTCACACACGGTGCCAAGGCCGACATGTGGCGTTTGTATTTAGTCATGTCCCTCCTGCTGCAAACAAACATTCCACCTGAGAAGCAAACTTCACTGCAATCCTCGCACTTCACAGCCATAAACCTCATCAAGCACCTATCATCATTTCGACCACCTCTATTAGCTTACGCATACCTGACTATCATCGGTTACCGGTGAATACACTTTGCCTCAGAAGTACCACTCCATTGTCGATTTGCTAACTGAGGTCGCAGTTGCAATGCCACCCCGACAGGGAGTTAACGCTGCCCCTGGAAATCAAGCAAGCACCTTGCCGGTATATAATCGTCGGCAGCAACCTCCCAGCGCAGGGCCTGCTGTCATCAAGTGGTCGGATGTGGTTGCGCAACGACACATGCGTGCACCAGCAGCCCCTGTACTCGCCACAATAGCCACTAATATCCAGTCATCGAATGGACCTGGCGCGGTTTGGGCTTCTCCTACTGGAGGTTTGACCTCACCACCTGCCACTCTCGCACCCACCAGTTACGCACCCACCACTCACCCACGCATCACCCAGAATCCCACGGCACACGCACCCAGCACTCCGATTCAGACGACCCGCCTACCGATTCCGACTACCCGCCTACCGATTCCGACTACCAGCCTACCCATGACTAACGTAGCGGACACCCACGCACCATTGGCGGCACATGAAACCTCAACAAACTTGTTAGCCACACCGCGTGCATTCAAGCCACTGGTTGCAAAGCTTATTGCAACGCATCCAAGCCTCCCAGAACGTGGTACTGTGCACAAAGGTACTACTGGATCAAAAACAGACAGTCCGACTACAGACTCGGAGCTTAAGTATGACCCAACTGAATACGTCTTCGAGTCGGAAGACGACGATGCGACATTGGTCAACACCTCACCCCCTACTAGTACTACCATAGGATCCCCGAAACAGGCTCATTACGAGGTTCCCAACAGTAATGACTTGGTCCCTCTCACTATGTCCGGTCCCCTCGCCAATCGCTACTCGGCCTTATACAAAAAATTAGTGCGTACCAAGGCCCCAGAGGGGACCGTATTAACAGTGGCTCTAGTAGGGGACATGGATGCTGCAGAGCAATTTGTCCAGGATTACCAAGCACGCCTAGGTGCACACGAGATCATGTTGTGGATCAATGTGCGGGAGATTGTTGCACTTATGTTTACCTGGTTAGGGTATCATGAAACACCAAAAATGCAGAGGACCAAGGACGAGGGGCCTAATCCGGAGCAATCCCTGAATGAAGAACAGGATGAGTCCGGCTGGACCTTCCTGCCGCCACCATTTATCAAAAAATCCGAGTTCCTTAAGCACGCAGCAGACTCTACAATGCAATCGGACCTAAAAGCATATATCCAAACACCGACACCACTTCTGCAGTGCGATCTTGACCCAACCCCTTCCACCTCCTGCGTCTCTACACGGCCAGTGGTCCACCATTTGCTTCGTCTTCTACAATATCCATTCAGGTGGTCATTGAATTCACTGGTTCATGATATTACAATCCGAGACGCCGTCCGAGCCCTGAAGTTTATTGAGAGCCTAGACCTTAATGATTTATGTAAGAAAGGAGTATGGGGTAATGATCGCATTACAGTTTATCAATCCCGGGAGGCTTTTTGCACTACGGTTAGAGGGTGGTTGGGCTTATTCCCTCGACAAGATATTCCGGATTCGATGACGGATATCAATGGTACCGGTGGGCATTTGGTGTTAGACCGAGTGAAGTGGTTGAAGAGGCATGCGAAAGGGGCAGCGTGGTTGGCAAAAATAAATACGTGGGGGCAAGAAGTGATTGCGGAAAAGTGGGCGTGGTACATGGAGTGGGCCAAAGAGAAAGGCCTAGTTATAGATGAAGAACGGGTTGATCAGAAGTTACGGGGGAAGGCCAATACAAGCCAACTGGACATGAAAGTAGACCGAGAAGAGAACCGACAAGACCTCGAAAAGAAAGCCGACCTCAAGGACCTCGAAAAGAAAGCGAACCTGAAGGATCTGGAAAGCAAAGCTGACCTGAAGGACCTCGAAAGAAAAGCCGACCTGAAGGATCTCGAGACCAAAGCCGACCTGAAGGATCTCGAGACCAAAGCCAACTTGAAGGACCTCGAGACCAAAGCCAACTTGAAGGACCTCGAAAGCAAAGCTGACCTGAAGGACCTTGAAAGCAAAGCTGACCTGAAGGACCTCGAAAGAAAAGCCGACCTGAAGGATCTCGAGACCAAAGCCAACTTGAAGGATCTCGAGACCAAAGCCAACTTGAAGGACCTCGAAAGCAAAGCTGACCTGAAGGACCTCGAAAGAAAAGCCGACCTGAAGGATCTCGAGATCAAAGCCAACCTGAAGGATCTCGAAAGCAAAGCCAATCGGGATGAAGTTGTCACCAAAGCTGAGTGGCTGCAGCTTCCGCAACTATTGAGGCAGCATGGTATAGGGAAAGATTGCTAATGTAGCAGCGAAGCACTGTCCTCAGACAAGGTAGCTTCAAGTTGGCAATGTGGCGTGCATGTGTTTCTCATTGGCAACTATCATCCTCTTAGCGCATGTACCTGATTACCAAGATTTCATATGTTCGTCTGGCAAAGTGTTTGTACATTAGCTAGGCAAAATTCAAGTCTTATAATGCTCCGTTGGTAAACAAACGCACAGGTTTGGGCATGCAACCGTTCAGTGATCGACCGCTAAATAATCGAGTTGCCAAAATCCCAGCACTAACTCTCATTCACTGCGATAGTATGGTACTTGTGCAACGATCACCGAGTCACCTGTGGGTTACATCATGGAAGGAATAGCAGTGATGTACATCCTTGTGGTATTTGGTGAATCAGTGTTCGCATTGAAACTATGTACATGACGAGGAAATGCCCCAAGGCATCCCTTACTGGCTTGCATTTCAGTAGATGAGCCGCATTCTCGATAACCCCCGCAACCGCACAAAGGGTGACAGTCCTCGTCTGATCTGATGTAGCCAGTGAGTGATTAATCCCTTGTTGGGTGAGGATACAGATGCTTTCCGAGAGGATTTAGTTCCCATTTTGCCATCTGTGATGATTTCTGGATGCAGTTGGTAGGCCTGTCGGACAGGGGATAGCGCAAATGGTGGGCTTACTCATAACCTCGGTCGGTCGCTAGTACCCTCTTTGCCCTGGTCTCCACTGCCACGTTGCCTGCTCCCTGACTGACGGAGCCCATCAGGTCTTTTGCATCTCCTCTACTCCTCTTGCTTCTACCCAAATGGAGGTACACGATTGAGACAATGTGGACTGGAACTGTGTCTAGTAGGGTCCTTCCCACCCATAGTGTACTTTGTTAACTGAATCCCCCACATTGCGCTTTACTGTAAGAAATAGACACCTTCTGCCTTCCAGCACGCTTAACATCCTTACCTTGGCACTCTTCTGTTTCTGATCTGGTGAAGTGTGAATGGTTGGTATGATATTATATAGTTCCGAAGCAGCCTGTAACCGGACAGCTATGGACTTGCACTGTGGATGGCCCCAGGGAGCGCCTATGACTATGACAACAGGAACGTTGAGTATATACAACACGTTGTGTGGAGAAGAGAGGAGAGTAAGAGAGTAGGGGAATGAATATAGGAGGGTTATATAGAGGATCCGCCCAAATAGTTGGTCAATGAAATAAACCCATGAACATAACAATCAGCCCTCGATTCCATACATGCCTATCAGCTGAGCCCTCGGTCCCACGCATGCTTATCAGCTCAGCCAGTCCAAGCTGAGAAACCTCATGCATGCTCAGCCCTCGTGTCCACCGATATCGAGCGTCGTGACCGTATCCCCCCTCCATGGCCGAAGTTCCTTGAGCCCTATACATCGTTTTCCGGTAAGGGTCCTGGCTTATCAGGCTAACGCTCGTGGCGTTTGTTTACCGCCTCCAGTTCGTTAACTTCCAGCAGCCTTCCATTCCGGCTGGTCATCCCCTATGAACTTCACCAAGTATTACAGTGGCCTGCGGAACATACTGGCGTCCAGCGCCCCCTCGACATAGTGCTCTTCTGCCCCATCCACTATGACTGGTGGTGGGGGTGGGTTATGCTGGCCTGCTACGGGGTCGCTGTCTGCGGGGTCTAAGAGGGACACATTCTGTACTCGGGATACCACCTTGGTGATCTTGTAGGGTCCAATAAGCCTGTGCTCCAACTTGCTGGTGAGGCGTTGGGTGGTGAGGTTATGGGCATTAAACCATATCTGGTCACCAACCTTAAACGCCGGGGCTAGGGTTAGGTATACATCCGGCAGGTTTCAAGAGAGCCCAAGTTAATCTGGAGAACCCTGCGCGCGCAGAAAAGACATTAACTACAAATAAACTCGTACCCCTCCGCCTCCGCCCTTCTTCCGGCTCCCGATGAACATTTCAACCTCTCACCTTCATCTTCCAACCTCCGTCCCCAAGTCCGACTCTTTTCCGACCTAGCAAGGGCTGGCACCACGTCACCTAACCAGCGAGGGGCTGGGGGAAAGTCGTTCCGGACTTTTTGCGATGTGAATAGTGGGGTGGCGGCACTACTTCTAGGGTTCTTCCTGCTGCCGAGGTTGTTCTTAGACGTTGTGATAGAGATAGTCGAAAAGGGATTCTATAGCATTATAGGGAGGTTAGTCCCCCTATTATCTCTGTTGCGGCATACATTCTGTGCCCTATAATGGCGTTTTTACTTCTATTTCGTCATATATATTTCCTTATCTATATCGTACTACTTCTGTTATTTCTATTACGATATCTTATCTCTATTATCTCTATCTATATCCGTTTCGAGTATCCTACATCATGTGTTACATGCAGCTTACGCTGCACCTCTATACTCACATGTTTGTTATACCATGCTCGTTATTTCCCACACTGTCTTACATGTAGGCTGACATGCATACTTACTTTCTTATTATTGACTTCACCTTACTATGTCCACTTTTAGTTAGTTGGTTAGTATCGTCGTTCATAGCCTTCTCTCATGTATTTAGACCAGGCAATTCCGCCGTACTTTAGATAGAATAATCATAGCATTCACACTGCGCTCGCACTCATCACTTCCTGCTCGCTCTATAATCTCCGCTGGTTCACCGCTACTTCTCCGCTGTCATATACCTACTTAATCCACACGCTGTTCACCTATAATCTATCCACTTTAATAATCTCCAATCTGGGGGGACGAGTTCTGCCCAAGTCCGTTTGCCTCGGAGCAGTTCGTTTATCTGGGATCGGAACTCGGGCAGAGTAACACCATGTGGTTGCTGTCTTGGGTATGGTGCCTACAGTAGCAGGTTGGGTCTCCGCTTTTACCGATGTAGTGTAGCCAGTTGTTCTGGGGGCCCTTGTCGGTGCGGAACCAGGTGTAGGCTGAGAGGGCGTGTCTGTGCCAACCCGAGCGTCTGAGACCGAAGCCTGGTTGTGTACGGCTCTGAGCCCTTTGTTCCTTGAAGAAGCGCCGAATTCCTTCGTGCGTGGCCCTCCATGAACTTAGGGAAACGAGCCCGAGGTGTGAGTGAAAAGTCGCGAGGTGGTCCGCTTGTGTGTTGCCATGCAGGCCTAGGTGTCCCCGAATCCATGCTACCGCTGTCGGGTGTGGTCTGTTCTGGAGGGCTCTTGTGAGGTCGACCTCGATGCCTGATCTGGGGGGGGCCCCCCTAGAGAGCTTGAGAACGGTGGCTATGGCGATTTCAGAGTCAGTGAGGATACATACTTTGCCTGGGTGGAGCGTCGAGGCGCGTAGGGCCAGTATGAGACCTTCTCTTTCCGCGTCCACTACCGAGGTAAGATTGCCTAAGAAAGATCCCTCCTGGTGACGGTCCGAGTATGTCGCTACCGCCGCCTGACCTCCCCGGCATGTGCCGTCGGTGTAGGCAAGCGCCTAGTCATTCTTGAGTAGTGACCCGAGCTGTGCTGCTCAATATCCTCTCTGTCTTGATATTTCGTCTTCGGGAGTGAAGAGGGTTATTCGGAGGAGGGAGGATCCCGAATTGTCAGAACTGTCCCCGTAGCTGATCTCGTCTGGGGTGGACATGGGGGTAAGGGGAATGGCTCTGGTGATCGGATTGTCTGGATGGAAGCCTAGGCGTCCTGTCCCTTCGTGCTACGGGGGGGGTGCGGGTGATGGTTGGGCTTCCAGTAATCTCCTATATGCGGATCGTTAGTCCTGCATGCCTTGGATACCTATCTGATCGATATCTCGTCTAGTTTCGACCATATTGGTTCCACATTGGCAATTAGCCCTAGTTTCTCGTATGAAGTACCATGGTAGGCCCCCGTGATCTTCCTGAAGACCTGGTATTCTACAGTGGTGTCGGGCTATTAGAAACTGCTCGGGACCGCCATAGAGTTTCTTATAACGTGAGGTTTCTTATAGCAAGATATATACACAAAAACTAAGAAATGTAGGTGAAACATCCCGTAATGGCTGGTTTTTTTTTTTTTTTTTTTGGTAAATCAGTA
>Ga0307511_10006061_pt1 | contig 12201 bp, 8 predicted proteins | sample 13_EM_MG_FD_200266 | JGI IMG/M metagenome (GOLD analysis project Ga0307511, IMG submission 200266) | Populus trichocarpa ectomycorrhiza microbial communities from riparian zone in the Pacific Northwest, United States - 13_EM | ecosystem: Host-associated > Plants > Roots > Unclassified | place...
AGAAATTAAAACAACCATAAAGAGTGGTTGTTTCATATTCGTGCCATTTATGATCGATGATCATAATTAAAGTGCTGTGAAAGATATATAATGCCAAAACCTTAATCATGCAGAATTAAGATTTATATCCTCCCGTGGTAATAATATACACTAGAAATCAAAACAACACAAGCATGCATGTGAAAGAGCAGCATCCGGACATGAATTTCCTAGGCACCGCTAGGCAGATGCCATATCAAGAGAAGCCAAGATATAACAAGATAATTTTATTGTTTAATAAAATCAAGTTTAGCGGAGACTATTTTATTGTTTAATAATATGATATAGAGTGTTTTTTAAAAATATTTTTTAATTGAAAATATATTAAAATAATATTTTAAAAAAATTATAATTTTTTTTAATATCAAGATATTAAAACCATTGAAAAACACATAAAAAAATATCAATTTAATTTCTTTTTAAATTAAAAACAATTTAAAAAACAGGAGCTACCAAAATTACAACGAGCAAAACTATAGCTATCAAACCAAGACCAATAAACCACATAAAACTATACGCTAGAATACCAGCAGTAGCAGCAGAGAAACCATGTAGTCAAGGTTTCTTGCAGAAAAAACCAGCATAAAACTCCACTAAGAACAGCATAGGGTGGAGACCAATCAGACAATAATCGAGATAATTGAAAGAAATCAAATTAGAAACTGGAAACTTAGACAAGTGCAGCTGAATCCTCAATCCCAAAAGATCCAGGGAATACCAAAATTTGATAGAACAATCTGTTTATCCATTACTGCAATCTAATGCATTTATTGTATTCTTACGCCACATTGCGGTGTCTGGATCAAATCTCAACTCCCACGTAGGCCAGTAGTGCAAATCCTGCTTTAGTGTTTGCACTTGTGGCTTCCCATCCAGGTCAACGGTCTTTACACGCACACACTCATCAGGTCCTAGTTCCTGATACAAAAAATCATGAAACATATTTTCAGAAATTAAAACGCATGCAGCAATATAATAAAAAAACAAATGCAGCAAAATCAAGTTTGTTCTAGTTTCTTTTTTGAACAGACTTGAGAACCAGAAACCTCAATAATGTTACTGTTAAACTCTCATATTTCTGAGCTATTCTGATAAGAAAGTAATATCGATCAGAGACGAAATGCTTTCAGGCTGAAAGAACTGTAGCCATACCTTTACCACATTAGCAAAGGCATCTAAATCAGAAGTTGGTTTTCCATTGACTTGAACAATCCATTTAAGAGCACTTAGACAATATCTATCTGCAGGACTTCCGAGAGACCACCTGACAAAATTATAAGTAATTGTCATTGAAGATAAGATGTTGTAACTGGTTATCATTGAAGCGGAAATACGAGTCAACACAAAATTTCCTTCTATGCCACTCCTCAGACATTCGAGGAATTCTGGTAGGATGGCTTTTGTTGAAAGAAAGCCATGTGTCTATGATGCAATAATCTATATTTTTACAAAGTTAAGCTTAACAAATCTAACAATCAACATTTGCTTGTTCCCAGAATTACAGTTCTGAGTCTACCAGTTAATGAGCTCAGTATATAAGCAATCCGCCAACATTTTAGGCCCAAGTTGTCGGATTAAAAAGATGTCAACTAATCAACTTCTTATTGGAGGCCATGTAAATGCGTTCTTGCATTACAACAACAACTACCACTGAGCCGCAATCCCAAACTAGATGGGGTTAGCTATATGGATCTTTTTGTTCCATTTTCCCACGACCGTATAAAGCACTTTTGCATTAAAATAAAGGAAATCCCACATGTAGTTTTCATCACTGTCAGGCTGTTGTTATTCCCAAGGAGACAGGAAATTCTGAGACAAAGAAATCCTTACTTTGTCACAAATACTCCATAACCTTCATCAGGAAGAAATCCAAGAGTACGCACTGCTGGATGAGAATCCTGAACAAGACACCCACACCAACTTATCGCTCGTGTGGTGCCATTCCCATCCCTAACATCTGTTCCAACAAGAAGATCGACTTCACATCCCTGGCAAGCCACACAAAAGACATAATCAAATAAATTATTTTCTCACATTAATGACATATTAGAAGATACGTGCATTCATTTCTAGCAAGAAAATTACAATACTTCTTTCTGATCAGTTCAAACAGTCATTATACATACTTACCTGGCGAAAGACGGTTATTTTAAGCTTCCCATCACTGCCACCACACTCCTCTAATGCTTGACAAGCATTTTCTATGTCACGGAAGCAAGTAATTGACTCTTTGTTGACTGCCAACAACATGTCACTTTGTTTTAATACGTTCTCAGCTTTAGATCCAGCATAACTACCTTCTACACACAAAACTTGTCGTCTAACTGGATCTTTCTCGTCAAGTGCCTACAGTAAATAACAGTTAATAGTTGATATTCAGAATAATAAAAGGCCCTTACCCTACAAAATTTTGCTGCAAAAGTATGCTAAGTTCAAGATCAGTTACCCAGCATGTGAAAGACTGGAAAATGCTCACTCTTTACAACTCAAGGTTTTAGCAGTCTGCAATCATGGTATTAATTGGAACAATCTTCTTTGGAAATGTTACTTATTTGAAAAGCACATAACCGAAAAATTACAGACTAGTATAAATTTCTGTTTACAATTACATGCTTCCAAGGCCTAAGGAACAATATGCGAATACAGCACACAAGCAAAGATAGGAGAAATAAAAATATCCAGGAAGAACGCATACTTGAATCCAATCATTGCTGAGACCGAAATTCCGGGCCTCTGAAAGCAACATGGGACAAAGTGAAACCTCCAAAGTCCTAATAAGTGGCATTCCCCTTTTGACACCATTTATGAGAAGAGATGGCCCATTTCCACCACATACAATACTGTCAACTATTTGGCTGATCATATATATTGGGATACCTCGAACAAATTGATAATCCTGTGATGTAATGCCAACAGATTTTGGTTGAAAATGGAGATTCAATAATTGTAAATGCCAGCATAACAAAGCAAACTATGAGAAGCAAATTAACCATGAAACCTGATTTGAAAAGCTCCCCCATATAGCCCGCACCTTTCCACGCTCATCACACAGCACGCCGGTGAATTCACTGCCAAAACCTGAAATACCACATAAAATAGACATTTGAAACCAATATAAACCAAGATTTGGGAAATTAAGATCTGTTCTCTTACCAGAATCAAGTTCAATCACTTCCATATTTGTTGCTCCGTACCGTGGACGATCAACTTGGTGAACATATAAGGCGAGACATGGATTTGTTACAGTAGATTTCCTAGACTGTGCTCGTAGATTTTTACTTAATCCAACAAGATACACTCTATCTCCCCTACATAGTGCAGGCTCTGTCTCAAAAAGTACAAACATAATCCTTACAGTGACCAGCTTGGAGATATATAATATCACAATTACTTGCTAAGCAAAAACATACAAACAAAAAATAGGCAAATAATGCTGAAATGAAAGGAGTTATCAAGCAAGCGTAATCAAGTAAAAGGGTCAAGGTAGATTATTTTTGGATGTGATTCTATAAGTCAGCTGGCCAGCCTGGCCTGAATTTTTTATTTGTGGATTTAAATTTGCCTCATAACTGCTCATATGAGTCAGTGGTAAAACTAGCAATTATTTGGTGATTGTAAGATTTTCAATGTTAATTGCTTCTTTCAATAACTTAAATGAGTCAAGCTTGAGTTTTGCCTTGGAAGCAAACTCACTGAGCTATGCTCAAGTCAAAATTTTATTGAGTGGAGATGACCTTGAGTTTTTCCTAGAAAAGCTCAAAAAGCTTGAATTTTGGCTCTGCTTTTCTTTTTACCAGCTCCAGAAAAACCCTCATCCTCTGGGTAAAACCCACGTCTTTCCTCCTCGTTCACTCCATGGTTTTGAAGAACCATATTTATCAGACAAAAATTTTCACTATAAAGCTAAAATGTGAAGATTCTCTTTCTGCAACTAAACAAAATAGCAGTTTGGAATTTAAAGGCTAAAGAAACTCGCACTTTGTCATATAATATCACTAGAGAATAAATGCATAATTAAACGCACCTGGAAGTAGTTCAGCAGCATGAACCATTGAAGCACCATCAGCTCCAAGAGCAGAGGGGTCATAACCAACAAGAGCAAAATTGTAAACTGGATGAACAAACACAACCTGCAATGGAGTTTAGGCAGTAAATGAAAGAACCAACAATGGTTTCCAGCATCTCTACTTCTCAGAATCTTACCTCCCCAGGGATTTGAATAGGAAATGCAGCAAATGATAGAATCACATCGCATGCAGATATTTCGACTGTGTTCTTGTCAATTGCAACCAACCCCATACATTGAGAATGATGCACGATAACACCAGTCCCACAAGACGCCACTGACTTGACACCATCAAGCAAACAAGATGGTGGGACATCAACCTGAAAGTATAAAGATGTATTTACTTCATTAATGAGATAGATTTAAAAGAGAACAAAGATTGGTAGTACACTCTTAAAAAGCACTAAGACACCATGCTAATGTAAGCTCTCACAACAAACATTTATGGAGAGAAATTCTAACACATTCAACATCATTTGCAAGAAAAGCATAAAAAGAAGCATTATAACAAGGATGGAGAACCCAAAAAGTCAATACAGCAGCACCTAATATTAGATAAAAGGTGGCATATGAGCTTCATAAAAAGGTAGATTGCTAATGGCATTGTGCTCCTTTTGGGTTGAGGTCATTACTGAGACAGCTTGGTGAAAATTCCACAGAAATTAAGGTCATACTATCCATTGTAAGGTACTGAATAAAATGGCTCCCAGCTCCCTCCAACATGAACAATAAACTTATTAAAAAGAAGTGGTGGACTGAATTCTACATGTTTGAACAACAAATTAAGGGTCTATTTTCAAAAATCAGTATCAAGTTAAGCATGCTCAACATGATGATGAATATTTAAGGGACATCCAACATGATGGTTATTTGTGCAATCTAAAGAGTAAAGTTGCATGCCCCTTCAATATTCATCATCAAGTTGAACGTGGCAAAAGTTTTTTCTTCCAAGGAAAAGAAATTCATAAAGCTATATCAGGAATGAATACAGAGGTTTCAGAATAGATTACTAGAAGTCAAAGCATTTAAGTGAAAGCAGGCTGCTGATTCAAGGCGATTGTGAGTTAAAAATTGTTAGATATTACCTCGAGCGTGACAAGAGCTGGCTCTATCAAACTTTCTGCAAATGAAGCAGTTGAAGTTGCAGTTTCAATGCCATTCAACACTGTTTTTTCTGTGGTACTTGGATCCTTCAATTTAATTTCTCCAATTTCACGAGAAGAGCAGTTGGCAGCGACAATTTCCTTAGAAGAAAAATGCCCCTGTTCTTGGCACTCCTTAGTTTTAGCATCGTATTCTTCTCCAGAATGGGCTTCCTTAGAAATATGTCCATTACTGTCTTCTATCCTCGCAACACCATTTGTCAACTCCTGTTTGTTAGATTGATGCATATGTTTTGCCAGAGTAGATTCACCAGATAATGAAAAAGATTGAATTTTTGGATGTTGTTCAGCATCACTGCTACAAGATGACAGCGGCAGGAACTTAGGTTGAATAGCAGGCCTCGCTATCCATAAACCCGAACTATCATCCCGAGTGTATATCTTTGGAGCATCATACCATTCATGGCGATCAATACAGACTATCACAGACTGCAGGCATCACAACAGTAAACAAAAATCCACCAATATCCTAAACACAATCACCAGAATAAAAGGGCACAACGATGCATGAAGACACGCCGAAGCACACATGCACAGGCTTGAACACACTCACTCAAGCACATGTGCACAGACACAGAGAGATCATCCAAATTTCTATTCTAAAAATTAGAATTCTCACTTCCTCAGGCACCCAATGTTTATATTCAATTATCCATTGATTTACGCAAAGAAAAGAATAGTTGATCTGTATTGTTCAGAAATAAAGAATACACAGAAGACCAGATATCTGAAAACTTAAACAATAAAAAAAAAATGCAGTGCATAACAACATATCCACTAGGTAACATTTTCCTCAGCAGCTCATGCATTGCATACCTTCGCTCGATGACGATCATTGTGCCTTATATACTCCAATGGCACTCGAGCACCCCTTGATAGCTTAGAGAAAACCGAGATTAGTTCTTCTAGTTGTGATATCTCAACACCAGAAAACTTCTTAATGATGGCATGGCAAGGAACTCCAGATCTCTGTAGCATATACCTGCAGACCATGACAGTTATATCTCAACATCAGCAAAAAAACTTGATGATGGCATGGCAAGGAACTTGAACTGAAATCTGCATCCATATTTTTTTTTCCTCTCAATTTTTCTTCTCTTTCAGTCTCAAATCTGACAAGCAGATGTTCAGGATATATTAATCCTTGAATCCAGGGCAATTTAAATTGTTTTAATCATCAAAACAAAATGAGGTACTTACATTATCAATAAAGAAAAAGCTTGCTAAGAAAAATATAGATTACATTAAACAAATGCTACATGCATTCAGATAAGGCATTTCAAGCTACTGAGGTAGAGACAACTGATTCTACATACTATATAGCCTATAGTTTTCTATCACTTCCATTCAGGTAATCAAATAAATGCAAGAGAAGCCAAATTAAAATTGTGAAAAGATCTGGATAAACTGACCCAGGTTCTGCAACATATACAAGACCACATTGGATAGAGAAGTTTCTGGCCTGTTTCACACAAAAGTTGCACATGTCAAGATGTTCACAGTAACGAGAAAACATACGCATTTACAAGCAGAATAAAAATATGAGCATCAGTTTTAAGTACTTCAAAGTAATGCTATCTGAATAAATAATTTAATCCACCCTACCTGTTGATAAGACAATGGGTGTATCACTGCACCGCTTACTTCTAAGAAATGATTAGGAGTTATTGTGTGTAAATCCTGAACCTGAAGTGAAAGATAGAAATATGACAAGTCCTCTTTTGTAAGAAGCTAAGGAAATACGGAACACAAATGATCCTGGGAGAGGAATGTGAACAAATAATAACACCAATATAGATTAAGGGGGTGTTTGGGGGTTGCAATGCAACCTACTTTTCACCAAATTTTGATTTTGTTTTTGCTTAAAATTATTTTTTAAAGTTTTTGGATCATTTTGATGTGTTGATGTCAAAAATTATTTTTTAAAAAATAAAAAAACTTTATTTTAATGCATTTCTGAGCGAAAAACAATTGCTACCACACTCATAAACACCCTAAGATATGAAACCATGAAGCAGGATACAAATACAAGATATGGCACTAATGACCAAACAACAGAAACACATAAACATGAAAGCATGTTGTTTGACACTTGAAACCCTGTCCAATCAAGATAATATGAAAGTCATACTAAAACAAGCTATTTAAAGAATTTTCTCTCATGAAATTAGAAACACCAAATAAGTTTAGATAATTATTAAGTTAGTGTTAAACTTACCGTTAAATTAACAGTCAATGATATGCCACCCCTTTCAATCTGTAACCCAATCTTTTGATCAACATTGTCATCTAGTAATGTCTCCAATTTCAAAAACCGAGTAGTTAACTACACAGAGAAATTCATCAAACAGTGTATTCAAACTCTATGCAATATGAAAATAATCAGAAGATTGTTGGTTTGAAATGAAACGTCTTCTATATTTTCCATAGAATTCCAAATTTTGACACATGTAACATAGAAAAATCGGATGATGTACCTTTAAAATCTTACAAATTAATTCACTCTGGAACTAATGAGAACAAAAACAGAAAGGCAATTTGAAGTGCCTAACATCTCATATACTTTAATCTTCACAGCAGGTTCTTTAGAGAGAACTTTCACTGTGAAACTAATGAGAACAAATACATTTTTTTACCATTGTCTTGAGACTACTATTTACTATAGCCCCCACTATAACAAATGCAGCATTGTACTGTTAACGAGGTCTTTAGGGGAGAGAGCTCTGATACACATGCACAATCAGGTCCAGTACGAAACAGACAAAGAAAAAGGAGCCCCAAAACTAGAGCCACAATGTATATATAAGGCAAGAGGACGTCATGAAAAGAGAGAGAGAGAGAGAGAGAGAGAGAGAGAGGATCATTTGAAACTGGTCCTTCTATTTGCAACAGCAAGCTAGAATTCACATTCATGGGTTAAGATTGCTCATTGCAGTTAACCAAGACTCAAGAAAGTTGTGTGAATAAAGGAATAACTTACCTCCCCATCCACGGAAACAAGCATATCCCCTGGCTCTAGTTGCCCATAAGCTGGACCACCTGGCACCTATAGAAGTCCATGATCATAGAAGCAATAAAAGTAAGCAAGTGTTGCTAAAGAAATTCTTCATTGACAATTTGGAATCTGAAAGCACAAAGTATGCTCACCACAGAGTCAACAACAAGCATTCCGGTTTCACCTAGTAGAGACGCATTTCGTACCATCTAAAAAGTTAATAGCAGAATGAGAAACCTACGGATATTCCAAGCAATTACTCATGAGAAAGAAATACCTGCTCTGTTTCACTTCGAAGACCAAGTCGGCGTGTCTCATCAAATCCCTTATGGCAAAATGTTACCTGTATCATAAATCACTAAATTATGTTGAATCGAAAGGAAAAAAAAAGAGCCTTAGATAGTGTAATCATATATGAAAATAAGACAAGCAAAACATCAATATTCTTAAGAACAAGAATATGGGATTGATCCATCTCAATGGAGAATATTATTTTGAGGAAGCCATAATGGAAAACTACTTTTAAGATTATTTAGCACGCACGCTTGCGTATCAACATTTGTTAGCAAAACTTGACCATATTAGCATCTTGTCGACTTTAAAGAGTTGAGACAGAACATTGAAAAACAAAAATAAGTTGAGTACTTGAACATTTAAACTTAAAAGTTCACTATTAATTTTGTGATTCTCCTGGTTAAAAATATGCAGAAAACATATATCTCCCAATTTCCCAAGGACCACCAATCACAATAATTTTGGAAGTAATATAAACAACAGACCTGAAGTGTACCACGAGGTATGGATACTGTCTCCCATTTATTGGCACGAGCATCTTTGCACTTCTGAAGAAGTCTCAATGCCCTAACAACCTGAAATTAAGCAAACATATATATCAGTTCCCAAGAAATGTAGAATTTTGTTCAAAAGCTTATATGTTGAAAACCAAACACATGAATAATTAAGAGCCTAAGATTTCAGAGTTGAATTCACATAAGAGTTTTGTTCTTGAGTGAGACTCTACATTATTCAACTTTATATTTCCCAAGAGGATATTATTCGGAAAAATTATGCACTTTAATTTGTGTTTATAGGTGACTTGAAAAAAGAACAAACAAAAAAAAAAACACGGAGCTTGCTGTTTTATTTACTAAATTCTCGAGAGTCATCTCCATTAAATTCATATCTTGCTGCAAGAGTTGCAGTGCATTTTAGATAGCTCCTTAACCACAAAATAATAAATAGGCCCTTAAGTAATAGAATACTCACTCTCTCTAAAGGTAAATAGAAGGCTGATGAACTTGATGAACTGCTCCCAGCATTCAAGGCCACTGCCCTACCTTGCTTATCAATTACAGGGGAACCACTGGAACCAGGCTTAGTTCCAGATGCTGCCTGAAATTGAATGATACCGAACATGAAGAGCAGTCTATTAAATAACCATGAAGCCGGAGTTATTTATAGTCACAAATTCCTACTAGAAACTAAGAAGCAATTGACAATATAGAATCTCACATTCATAAGATTGTGGGCTTAGGTCCATTGTCAAAGAACCATCTTAACCTAATAGCTTAAACTATTAGGTGAGGTTCCAAGATACAATTTATATTATTTTCTAAGATACCTTATCAAGTGGGCTTTAAACTTGCACAAATTCACACTACCTTGTGCTTAATTTTTATCAAATAAATGGAGATGGTGAGATTCGAACTCGTGATCACCTGATCATCAATGCTCTAATACCATGTCAAAAACCATCTCAACTCAATAACTTAAACTGTTAGATGAAGTCCTAAGATATGATTTATATTATTGTCTAACATCCCTCATTATGAATTCAATAACAATTCGAGTAACACAAATAATTTGGCCTTCAATTGGTAGCATTAATGAATAAACTACTTACTTGCAGGTAGAAGGTATTGAAGTCATTATAACCATCTCTGCACCAAATAACAGTCACCATTAAAAGAAAGTGTATGAAGTGCTGAAGAACAGCCAAGAAAAATCTTCCATATTATCATTGACTAACAACACTACTGTGATTACTAATTCATTGCTCTCTATAGTTCAAAACTCTAGAGGGCCAAGTAACAGCCACAGTAAACCTAATGCACCATATCCATGTTTATCAAATTTTAAAATCATTACATGAAACCATAGCCCAAATCATCTGTTTCGTTCAAATTCGCAGCTATAAATGTGTTTGAATATGACCCTCTTCCATAAATATGCGGACAGTGCATTTGTAGATTGGGAGTATTGAATCTATAGCATAGTCAAGAAAAGTTAACCCCAAGATTACAGAGAAAAAGAGTTACAATGTTAGGGAGCGGGAGCAAGCCCTACTCTGCAGAAAAATGACAACTTTTGGGAGATACATATTGGCTCAAAATCGTAACTTGATAAAATGAGCAAACTCGATAACTGGGATGAAGCCATTTATGTATATATAATCCTAATGCCTATCATCCAAGAAGAGTATTGAAGAGAATAAATTTACCATACTTTTCATAAGCAGGAGCATTTCGATCCAGACGAGCAAGGATACCAGACAAAATGGAAACCTGTAAACAGAAGACTTTATCACCATAATAAAGTAGTAACAGGAAGTGATTTGCTCACCAAGAAGAAACCAACAATCTGTTGTCTCAAGGACAAAATATGTGCCAAGTTCCAACCAAAATAGCCATTGAAAATGCATATTCCCTTTCAAATTTTGCTTCCAAGTAACAAAGCAATATAAACACAACAGTAACTTCAAACGTGAAGGGGTAAATATATACCTTCTCAGAACTATCATTTCCAATAACTCTGATTTCCAGTCCAACAGAAGCAGCCTCAGGGGCAAGAGGAATCTCCTCATAGTTCAAAAATTGTATCGCACCAGGATCATAAGAAAAGAATCCAAAATCATGGACCTGATAGGAGAAAACATGAGTGCAAAAGAAATTACTACATTATATATTTCATCATTGAGTCCCAATGGATCTTGGGCCAAATAATAAAAGTAGTCCTCCCTCGTATTCCTTGTCTCATGCATGTGCATGGTTAATGCCCAATTCCCAGCTTCTACTTTTAAAATTATTTTTATATGAAAAATATATATATTTTTTAGGTATATTTTTATAGTTTTAATATGCTAATATTAAAAATAAATAAAAATAAAAAATATTATTTTAATATATTTTTAATTAAAAAGTATCAAGAATCACATTACTAAACAAACACTTAGTTACTAAGCCTACAGGTTGACTTGGAAACCACGATTTAGACTTATACTTGAATTAAATTTTAAATTGAATCGAAAAATATTAACAAGACAAAACTCGGTTAACCTGAAAAAACCCAATTTAAACTTGGTTGGATCAACATTAAAAAAATAAAAAATAAAAATAATATTGTTTTAATAAAAATAATTAATCATAATTCATTTAGCAGCAGAATGAGTGACTCCAGGGTGATGGTTGATTGGTATGCAAAGTCAAAAACTTTAATTTATTTACCAAGTTTTAAGAACTACAATTCCATTGCCGACTTGCGGAAAATAAAAAATTCTACAATAGAAGTATAAAACACTTTTAATAGACTATGATTTTTATCATCCTACGTACCAAACTATTATTTTGTGACGGAGAAAGTGTGATTATAGAAGCATAATGAACCAAATTTTATGATTAAGATTATGCAACTGAGACCTTAAATTAAAATTAATAATAATAACAAAAATAAATAAAAATAAAACTCACCGGATCTCTATATATTGGACGCAGTGGAGTTTCTTCGTTGCTTACAAATATAGCTTGGGCATTGACGGGGCCTTAAAAACCACATTCGTTAAATAAATCTTTCAAATCGATAATTCTATAGGTAAATTTTTATTTTTATTTTTATTTTACTAATGTTTACATGGCAAAAAATATGACTACTACTTAGATATA
>Ga0307511_10006062_pt1 | contig 12201 bp, 10 predicted proteins | sample 13_EM_MG_FD_200266 | JGI IMG/M metagenome (GOLD analysis project Ga0307511, IMG submission 200266) | Populus trichocarpa ectomycorrhiza microbial communities from riparian zone in the Pacific Northwest, United States - 13_EM | ecosystem: Host-associated > Plants > Roots > Unclassified | place...
ATTTGCTATTCAATTTTATTGTCTTTCCTTGGATTCATAGAGGTGGTTTTTTTGTTCATCATAGGAGTGAGAGTTTTTTAAGATGACAAGAAGTCACAAGAATGGAGAGTAACAAGTTTTTTTTTTAAAAAAATAAATTCTTATGAAGAAAATAGTGATTTTCATGAAAGCATAGCATGCAAATGCCAAATTTTCGTGACATAGAATGTTGAAAATTAGTAATTAATATGCTTCGGTTCATGACTCGTGATCCATAAATGGATTTCTACCTTTGGAGTGCTTAGTCTTGGCAGGATTTTGAGATGATATTATAGAGATGGATTTCATGTGGTGAAGCATGGTGAATGATCTTTAGATGTTCTGCAGGTCTCAATTTTCTTCTAAGAAGTTATTTTTATCAAGAATGGCGGCAACTGCGGCTTCTGGCCTTCAAATGGCAACTGCAAGGCCCTGCATTTCCTCTTCCCACAGAGTGGTCAAGGCAGGTGCTGCTATTCTTGGAGCCAGTTCTAAAGGGGCATCATGGGCTAAGCTTGCGAGTGGTTCTCATATATCGTCTATTCAGCCTTTCCAAAGGACTTTCATGTCATCTTCAGTTAAATTGAATAAGGCTGTGACAAAGGCAATGTCTGAATCTAGTGACAGTAAGCCAGTGTCTGGATTGCCAATTGATTTGAGAGGCACGTTTGCTTTTCTCTTGTTTCTCTATTTGTTGGCTAGAATGCTCAACTCTTTGCCTGCATATGCTCTTAGCATTTATGGAAGCAGAATCTAGAAAACATTTTTTTCCCTCTATAAATGATGGAATCAACATCTATTTTAAATCAGTCATCTTCTTGCCAAACCTCTTTTAGCACTGAAGTTGATTTTTGAGATTCTCCTTGAATTGCCTATATTTAGGTTTGCATGCTACTAAAAAGGCCATTTTCTGCCATCTTTTGAATACACTTAGTACTTCTGCAAATCCGTGATCATCTAAACTAAAAGCAATGTTTAGGTAAACGGGCATTTATTGCTGGTGTAGCTGATGACAATGGGTATGGTTGGGCCATAGCAAAATCTCTTGCTGCTTCAGGTGCTGAAATTCTTGTCGGAACATGGGTGCCTGTTAGTAGATCAATTACCGTTCTTCTTTACAATATCTTTTTTCTTGTTTGCTTAAATTTTCTATGCCATGTAAAAGTATTCTGTTAGTGACTTGGAAGCTTCTTTTGCAGGCTTTGAACATTTTTGAAACAAGCCTGAGACGGGGGAAATTTGATGAATCTCGCGTGTAAGATGCTAGAGGTTATCTAATTTATGCTCTGATGTGAGACTTATAAAGGGAATCTACTAACAATTATCCGGCTCTTCAGGTTGCCAGATGGTTCTTTGATGGATATCACCAAAGTATACCCCCTTGATGCAGTGTTTGACAACCCTGAGGATGTACCTGAAGATGTAATGGACGAGAAGAATATAGTCTATGTGCAATACATGAAATCAGTCTAACATCTTTGACATAACAAGCTTTTATGTTATTTCTTGCAGGTGAAAGCAAATAAACGTTATGCTGGATCCAGTAAATGGACTGTTCAGGTATGGGCCCATAAATTTGTAGTTCCCTTGTTTATCATGTTGAATTCTTCCAAGAGCCCCCGTTAACCTTGTATTGCATTTCCATGATTTAAATTGTTTACCTTGTGTTGCTTTACCCCAAAATTTCAAACTTGTAGATCAGATTTTAGTTATTCTCAGACTAAAAGATTTTGATATCTTGTTTTCTACCCTTGAATATAGGTTGTTTGGATGTTTCGTTGTCTTATAAAGGATTCCAGACAACCTTGCTTGTTTTTTAAATTTCCACACGTGACATGTTTAGCATGTGGTTTCTCCGTCATCTTAGAGATTTTCAACTTTTATAATGGGCTACAGATTTATGTATCCAGTGACCTTCTATATGGTCATTTTTTTGCAGGAAGTTGCTGAATCTGTCAAACAGGATTTTGGCAGCATTGACATCCTTGTGCACTCGCTTGCCAATGGACCGGAGGTAAAAGAAATTCTCATATTGAACCTTGTATGAATTTTTATATTTTCTACATAACAATGAGCATCTTAATAGGTCAGCAAACCCCTTTTGGAAACATCAAGAAAAGGATATCTTGCAGCCATATCTGCATCCAGTTACTCATATGTTTCTTTACTCAAGCATTTCCTTCCAATTATGAATCCGGGTATGGTTTCTTTCTTGTATAATCTTGCAGCATTTTCAGTTACATCTCTAATTTCTTTAGACATGCAAAAATGATCTAAACAGATTTATGTTGATGCAGGTGGTTCATCTATTTCTCTCACATACATTGCTTCAGAGAGGATCATACCAGGGTTTGTTTGTCTTGATGTTTTCATCTTCTGGAGTCGCACAATTATGAGTTTTCATAGCTTATAGTTTCAATTTTTCTTGTATGCAGATATGGTGGAGGCATGAGTTCTGCCAAAGCTGCACTTGAAAGTGACACACGTGTAAGTATTCGTTTCCTTTCTACCTCTGCTCTTGATGTATGAATATACAAAGCAACTTGGATTTTCTTGACTTATTTATTCTTATACAGGTGCTTGCATTTGAAGCAGGAAGGAAAAACAGAATCAGGGTCAACACAATATCTGCTGGTAACTCACCCCTCAATTTTCTATCAATTTCTCATCTTTTTCAACAGAGTTTAACAATCCTGTTGAACCCAATGCCTTTAGTTTATCTTTGATCACTAGGATGTTGTACCACTGCCCATGGCCTTACCTCCACCAACCAGTTTTAATCAAGATGTAAGCATATCCAGAGAATATAACTTGGGGCCATCTTGTTCAGTAACCCTAGTTGATTGGAATATAAATTCTGATGTATTTTTTATTTTCGTTCTCAACTCAGTTCTCTAGATAGGTAGCTCTTTGTTTGTGCACAATAGCTATAACTAGATAGGCTGCTCTTTATCAGTACACAATAGCTATAACTAGATGCTTTAAAAACTTTCGAGTCTCTGCTATATGTAACACTTGAGATATTATTCATTGGCAAGTTGAGTCTCTGCTATACATAACACAATTGCTTTAGCACCGTCTTTCATTGTCCCATTTCTGGATTAGTGCAGTTTTAAGTTGGTACTAAATTACACTACACTTGTAGTCTGGATTTGTTTGATATCAGCAGATTTGAGTACTTTTACAAGTATCTCCTTTGTTGCTATTGCCTCAACTTTCTTGACCCGCAGGTCCACTAAGAAGCCGTGCTGCAAAAGCAATTGGATTTATTGATACTATGATTGAATATTCATTAGCCAATGCACCCTTGCAAAAAGAGCTATCTGCAGGTGATCTTGAGTAGTTCCCTACCACTAGATTTTATTTCTTCATTTTCTTCAACCGATGGTCATTACTAAGTTTACAAAACTGATCGAACAGATGAGGTGGGCAATGCTGCTGCCTTCTTAGCATCACCTTTGGCTTCTGCAGTCACTGGTACTGTTATGTATGTTGACAATGGCCTCAACACAATGGGTGTCGGAGTTGACAGTCCGATATTCAAAGACCTTGACATTCCAAAAGACAATCACCAGGGTTAAACTACAGGCAGGTTGATCCATCAAGTGAGACTTTGATTACATAGTGCTGCCTTCTTATTCTCATCCACCCCTTCATTGGCATCGCCAGCGGCCCCAATTTTTACATGAGAATTTGTATTTAGAGGGACAATGATAGTTGCAGACAATGTTTGCAATGTTCAACTTTTACTTCCTGTAGTGATTGCTGCTTGCACAGATTGTAACAACTTTAAGGTTGTCCGTGTATGGGCTAATTAGATCCCTTCTCTTGTTTGCAATTCCCTTCTCTCTTTTTTTCCCCTCGCTATCACCATGCAAATAATCCTTTCAGCTTATGCTGCAAGCTAACATTATCTACCAATTGACTCACGGTATGTGAATCAGTTGCTTATGGACGTTCGATAACACTTTGCTAGTATTACTGTATGACTGTGTGGCACCGTTGTGTTAGCTAACATTATCTACCAATTCAAGAGGCAAGGCATAATAATAACCTACCAAAAACCAGTAACTGATTTGAAAAGATTGCAGTGATGCACCAAGTACAAAATGTCCCTAAGAACTTGGATTGGTCTTTCATGACGAATATGCATAGTGACTACTGAGGTTAGTGGACTAGTTTGACAAATCATCCTTGCATAGAATCCTAAAGAAGTTGCTTGTAACTTGAAGATCAGTTTCCCAGAAGGAAAGCGAAAAGACAGCATCAGCCTGTAACTGCAGCCGGCACTGCAAATTATTACTTAGTAGCCTAAATACGCAAGGTTTACTTGTATATATATACACATTATGCAACCCAAAATAGAAGCCGCTACCATAACTTGCAATCATTAAGCAAGCCTCTCATTCAAGCAAGCTTACGCCTACACCTCATGAGGCCAGTGGCTCTTGCATCTACATCATCATCAATATCGGGAGAGTCTTCCACGACAACTGAATCTTCTTGGACAACCAGGCCCCGGTTCCTAGAGAATTTCCTGATGGGTGTCCTAGATCGTGTTCCTTGAGTGTTGTTAGCATCTGGCTCCACCTGAGAAGCACCAGAACTTTCCCTATGTGGCATAAGCTCCTCGCCATCCGGCACCACACCCTTCATCAGCTGCAAATCGATTATTGCCAAAACAGAAGTTAGACTCTTTGTTGGCCCAAAAAATCAAATTCCTATTCCTTACCTTCCAATCTCTAAAGTCAAATCTGAACACGAAATGTCTGTAAGCAACCTCCCCTGACATAACAGAACTGGGAGCTGGAGCATTCCTAGGTGCTGAAGAAATAAGTGACAAAAAGAGTCAGGCCAACAGTAAAAATATAAAAAGTACAAATCAAATGAAGATAAAATCTGAATTTACTCTGAAGAAACACACTTACAAACAAAATGGCATCCACTTTCATCCACAACAATTTTAACCCTGCCATCTTTCACTAAGAATGAGAGTGCAAATAAATTCTCCACAGTCTCTGCAAAAGACCTTCTGTTCAAGATCAAATTTTCAAGTCTAACACTTTTCTTCTCCTTTAAGATATCAAAGATTATTTTCATATTCTTATCAGTATCTGTCTTCTTTTCTCCTCCAGCATCATCAACCTAGTTCACATGACCACTAATTTGTATCAGTGCTCATTCTTGCAAGAAAATCATGGGAAAATCAATTGTGCACGTCATAGTTATAGTCTAGCAAATACGAGAAACTTTTAGGATCATTGAACTTCGGAACACACTACAAATCACAACTAGTTATGGATTATTGAACTTTGGAACACACTAACACACACCTTGCATCTATTCAAATACGAGAAACTTATAAATCACAATTGACACTGCAAATAGAAACAGGATTTGCTTTCCCCGTTCCCACACTCTGCAACTAGCATAACAACACCCCCCCAACCATGCCGAGCTTTTTCAGTTGGCCTTGTAATCAAAATCTTGCAATCACTCAATCTTGCAATCAAAATCAACATTAAAGATGAGAAAAAAAGGAGTATCACCTCTTCAGGCCGAGCCTTTTCAGCTGGCCTTGTACGCTTTCTATGAACCGCTGCCTTTCTTTGTTTCAACTCCGTATTCATTGGTCCCAACCTGAACAAAACATCATCAAGAAAACATAAGCACCAAAAGATAATCACCATTGACAGTTCAGATTATTACAACTGTCAATGCTCATATGTACATGCAGTGCAACATGTATTTAATACACGCATGATCAAGACACCACGTTAGCTACATTTCTACGCACCAGTAGTGATCGAATTTCACTAGCGTTTCTCAGACTAATAATGGTATAAGAGGGTACGAAACGAAGACTCACATCGTACTAACCCCCGTGCACCTCCGAAAAATAGGAGAAACAAGAAGGCCAAGATCTTTCCACTTGATTGAAACCGGAGCATCCTCATCATTGTCTAGACTCCTAGTTTGCTGTCCAAACTCTTTAATCAAATGGGACACAAAATCTGCAGGTGTAATACCCTCATTTGACTGTGACTTAACAGAAGACACCAATGTGTTAGCTAACCCTAATAACGCCTCTGCATCTGCAACTTGCTCTCTTGGCTTCTGCACTGAATTCCCAATGTGGGTTCACACGAAAATCCATAAATCTTAACATTCTTTGCATAATTACAAGAATAATAAAACAAAATCACATTTTCTCTTACTTATTAATTTTAAATTAATTTCAAAAATAAAAATAAATTCTGTAGAGAATAAAAAAAAAATCAAATTTACCAAATTTATGCAAGTCTTCAACTTCCTTAATCATAGTATTAAACCTATCCAAATCGTGTCTCGTCAAATCATCTCTCTTATCTGCAACCAAAAATTAAATAAATAATTACAAATAAATAAAAAAATTGAACAATTTGAAACCAAGAAATAATCAATACCCTTGATTCTATTCTGTAAGGTACGATACATGGACCGGAGGACTCGCCGGTCCATTTGCTGATTCGGTTCTTCCACTCCTGACTTGCCTCGGCTCCGAGTCACTCGTTCGCGCTTCATTTCCCTGGGTTCTTGGTTCAAGTCACCTGGGTTTCCATTGCTAGTACTCCCTGCCTCTCTCTTCACAGTTCTACTCATAATCTTCAAAAAAAAAAACAGCTTCCAAGAATTCTGATTCAAGAGTCTTAAGGAAAAAAAAAACAAAGAAATCCCAGAGCAAGATTCTTGAGAGTGTTTTTATTAGTTGCAGAAGTAATAGCTGTGTTTTATCCGTGAGAGGAATTTTCGAGATGAAGGTTTCCTTTCCCGCTCTAGTGAAATTTGGCAAACTTGAAAAAATACTTTTTTTTTTTATTTTTTAAAATTTTAAAAATTTTTTTTTTTTTTTTTTTTTTTTTTTTTTTGAGGTAACACATAAGGGTAACATGATAACATCATGAAATTTAAAAAACCAGTCATTAAACCTGATCTTCCGGTCATGGGTTTGGGTCATTATGATGTTGTTATTTTTTTTAAGTTAATATTAAATTGTTTTGAAAAAATTTAAAAATTAAACTAGGTTTTTATAGGTTAACATATAAAATTAATTCTTAATTATCTAAATTTAAAACTGATTTAGTCTAGATCTTGGATGAGCAAGCCATTAATTTTACTAGCCTAATTGAGTTTAATAACACTATTTATTTAAATCATACTTATTAAATCAAATTGACTCATAACTTAGATCAAGAATTCAGTAGTTTAAGTTAAATTAACTTGAATAAATATAAAAAGATATTATTTAAAAAAAAAGTTAAAATGACATGTTTTTTTTAAAGAAAAATAAACTAATTTTGAATAGGTTCAAGTCGACAAGGTTTATCCAATCAACCACTACCGGGTTGAATATAAAACCTAGTCCAAGCCTAATCCTAGATTAAGGGGTCGCATGATTGACCTGTCGGGCAAGATCAGGCTAATAACACATTAGTATAAGCTACGACCGTACAAGGATAACCTATAGGATCCAAAGTGTAACATTATTGCATCTACAGGGACTAAACTCTCATTTCACCAACCCCAAAATCCAATTCCATTGCAAGCTTTCGTATCATTAATCACTCGAAACTTTTTTTAAAAAGCCCATGAAAAATAGCCAAACCCAAAACCGCGAAAACAAGAGCAAAATCGAAACAGAGAAGAAAAATTCATCGTCGTCGTCCATTAACAATCAGACTGTATATATATGACAGATCAAATCAATCAGGGCACAAAAACCCTAATTTCAAATAAATCTTAAACACCATGAAATGAAACGTTTTTCTTCATCTTGTTCGTCGACATTTCTCGTCCTTCATGGCTAAACAACAGCCGCTTCAGCAACCGTCAACGCCATGGGGCACGTTAGAGGAGTTACTGCTAGCGTGCGCCGTGAACCGGCATGGGACAGATAGATGGGACTCCATAGCTATGGAAGTATCTAACAGAACCTCCACTCTGTCCTCCCTCACTTCACAAAACTGTATTGACAAGTTCGATGATCTCAAACGACGTTTCGGTTTCCCTACGGAGCTACAAAACGACACCGCTTCTTTGTTAGTTGATGAGCTCCGTAAACTTCGCGTCGATGAGCTTCGTCGTGAAGTCCATCAGCGCGACGTATCTATCGTGTAACTAACAGTAAACGACACCGGTTTGGTCTTTGAAAGATGCGGTTGCAGCTTTGTTTTGAGATCTAACGAGTTTTGTGTTCGGTGTTGATTGACAGGTCGCTTGAAATGAAGGTGAAGAGATTGGAAGAGGATAGAGAGAAGAGCTTGAAGGAGAAGGAGAAGCCACCAGATCTGCCGAAGCCTTCTCCGGAGACTGTCGCCGGGAAATCCGCGACCGGTGAGGAGTGTGGTGATGGTGATGAACGATCGTTCAATGAATCCAATTCGACGAGTCAACAGCCGCAGAAAGCCGAGGCGGAAGCGAAGAAAGAACGAGACGAGGATACAGAGGTAAAACCTGAACCGGATTCGATTAAGGATGATCCAGATCCGGCTCGGTTAGGATCTGACCCGGAAGCTGAGCGGGAATGGTCATATAACGGTAAGTTAGAAGATGAAGACGATAAGAAACCGAAAAAGGAAATGAAAATTGAGAGTGTGAGTCGGGTGGGTGTACTCGGTCCTGACTCGAACGAGTTAGGTGAGTCAGTAGGGGAGTCCAAGCGGGAAGAGAAAGAGAAGGATATTAAACAGATTAATAATAGTAATAATAATAATAATAATAATAATAATAATAGTGACGTGCAAAGTTCAGTGAGTTTGTCGCTGAAAAAGAAGAAACGACGTCGTGGTAGTGGAGAAGGGAGTAGCAGTGGAGAGGAGGAGAGAGAGGGTGGTGATGATGAGGTTTCTCCCGCCACGAAAACGTTGCCTGCCGTCAAATCTGAACCATGGCTCAAACTTCTTGAGATTATTCGCTCTCATCAGCTCGGCTCAATCTTTGAAAAGCGGCTTCGAAGCCAGGTAATATTCTTATAATCTTTATAAATTACTCCTTTTTAAAATATAAAATATATAAAAAGTAAAATTAAAAAACACATTATCATATGATATAACATTTAAAATTAAAATCATGCTACTTATGTCATACCTTGTACTAACATATGATATAAGAATTTGATTGACGCAATATGAAAATTTAATTAAATTTAAGTTAATGAGAGTTTACATGATCATATGATATAAAAAATTAAATTTAAAATCATGCTACTTATGTTATATCTTGTATCAATTTATTCCACGACGATAATTATAATAGCTGGATAAATCATTTTATCGATGTGATTCAAGAGTTTAATTCACACGATGTGAAAATTTAATTAAAATGTAATTAAATTTAAGTTAATAAAAGTTTAATTTAATTGGAATCCAGCTTAATTTTTTTATTTTAGTTGGTATGACGGTTCACGTTAACACTATTAGGTAAAACATTAATTACGTTTTAATAAAAAAATTGCAATTACAGCTTGGCACTGGACTGTGTTGAGGTTATATAATAGTAGGCAGACCGTGTTCATGTGAGGGTGTTTTGGTAATTTAAATCGTGGGGAGAATACGATGGAGGAGGATGTCGAGGTTAATATTGCAATGCATGCGCCTCCTAGTTTCTAAAAATTCTTTTTTGCGGTGCCGTACATTAGATATTTAGATCTTGGGTGGACGGTGAGGATGCAATGCATCTTGGTCTAGGTGGGGTCCAAAGTAAGAGTTTTGAAAATAACGTTAATGATTTTTGGAGTACAGTTAAAGATAATTGCAGTTGTTGCTGGCTTGTCTGTTTTAAGGTGTGTTTAGCAAGGCTGTGCAATTATTATTTTGTAAAATTTAAAAAACAATAAATTATTATTATTTTTATTCAAAAATAATTTTTAAAAAGTAAAATAAAAATATTATTTTAATATATTTTTAAATAAAAATTATTTTAAAAAATAATTATTATTATACTTCTAAATATCTTTTGAGAGATAGATTAAGTTTTTGAAAAGCATTTTGTAACCACAACGCAAAACACCTTTATTTAATACACAGCTGGCTTGTTCAACAGCTGGCTCAAGTGAATTGAAAGCCATGTTTTTTATAATGTTTTGCCCTTTGCCTTGTTCATAAATGGAAAGAAAATAATAGTAATATAACGTCTGCGTGTTGACTCACTGTCACTGATCCATTTGGCTTTTTAAGCTTTATGCCTAACTTATTAAGCCCGAACTGAATTGTATCATGATCATATTCAATGTTTGGATTATAGATTGATATTAATCTAAGTAAATTAAATGATATTATTTTAAGATTTTTTAAAAAAATTTAAATAATATTGTTTAGAAATTCTTTTTAAATCAAATTAGATTTTAATCAAGGTGATTGGATAATACCGAGTTAACTCTTATCCATTTTATTTTTGACTTGTCAAAATTAAAAGTTGGGGCGCCAAGTTAATATTCCTGTCAAGTTAAATTGAGTTTAATATTATTGTTTTAGACTAACAAAATATTCTATTCAAACATGATTGATTCTCGTGGCTGAGGATTGGATATGATTGCACGCGAATGTTTTAATTCATAATTAAAAGTACTATGTACAGAAGAAGTAGAGTTTTTTTTTTTTTTTTTTTTTGGCAATAGGGAATTTTTCCTGAAAAGCAAGATTTAGGAGCTAGATATTGGGAAATAGGCTGCATATATTCAGTTTTCTTTTAATAGGATAATTTTCTAGAAAATCATAACAAGTTTTGAAATGCCATTTTCTAATTTCTTGCTCGTCTGGTCTCTCTTTCGTCCAAAACTTGTGTGAATCTAGTTCTAGTCTTACAAGTTAGAAACCACAAAAGGGGTTTCAAATCGGTCTACCACCTAATTTAATCTATCAACAAGAAATTAAAGATGCTTCAACGTTAAGATTTTACGTTAAACAATTACATGGTTTGAAATATTTTGATGCCTTTTTCCTCTTATCTTCGGTTTTGTAATTTTGTTTGTTGTCGTCTTTCTATGCCTTTTGACTAACTAGGAGCCAGCTAGCCAATCACCTTCTTATTTGCTAGGACCAACAACTTTTCACGTATGGAACTCGTTCTCTTCGCAAACTTTATGGATGCCATGATATTTCTCAATCAATCTACTTTTATCATTTTTTTATTTTTTAATTCTCTCTTCTTCTTCTTTTCATTCCGATCCGCAGTAAAGATTTAGGCGACTCTTGGTGTGAGGTTAGAAAATGGAAGTGAATTATTGAAAAATAATCTTTATATATGTACAAAGTTTTTTAAAAGTATATTTGGTGTGATAATAAATTCGAAGATGGATTTTTAGTGAAAATAAGTATAGAATAATTAGAAAAATTAAAAAATATTTTGTGATTTGAGACAGCCATTTCTGGGATTTGTGGGCCTGCAAAGACCCCAACTATCTTCCTTGATACCTAACCTCGCTCAAAAACTTGTACCATCGATGGTACAAAAGTAATTTCCAGCCCAAGCAGTCTTGTATCGAACGTAATCTTAATCTTAAACATTTTCAAGAGGTGAAATAACTGGTTGTGGGGATAGAATATGCTATAGTCAGTACCTAGAAAATATATTCCGAGATGAGAAATATTCTTAAGTGCAGGGGGTAATTTCAGGTCGTCCATGGTCCCAAAGTATGTCAAAAAAAATTTAGTTTATCGAATCTATTTTAGAGGATGATTGTTTTTTAAAGTGTTTTTTATTTAGAAATATATTAAAATAATATTTTTTTATTTTTTAAAAATTATTTTTTATATCAAAGAATTAAAATGATTTAAAAATATTAAAAAAAATATTAATTTGAAAAAAAAATAAAATTTTTTAAAATATTTTTAAAATATAAAAATAAACAGTATCTATAAATAAGAGCTGGCCACCACCCCTGCCAATCTGTTGGTGGACATAAAAGCCTGTTTTGTACGGTCAGGAATATTGACTTTTTGACGGCTATTTGGTTTATGACCTCATCGCACGTGTTCTCAGTTGCTTGGAAAATAAAAGGGACAGGGTGGGTTTTGGGCTCTCTGCTCTCTGTATAGCATTTGGGCTTGTTTTTCAAAAAAGCAATCCCCAGCCACGTATTTTAGTTTTTTAGAGGAAGGAAATATGGATGACAATGATATCGATGGAATGGATTTTGTATTATTT
>Ga0307511_10006063_pt1 | contig 12201 bp, 14 predicted proteins | sample 13_EM_MG_FD_200266 | JGI IMG/M metagenome (GOLD analysis project Ga0307511, IMG submission 200266) | Populus trichocarpa ectomycorrhiza microbial communities from riparian zone in the Pacific Northwest, United States - 13_EM | ecosystem: Host-associated > Plants > Roots > Unclassified | place...
ACACGCAGATAGGGGGGGGGATGAGGTAGAAGTGTATTTCGGGGGAGGTGAGAGAAGATCGGGTGGAGGTCAACTCTCCCGAGTCATAGCCCGCGGCGAGCTGGTGAGCAGCAGACGTGCCCGGAAGCTTTGCGAAATGTAATCGGAGATTGTCAAGTTGTAGGGAGGGGGTTGGAGGAGGCCGTGATGGAGCTGCGCGGTTGGGCTCTTATGAGGCACTACTTGGAAGGTGTGTCGTTAGAAGTCTGTCTGCCTGCGACAGGGCTGCATTGGCGGGGGGGTGCGACGGGACGATGTAGTAGGGCGGCGCGTGGCTGTGTGCGGCCGCCGTGTGGGGGTCACGTGCGGAACGCGTGGGACGACTGTTGGGGAGGGCATGTGAGCCGCATGCTGCTTTTGCGGGGTGGTGTGGCTGGTTGTCCAAATGCAACAATGCAATGCAACACAGATGACCTGCATAAGCCTCGCCGGTGATACGTGTGGGGAGATAGGTATTCAAAATTACGCACAACCTATTGAAACCTATTGAAGCCTATTGAACCTATTGAACCTATTGAACCTATTGACCAGACTGCCTATTGTCTGCGCACAATGAATCATCCAAGACAAAATGAATCACAACCCGACTATCCTGTACTTGCTATACCATTTGAAAGCGAACTTACAGCTCTTTCTGGTTGTAGAGCGTAAAAAACAAATCACAATAACCATTCTATTCGTATTGACAATGCCATGTCATGAAACGACTGAAGGCATACGCTACTAGTACGATGCTTCGTTATTGATGTGCCCATTCACCGTGTCTCAAATGACCCATGCCCGCGGAACCCGTCAAACGGTGCTCGATGTGCCGCCGCGGTGATGGTGGTGGGCCGACGCCCAGCGGCTCATTACCGCTCCGTGATTCCCAACCCCAGCACACAGCACGTCCGTTTCCGGCACCCACAGCTGCAACGTCGTCAGATCAAGCTTTCATAGCTCCCTCGTCCCCCCCCCCCGGGTGTGCTACGCTCTGACGGAAGAAGGTACATGAGCACCCCACAAATTCCAGTGTAACTCTATACCCCCCACGGCCCAATCACCAGTAGATTACAATGCGGATCCGAGTCCCCTTTGCCAGTACGTACCCTGTCTCCGTCTCCCATGCTTCTTCCCGTCCTCTGTAAACCCTAAGCTAACAGATGCAACAGTTACTTTCTCCTTGCTGATCCTCCTCACCGCCTACATCGGCTTCTCCTCCATTTCCCCCCCCATAAACGATAAAGTCTTCCACTTCTTCACCTTTTTCCTCCTCACCCTTACATTCTACTGGATCCTCGAGACGACCCGCAGGCGGGCCGTCAATTTCACCTTTTTCGTATGTTTCAACCGGATTTCCCTTTACTCACTCACCCCGCTAACACCCCACTGCAGGCTATAACCGTTGTAACCTCCACCCTCTCTGAAATCCTCCAACCACTAGTCAACTCCTCCCGCCCCTTCGACCCCTTGGACATCCTCGCCAACGTCCTCGGGTCCCTTACCGCACTCGGCCTCAACGGCTGGTACCACAAACGCATGCTCTCCCGTAAGCGCGAGAAGAAGAGCCGCTACGCTGCACTCGCTACAGATGATCACGACGATCCAGAGGGCGCAGACGGTGATGCAGATTTGGATCATGGACTGGACATTGAGAGGGGTGATGCTGAGGAGCTGGGTGATCTAGAGAGTCCAGAGAGGAGAGGAGAGGGTGGGGAAGGAACAGCAGCTTCAAAGTAAAAGGGGTGATAAAGATTCAGTGGACAAGGCTTCATTTCCTACATTTATTTTGTACACTTGCTTTTTCTCGGCGTGAATCGGTGTCATGGAAACGGTCTTTCAAATTCATAGGGTCACAGTTCCTCAGTTCCTTCAGTTGCAAAAAGAAAAATAAACGCCCAATTGGCCGAGCTGCTTTACAATTACCGTCATTAAATAGCTAGTCTACTAAGTAAGTATCTCATTTTTGGTAGTGTACTCTTTGATTATACACCCCCCGGCAAGGCCAAGCCCTTCACACAATGCCCACTACACGCTAGAGATCTCACAACTCATTCAAACTGGTTGCCCTAACTGCCCACAAGCGCCTAACGCCTAGGCATCCTTCCTCTCGACCTGAGTGCCCTCTGGGCTGTCCCAGCAGGCATCCTCGGCCCTGTCTGTGGTGCCGCAGACTCTTGGTTCTCTGTAGGCAGCTGTTAGCGTTATCACCGAGGAGTATATACTCGGGTATGCTTACTAATAGTCTCATCTACCGATAGGATCAAGCATGCTGCCTCTGTAGCCGCCTGGATCGCATTCACCTTCACCGCAATTGGCTCCCACACGAACTTCTCTAAGTTATCCTGAATACCCTCATTGATAATGTCCACACCTGCCCACATCTCCTTGCCCTTGTCGTGACGCATCCTCAACTTGTTGAGTATCTCAGTTGCATCGAAACCAGCATTATCGCACAATTGTCGCGGGATGATCTCCAGGGCGCGGGCGAAGGCAGCGATAATGAACTGCTGCTTTCCGGCAACAGTGCGAGAGTACTCGCGGAGGTATTTAGAAAGCTCCATCTGAATAGAAGCGTGTCCCATTAGCAACTCCGTAAAAAACGGTAGGCAACTGAAGAAGGGGACTAACCTCAATAGCGCCACCTCCGGCCACAATCAAATCATTCTTGATCGCCTTCTTCACAATCATGATAGCATCATGTAGCGACCTCTCCACCTCTGCAATGAACTGCTCGGCGCCACCCCTCAAAATCAAGGTGCAAGTCTTTGCCTGGGTACATCCCTCAAAGAAGTTGAACCTCTCACCACCAATCTGCCTCTCCTCAAAGTGCTCGCAGGTACCCAAATGCTCTGGCTTGATGTCCGAGCAAGTAGACTGCACACTTCCTCCACAGGTGAGAACCACACGATCCATATCATCACTCGTTACTCGTCCAGCGCAGAAGATGTCCCTATCGGCAAAAAACTGTGTTGCAAGATCTCCTATAGGGAGCTTAGAGAGAACAACCTTCGCACCAGTCTTGGTTATGGCCTCAAGCTTGTTAAATATTATTTGCCACTCAGCGTCCACGATAGCTTGATACTCCGAAACCTGCTCCACTCGGACTTCGGCATTGTCCTTCTCGCTCTTGAGCTCCAACTCGACGTTCAAGCAAACGATCTTGGGGTCCTTGAATGACTTGGGCTGTTGCTCAAATCCGGCGTATGAGAATGTCTTCTTGAATGCAACACCGTTGACAAAAAGAGAGTCCTGTAGGGCGCCACCTGGGACCTTCTTTACACCAATAAGCCTCTCGTTGAGCTGGTCCTGATCTAGTGAGTAGACAGCGTCGACAACCACTGTGTGGTACCACAAGTATTAGTGTATTTCTTAGTGAAATGGCCTAAAGGGCACCCACTCTTAGTGAAAAACTCGGAATTTCGCTTTATCAACTTGCTAGACATTGCCGTAGCCGCAAGCTTTTGTAGCGTATCCCTCTTATCCTCCGTATTAATCCTAACAGCAATTTCCTTGATTTTGTTCACCGCCAACCTGCTTGACGTACGTAGCCCCTTAACAATTATCTGCGAGCTGACACCATCCTCCACAAATGCCTTCGCCTCCTTCAAGATCTCTCCGGCAATAACAACCACAGATGTTGTTCCATCTCCAACTTCCGCATCTTGTGATCTCGCAATATCCGTCAATATACGCGCAGCAGGGTGAACAATATCTAGCAGCTATGTTGACCTCTGTGTCAGCAGAATACCTCCTCTAGGGAGCAATGGAGAGAGACAAGCTTGCCTTCATCACAGTAGCTCCATCATTGGTTATAGTCTGCTTGCCATTGGCATCAACTAATAAGAGATCACCCCCATATGGACCAAGAGTGGTTTTGATAGTGTTCTGTACAGCTAAGCAGGCGTTGATGTTCGAGATGATTTGTCCTCGTCCCTGGGATTGATCAGTCCCTACAATGAACCCACAATCAGTCTCTGTAAACCCACTTCCGTACATCACATTCTCACCAACCTTCCTTCAGGACAATTATCGTAGGTGTTTGCTGGAAAGCCATGTCCGGGGATGTTACGCTGGGCTGCTCGTGATGCGGGGTTATAGAACAAGGACGGATAACACTTCAAAAAACTAGAAAATCGTAAGTCGTTTGTATTGGGGGGATTATAAATGCCGGGGCAACCGAATAGGGAATATACAGACGTGGTATAGAGTGACGATGGTTATTGACGTGCAAGGTGGGGGGTTCCGTGATAATTTAAAACTCCACAAAATACAGCCCACTTCTAGAAAGTTAGGCTTGGCACTAGTTAATCAGCAATGACGCCAAGACAGCGACCTTCATATCGAGAGTTTTAAAGATGTGGTCATGAGTGAGATATGTGTCACGAGGCTATATGTTGGGATTCCTCTCGCATTTGGGGGCTAGATCATTGACCATGAGGCTCAACGAGCTTATTATAAGCCGCAACAACGAGGATCGCATGATCTTGCATTTTATTCTTCCCGTTCCTTTCCTTTCCCTTTACCCTGTTCACCTTCATCCCGCGGTAATGCAACTCCCATGCTCGCAAGCAGATTCCCACCAGGTCCAGCCATTCCTCCTTGGCTTTTAAAGCTCTCAAGTAGATTCTTTGCCAGGTTGAAGTCGATATTCACCTCCTGGTCTTCATCTTCATCCATAATTTCTTCACTGTCTTCGTCCTCATTTAGCTCTTTGATGCGAGGTTGCTCTGGGCGTTCTAAAACCCCAGATTCTTTCAGCTCCGCCTCGACCTGATCCATCACCTTCCATATGTCCCCTTCATCGTTGTCTGTTTGTTTTTTCGTAACATTTCTCGCCCCTTGATCCGGTGGGAGACCCATCATCTCTCGCATCATCTTCTCAAATTCAGCCTCATCAAAGCTGACACCTTTGTCTTCCTCCTCATCGTCTTCACCTTCGTCATTGGTATCATCTTCATCCATCATGTCCTCGTCCATATCAACACCTTCCATACCGGCACCGTCATCGTTTAGAAACTTCTCAAACCGCTCCACCATTTTTTTCAAATTCTCCTCGGCTGCTTTATGTCCATATCCAGATTGCTGTTTGCTGCTGGCTGACTTGCTTTCCTTTCCGGACTTGCCCTGAAGATTCTGCTCGAACTCTGTGTAATCAATGTCCAGCCAGCCATCCGAATCTGCCGTAGTAGGCCATGTGGAGATAACTTCATCAGTAGGTGGCTCCTTGATACCTAATGTGCCTCTGATATCCTCTGCGATTACCTCCTCCTTACTCTGTAAAGGATGTTAGAACTTCATTTTAAACATAGATGGAATTGGGACCAACACTCTTGACACTTTCCGAGGCTACCAGCATCTCAAACCCACAGGCTACCTTCATTCCAACATCTGCCTCAATGAACACTTTGCTCTGCCTGACACCCTCCATAGTAGGTGGGATTTCGAAACCTGATCCTACTGGAGGATCAAAGTCCTGACTCCTCAGCTGTGCATAAAGGACTTTTGTGAATTTTATTGACACCCTCACGCTGTCTTTAGGGCTGAAAACATTCATAGTTTTGCATGCCTTCGGAAGAGTTAGCAGTTGCATAAATAAGGGATTAAACTATCGAGTACCTTCAGACTTATAGGGTCCCGCAAATAAAATTGCTCTACGGCCGCGGATATGTACTGTGGCCGCTCAGCTAACACAAGAGCAACCTTCCGAGGAACCCTGGCAATTGCGTAATGGAGGTGATCTCGAGCTGCTGCTGGATATTTCGACACCCTATAGAATGCCTCCTCCTCTACTAGCCGAACTCGCTGTATCCTGCTTTTATCTGGTGATCGTATCATATCCAATGCCTCTTTCAGTGTGATTGCGGTGGTCGCATTTCGCTCCGCCACCAACAGCATCTGTCCAGAGTTGATCCACACCCTATAGTCCATAATCTCAGGCTTAACCCACATAGGGAGTGCATTTGCAGCCTCAATAAGCAAGAATTCCCCATCGGTGTCTACTACACTGAAATCTCCCAGAGTCAGGATCCAGACCGAAGAAGGGGATCGAAGCTAGGCAGCAAGGCATAATGACCGTATCCAAAGCTCATTGAACCGCTTGCTCAATTCCCGTAATATAGCAACAATGAACCACTCATCCTCGATAGAGTCCCCGAATTCAGTTCGCCCAGATAAATGTGGTAACCCTGCAGGGGTTCTGAATCAGTTCTGACGTTCCACCTTCTGAAGGGGTATTTACCTTCAGATTCAGAGACACTCAATACAAAACCCTCTCTCTGCCAGATATAACCCTTGCCCCACTCCTGGAGAAGTTGCTCCGCCGCATCCTTCACCGTTTCTAACCCCGCGCGCAGGTTCGCAGTTGATTGTGTGCTGGCAAGGATGTAGATGGAGTATTGGATGGTATCATCTGGTAGAGTCCGCTTCGGTATACCCTGGAACTCCCCATAACCTGGTGTGAATGGATCCATGGATTTAGGAGTACGGAGTTGTAGTGGGAATTTTGTGGGGCAACTGTTGGGGACAATCGGAATCTCAAGCCAAGACTTAGTGCACGTGATCTAAATTTACATATATATAACAATTACCCTCAACTTAGATTGAGAGAAGGTTTATGTTTTTTTCCTTAAAAAAAACTCATTACCCGTATGTACATCCACCGGGGACGTATGTCGAGCTACCTGGAAACCCAGGTGGATTGAGAGAAGAGAGGAAGAAGGTAGGACAGTCTCGCTAGGAGAGAGTTTTAGAAGTTCGTAGGAAGTATTGTCCTTGGCCTTGGCAGTTTTCTGTCGGCCGGTGAGGTCTCACTGCCTTGTTTAATGTCTCTGGAAACAAAATTTTCGTTAACTTTATCTGATCCTCCGTGGCGTCAGAGCTTATTGGTGAGAGCCTCTTTTTTGGGGGGAACTAAAACTAGTGCAACTCTGTCCAAGCCCTAACCCAATGCTTACGCTTCAGTTACCCTGAAACTCTTCAACTACCGGCACCTAGCCGCACCTCATATACCTAACCAGACTATATATACTATTATGCATGTGACCAAACCATCAATGTTTACCTCCGTACCTCTTATGGGAAATAACACAGAAGTAAAAAGATAATGACCCGGCTGGGACTCGAACCCAGATCACCGAGTGTAACCGCTAGGACAAAACGTGATCTAGGTTTGCCTAGTATACTTTACGCTCACATCACCCCCCACAGGGATCAAAATCAACAATCACTGCTCCTAGTAAAATCTTCAAGGCTAATAAACTTTCACAATAAACTACAGCTAGGGTTCATATTACTGTAAATAACCATAATACCCTTCCTTTTATCCCAGCGCTCTCTCAGGGAATCAAACTGGGGCTCATAACCTGCCTCACCCCTTAGCGCCAGATGTACTGGGCGTATAGGCTTATCTATCAGGCTTCATACCATTAGACCACCAGACCTTTTTTCGTGTATGGTGGTTCGGAGGGTGTTACTTGGCCAAGCTTGTAAATGCTCGCCAGACAGGTCTGTATACGTATCCGACCAGGCTGCAATTTATGTGTCTACCTAGGAAGCCTTAAGCTTGAAACAGCCGCCCCAGGCAGTTGCCCCAAACAACCCAACCAAGGGTGAATGGTTCCAAGGTATCGGTGGCACCTCCTATTGAAAACCCTTCGTGAACTCGCTTGCTTCGTTACCCTGAGCTCCCAACAATGTACCAGTGAAACTCTTCTGTGCGAGTTGCTCCACTTCGCAGCTTCCAAGTAGTTTAGAGACTAGGTTTATTCCAAGAGTCGCCGGTGTAACAGCTCCCGCTTTTTTCCAACTAGAACTACCATTACCGATTGCGAAGGGCCAAAGGACCTCTTTATCTCAACCAGACTACTTTATCTCTATCAACAATCATAACACCTAAACGTAATTCGGTTTATCTGATCTTTTAACTAATCAAAGCTTTCCACCCCTCCTCCATCCACCCCCCAATGGTGCGATACCATTCGAAAGCCTTTTCTGGGGAATGCAATTTCCAAGTACTTTCAAACTAGATAGTTTATACATGAAGAAAATAGCCAAGTGTTGTCAGGGGTCCTCCCCCCTCTCTCCTCTCTCGCCGTTCTGAGGGGGTGTGCCAAGGATTAGTAGGATGTAAAATCAGATAAGCAAGACTACCTTACATGATCTAAATTCATATCTCTTATATGAGGGAGCTGATCAGCTAAAATATCTTATGCTAGCCAGGCGTGCGTATGTATAAGAGCCGTGATATTACCGGAAACTTATCACGGACACTGATTTTATTTAGCAGGCTACCCTAAGTGTGCATGGAAGCTGGCGAGAGCAACGTAGGCTAGTCTGGCAGGCACAATATAGGTATGTACATATCATGAAGCTGACCTCTAGCCAATGGTAGATGGTTTGTAGGGATGTGTTTGCCACTTGTGAACAGGATTCTTTGTCCTACTTAATTAGCTACATTGCGCAGTAGAAAGGCTCCGATAAGCAACTATAGAAAGGTGGATAAGATTTCATTTATCTGGTCCATCACTTGGCGCTCTCTATCTTTGTGCTAGCGGGATGGTAAGAACTAGATCCAAGCCCCTAATTCAAATGTTAAAGCTTCAGTTACCCTGAACCCTTCCAAGCACCCCTTACAACTTCAGCTCCTGTTGAAAGTCTCTAGATTACATAGCACCAGATTTCTTTGATTCCCTGATACTGCCATAATAAAAGATATTGCTTCTTGAATTTAGTTTGTAAGTTCCACTATCACATGTCTGTTGGGGAATGTATAGGAGACCCATTCTCAATGAGTAGCTGAAGTCAGACTCGGATGCAGAATACTAATACTTACTGAACATGCCCCTCCGCCCTTTATCCATATCAATGACCGTGGCTCGGGCTTTAATGTCTCTGCACTTATACAAATAGGTAGCTTGAGCTGAGTTAGGCCAGGACTTATAATTAGCAGTAGTAGCTATGCGTAAGTACATGTGGTGGTCACAAAGAGCGAGGCCAAAGGCTATATATAGTCAAGCATATTGACAGTGCAACTCCGTAGGGACGTATAATTAACAAAGTGATTCCTGATTCCTAGAGCAAAAAGATAATGATTCAGCTGGGACTCGAACCCAGATCACCCACCTCATCCCGTAGCGCCAGACATGCTGGACGTATAGTCTTATCTAGCAGGTGTCTTACCAATTAGACCACTGGACCTTTTTCCGTGATTTCCCGTGTAAGGAAGCTTTACTTGAAGTACTTAGCAAGTCCCTACGATTGTACTATGTGATATCCTACTGAACCTACCGAAACAGGCAGTCTCCTCGCTCCTCCTTGTGCTGTCGTCCCTCAAGTAGTCTTTCAGTGCTCCTTAATCACATGATGAACGTAGTTTTGCACTCCTAAAGTCTCATGTTACTGTGACTGCATTGCCTCCAAGTCACGTCAAACTTGGGAGTCCCATGGGTCATGAGGTTCCAATAGGCGCACCTACAAAACCCGGCTACAAGCCCACCCCAAAGGAGCCAGCTAGGCATAGGAAATGCCAGTTCATGAGAGTCTGTCTTATTCCGCCAAGTCATTCTCCTTCTAATAGTTTTTGAGGTTGAGGTACTCAGGGGGGCCAAACCATAAACTATTATTCTACCCGAGCGCGCAATCAACATAGGTTAAGTTACACTCCATCCCCCTTTAGTCTGACTGCAACCAGACTATAGCCCCTTATGCCCGCAACCTAACACTTCATTTATAAATCACAGTTCTCATCCGGCCGCAGCTATACTTGAACGAGACCACGAACAATTTCCAAAAGGCAAATCTGGAATGAGATCCCATGCCTATACACCTGTGACTGAGACTATATGTTCTAATAATGTCCCTTACTATGGGCTTATCTGATCCTTCATTGAGCCGAAACTTGGCATGGAGCTCTTTCTTTGGCAGGGGGTGGGTACATTCGGGAAAAAAAAACATACTTAGCTCCGAAGTTACCCTGAATCAAGTTACTTCATTACTTTCACTTCTCGCTGTACTTAATCTCGAGCTGCACATTTCTATTCTGGTCTCTGGCAGGGAGAGCAGTAGGGGGTTTAGTAAATGGATTAGTTGAGGACTGGAGCCCCTGGAGAATGCCTTTTGATCAAACTAATTGACACGAGATCAAAATTAACTGCTTATCTGATCGCCCATCTCACCAGCGCTTGGGGTAAAGATTAGGGGCGCAATCAATATTCCAAACCCAAACTTAAATGCAATTATTTCAGTTACCCTGAACCCTCCCAACTCCTTGATCTCGTGCCCAACTCCTCCAACCTCGTTTATTCCACGCCTGTGACCAAATAGACTTCACTGTAACTTCTTTTAAAGTGCTTAAACTATTTACATAAGTATCACTACTTTGCTCCCCTAATATCGGACTATACGGCCTTGTGGTTAGCTAGCTACATGATAGCATCTTTGACTATAAGGGCCCGTAGGATGGTTGGCTGCGTGAGCTGGATAGCAGAACATAGGTATGATTTTGCTTGACTTAGTAGCAGTGGCATAAGTCGAGGGTATTGACAAAAGGAACTTGGTATGGGGGGCAGTATGTGCTTTCTGCCTACTTTCTACCTGTTTGGGTGGGTTCCCGGGCCAGACTAAGTAAGTAGGCTGCAGGGAAGCATTTCACACTCTCGGTAGAGAGAAAGTAATAGAGTCTCGTAGGAGCAAAAACTAATGATCCAGCTGGGGGTCGAACCCAGATCACCCACCTCATCCCGTAGCCCCAGACATGCTGGGCGTATAGTCTTATCTAGTGAGTGTCTTACCAATTAGACTACTGAACCTTTTCTATGAATGGTGGATAGGAAAGCACTATCTCAAGTAAGTCTGTGCCTGTATACTACAGTTCCTTACCGTAGTCGCAGTCCCCAGTGTGCTTACAATAGCTCGCGTAGAGTCATGCATCACGAACCTACCAAACCGAGACTATCCTTAGTATCCATCGTATCCTCACTCCTCGACTCGCACTTCTCATAATACATACAACCCCTAGCTACACCTCTAACCATAAACTTTTGGCAAACTTTCACGCTTGGGGCCGGTCCCCTCGGAGAGTACGAAAGACTGCACTTTTCAGGCAATGGGAGCCACGTCTTGCAATATTCCAGAGCAAACAATTTGGCGTGCAATCACTCGTTTAGATCATTTGGGGCCGCGCTTATCACCACTTCATTCTATTTCCGGGCCCGATGTCGTTTAATCTACGATATACATACGGCTCCGCGTTGGTAAGGTTGCTTAACGTACTGAGCTACATAAAGGTTACTGTTCTGCAAAGGCAGACACTACCCCTCCTGCTAGCGAGAGAAGATCTAAAGCCCGATTTTTGGATGCGGGGTTGGAAGATACTGGGGTGTGAACATCCACTTCGCAGTTACCCTGAACTTCGGACATTCCAACTTTTCTGACCTTTATTATATTATAACTAAATAAATAGACAGTGTCGCTAAGCCACTATATATTTGAATATCCCCAGCGATATAGCTCTCATCGGTGAAGGGAAGTGAGATACGAACTTCACACATGGCTTTATTTTCGATTTTGCGTCCTTGTCAGATCTTTCATCGCGCATTAGCTTCGGCTTGGAATATGGCAATCATGCAGCCGTATCACAGGGTGATAGTTATAAGGGAATGTGTTTGTTGGGCTGTGTACCCCTTAGCCAGGAATATAGGTTGCCACCTTCTATCTACAGTGACCACACACTTGAAGAAGCCGCCGTGATTTCCTGCATGGTAGCAACACATCGATGAATCGGTTGACGAACAAGAGCCCAGTAGCTCAGTGACTGGTGAAAATGGAGATATTGTGTTATTCAAGCTTGTTCACAATTCCTAGCTTAAGTAAGCATAGGGCATGCAAAGGCGCACATGTATATTTATTTTTGCACTCAACCTCTCTGGTATTTGGTCTCACCTAGCCTCTTGAGCTTCAGGGTAACACCTTATCACCCTCACTACCGATTCCCCAATTTCACCTGCCCCCTCCGCATCAAATTCCTCCGCACCCTCCACTCCCTCACTCCCTTCCCCCCCTGCCCCGCAGCCGCATCACACGTCACCCACGGCACCTCACCCCCGGCCTCTCCTCCTTCCATCCTCAGCTCCTCAGAAACAAAATCCCACACTGGCCCCTCCAGCCTCCCTCTAACGAGCGCTA
>Ga0307511_10006065_pt1 | contig 12199 bp, 14 predicted proteins | sample 13_EM_MG_FD_200266 | JGI IMG/M metagenome (GOLD analysis project Ga0307511, IMG submission 200266) | Populus trichocarpa ectomycorrhiza microbial communities from riparian zone in the Pacific Northwest, United States - 13_EM | ecosystem: Host-associated > Plants > Roots > Unclassified | place...
CTTCTGACCTAATCCATTGTGCCCCTTCAAAGCCAGGCTTATCAGGACTAAGATCAACTGACAACCAGCTGAAGTAACACTCCTTGGTTATGCAGAGGAGTTCTGATAATGCTGGATCTCTAGGGTACAGATAGTCTCGGAGTGGTGCCAGCATTGTGATGAATCCATTGATTCGATGTGTCAGAGAAAGGACACAGAATTTATCACAAATGGTTCTTCTGCCAGATATAGTGGGGAACAAACGGTCAAGGTTGTCCTCATTGATGCCTTGGGGGAAGAAAGCAATGACACTAAGGAGGCCATGAGCATTGGGGCCAAGTTTGTGGAATGTTGGTGAGGCAAGTGAAAGTTCAATAGTTACTGCCAAGCTCTCATTGTAGTCAGTCTGAAGAACCTCCACATGGTATGTATCCCACTCCTGGGCCAACCGATCATAGTCCCACATGTTGTGGCATGCAGTGGTAGCAAGCAATGTGATTGAGAGTGCATGGAAGTCCAATTGCCTGAGAATCTTGTTGACAATATTGGACTGAGCTCCATCACCATAGATGCTGTAGAATATGTTGCAGGCTGACTCCATTGACAGGGTGGGAATTGTTGGACGCTTGCAATGTCGGGGGACAGTGGATATACGAGAGGTAATGCAGAGACATATAGTCTCAAACTGGACCAGCTCCTCCACTGTGGTATATATCTCCCAAGCATTCATTCCTTGTGGGTCAAGGATGGATTCAGCATTGTCAAGGATTAGGATCATCTCCCTTGACAACAGGAATGGTCTCAGTGGAATTAGATCTTTGGGGTTTTCAACCCCTGCACCAATGACCATAGAGAGCTGGTTGAGGAAATGAGTGGGTGTTGCAGGGAACTTGTCACAACGGATAAATCGGCGATTTTCTCCAAATTGCTCCTTGATGCAATTGTGGTGGAGAACAGTAAGAGCAATGGATGTTTTCCCAATCCCCCCAGCACCAATGAGAGCAATTGGAGTGAGGTTTTTTGCCAGACCAACAATCTCCTCAACTAGCTCATCACGTCCAAAACAGGTCCTTGGTGGAGGAGGTGGGGATTCACCAGGAGGCACACTATGCAAAGGTGAGACCATGTCCCCATGGAATTTGAGATAGCTAACCTGGCTTGGATCTAGGTGGTGGTGAGAGTTTGTTCAGTGCTGAACAAGGTGTAAACACTTACTGATTGACTCCCACTACCAGCCCATCCTTGGCTTCTCAACATGGTGTGGTGGATGCCAGAAACATGGTGGTGAAGCCCAGAAACAATGGCATAGGTGTTTACAACACCCTGCTGAATGTCAGAAATGACAGTCTGGGTGTTTGCAACATTGTGATGAATGTTGGAAACCACCACATTTGTGTTTATTGCAAGTTCAGTCTAGAAGTGGATGGTTAGTGATAGCCATGTGGAAGTGACAGGACACACATTAAAGATGTGGAGGATCCTACTGAGGTCCAACCTCCAGGCAGCAATTTTCTCCCTATCAGTCTTTGCATGGAAAAGTCGAGAGGCTGCATTTCGTGCACTCTGCTTGATGATATTCCTCTGGATCTCGGCCACAGCCCTGTGGTCGAGAGCCTGGTAAGTGAACTGCCTAGGGTGTGCATCACCAGTTCAACTCACATAGTCAACTGCTGAATTGCCTCAAGCACCGACTGGCTGAGTTCATCCACCGATCTCCCATCCACCCCGCGGTCAAGGGCTCTGCAGACGTCGGCACAAGCCAATCCAAGGTCAACATATTCTACCTCGTTGCCCATGGTGTCCTTTACATGTTCGTCAACAACCAACCGACTTGGATCGGGGAGATCTCACTCTAATCATAGTGAGAACGACGATGACTGAGCCAAATACAGCTTTGGCCGGCGCGATGTCCATTACATCCTTCGCGATACTCATGGCATCGATAGCAGTGTTCAATGAGGAAAGAATGGCATCCTGACGTTTCGGTTGCTGTGGTTTTGCATCCATGGTTGAAACTCGGAGCGGCAGGGAGAAAACGATGTGGCGAGGGACTCTCAAATCTGATTGGCGCTGGCGGGTCCGAGATCACTCTCGCGCACGGACCACGCGAACACGTTGGTACTTGTGCGATGAATAACTCCAAGGGTGTGATGCAGAGGACTTAGGGACACTGTTCGCACACAGATCGCGTGCGGCTGAACTTCATAACAGATAAGGGTCTACGCTCTCCGAGGTAATCTACATCCATCACATTACGACAATCGGTTTGACAGTATCACCAGACGGAACCTCGAGCAACGACACCGGTGAACCCCGGCGAGTTTTTCAAACCGGCCCGCGCACAAATGGTTCGTCATTGCAGCACCCCCCAGTCCACTCGCCGTATCATTCAGAAGATCATGGCGAACTACCCGGTCTCGTTGCAGATCCAACGGGAGTAGGCATGCAAGCGCAAGAATCTCATCGACAGTACCTACTTGCTTCAAGATTAGTAGACACAACAATGGCTTTGATTGTATGACCGTCCGTAAGGCTGGGAATATCCCATGAAACAAACCCGATCGCAAAGACCCGTTAGCGATTGCTACCAGCCGTCTCGTCCGAGGAAGATATGATCTCACAGGGGGATTGAGGAATCCGACTACCATCTTTTGTCGAAGTCCCAACGCTCCTGGGGCCTATCACTCTCCCCATCCTCGAGCGTTGTCTTATTCCAGTAGATTAAAGAGGTCATCTGATTCATTGCCTCGACTCGAGCGGGTTTGACGCTTGAAGGATCGGCCTTTGGAGGTTGTCTCCATGAACCAGTTACAGACCATCCCAACGGGGTCAAAGTCCTTGAGCTTCCCGTACTCATCCCCCAGGTACGGGCGATCCCCAATATGTTTGGAAGCACTCCGAGAACTGAGGAGGGAAGGATCGGGAAGGATCCCAATATCAAGGACCTGAAGGAGAATACGATCTTGTGGTTCCAGATTGTTGTAGGAAGTACCGACACCGTGTTCACGGACCGAGGGAACGAGTCTACAGCCGGAATGGAGAGTAATAAAGAGATGGAGAATTATATTTGCTTGATCCGTATGTCTGTATAACACCGACCGGTACGCAGTGTACCTGATCCATGTGAGCCATCGTGTATGTCCGTGAGTTTCGTGTGTCGTGGCCGGGGTTGGATCGCTCAGGAGCGACCCCAAGCCCATTCGTCAATCTCGTATCCAGCCGTATGCAACAGCGTTGCCATCTAGGTGCAAAGACCCACGAGATCAGCAGACAGCGAAGGTATAAAATAATACAACCGCACCAGGACCTTCGTAATGCTCCTCAATTGCTCGAGGTCGTATCCCTCTCTGTCACTGAGATCACCTACGGGCGCAACTCGTGAGTTAGCCATCCGAACCGAAACCCGTATGGCAAGTGGATCCGCTTACCAGAGCTATGGTACATAGGGTCCGCTATCGGCCCACCCCGTTCAAAAAGCTGGGCGACGGGGAATCCTTGTTCGTGGAAAGTTTGGTGATCACTGCAGCACGCCTGGCATTGTCATATCAGGACCGATCATCTGTGAGCCCTCGGGTTCGCAAATTTGAACGCGCACTGGGGTAGACCCCAAGACCAACTCGGGGCTATAAATCGACGCGACCTTGCTGATTAGGTCGATGGCTTCCTGCGTGCCGACGCTATCAGCACAATTTACGGTCAGCGTTTATCATGTGGGCATAACATGAGGGGCTACGGACCTGGGAAACGCCAGTTGAGGAGGCTCCTCTGGCACATGATACGCGAGCATGTCAGAGTGTGCCATCAACGTGATGTTTGCCCCTTGGTTGTGTAACTCGCCTGTGAGGCAGATATTTTGGTTAGGGATACTGCGTGTCCAACGGGTCGGCTGTTTGAGACTTACGGGCGTAAGCGCGAGACCCCCATAGACCTTGCTCTTCACCCGCCTAGCAGCAGCAGGTTAGGGCAAAAAACAGAAGTTCGGCTGAGTTGCGTGGAACCGACTTACAAATGCCACCAGCTGTACATTCGACTTGAATAGGATATCATTTTCGGCTATCGCGCGTGCGATGGAAAGAAGTGCCACCGTCCCGGATCCTATCGCTCTTCAGGTTTGTTTCCCCTTCTCATTTGGAAGCTCGCTTACCGTTATCGTCGCCTCCCGGAGCACGAGAATTCCCGATCGTTCCTCGGCTATCGTAGTGGGAGCTTAATATTATCGTGCCCGCGGACTCATCTAAAGATTCGTATTTGCTGCCAGAAAGGAAGTCCACGCTGAGCCCTCAAACTTCACCGTACAATGAGAAGAAGGGAACTCACCAGACCACGTTCGGAGCAAATCCCGGTAAAAATGACTTCAGCTCACATTCCGCCCCAGTCTCCTCGATCTCTTCAAGGATCCATTCCGCCGCCAGTCGAGCGCCCTCTGAGAATGAGCTTCTCGAGAGGATGGGAGACATGGAATTTTCTCCAGTGAGGTACCGAATGTCCTTGCCCAGCTCGGAGATGGACAATCCCCCGATTAGCAAGGCGATCTCGGGATCGTGCTCCACGGAGTCGGTCCACCGTACGATTCGTTCTTTGGCTGCTTCAGGCACAGGGCGGAACGGGAGTGGAAGTCTTGGGAGGGCGTAGGCCTTGTACGAGGGGGGAAGGGCCGTGTCAATGTGCGGGAGGAGGTGAGGGGAGATTGTGAGGACGGCGGAAGACTCCGTGTGGAATGGGATTGTGTACGCGGGTGAATCTTGGTTGAGTGGCTGTTGCATACCAGACGTGATTCGAGTGACATCGGCCGTGTGAGCAACAAGTCTCTCAAGTCCACCATGGAGGCTACACTCGTCAGTTCTCACAGCCTCGACTTCCATTTTCTTGACGAACAAAAGTTCGTGGTATGGACGAACTGGTATCAGGCTCAACCTCGATCCAGTTCCAAACTTGAGCTCGGAGAGGTCACATTTGGAATCCGAGCTCAGTATGAACACATTTTGGCCGCCGTACGTACCATAGTAGTTGTCAGCGAGACAGCTTTGGTGGGTGAAGTTGAACTTGTCCAAGGTCGCGTTGACAACCAAGAGATTGAGTAAGGCAGGCGCAGTGGGGAGCAGCATGGCAGGCGCGATAAGGCTAGAGGTGGGCTCCTGGGCTCGAATATTCCACGCGGGTCAAATCTTTGTAAACTTGGTCGGGCTCTGGTGCCTGGTTGTATGGTCGCGGATGGATCGAGTTAAGAACGGAGCGCTAAGCGGCTTGCCGCGTCATTTGGAAATTGCTGCAACACACTCCCAGCATGGGTCTATCGCTCGTCCCCGCCTTCCATGACCCGCGGCGTATCACACAATCGTCCGTATCATCGCTTAGGATTCACCGGGGCTCACTGTGGGCTTGACATAGATAGCCCAAGACCCGGGCGTGTTCCGCCCCGACAATACAGTACCATCTATAACGCGGACGGTTTTCTTAGCTCCGTGGTTGACCATCGACACCCGCGGACACCCTCGTTACGTGGACCGTGCGCGGGGACATGCGCCAGGGCTACCTCGTGATCTGCCCACAAACGCACCCGAAACTACCAACAGTCGCGCATCCACACCGCGAATGTAGTCACCCCTGTGCTGGTGACCTTGTCATCGAGAAGCCCACATGGTAAACGGCAGATATGTTGAGGTAGATGCCCGTAGAGTAAAGACCCTTAAGACGTGATAGTATCCAACACCGTCAACGTCCAGCCCACCCTCATTCCTCTCATGTCTAAACGCTTCTCCGTCCGTGTGAAGCCAAAGATCACTGCGGGGGGACGAGGCCAAAGTGCCTGCGGCTTCTGAGGTTCTACAGGATCGAAGTTGTGATCCAGGTCTGCGTGGTAGGCTTGCCCGAACTCAATGTAGTTGGTTCTATTTGCCGTGAAACGGTCCCGATCATGCCCAATGCGAAGCTGGAATCGGTCGACAGAGAAAAGGAGAAGGCGGACCTTTATCAACGTTAGAAGAATAGTGACACAGAATTCGAAGCAAATGGCGGTGGCTTGTGTCATGCCCGAGACCAGCCTGGCGAGATTCACGACCTTGATGGGTACCCAATGGGGGGATGCTACAAGCGACCGGTAGAAAACGACACGAGACGCCCGAAAAACGCTGAATCTTCCAGGCGCCTGGCCGATCACACTGAAAAGTTCTTCGTTTCGCCACCAACACTCCGTCCCAACCAAGATCCACCCAGCCGGGCGCCACCTCTGGAGATAGAGCAGCATAGGTTGAGCGCCGAGCAGCTCATTTGCAGGTACGGACATAGTAGAGGATATACAATGGAATCTCGGGGGTTCCGGATCGGTCAAGGGCGAGGGCTTTAGGAGAGGGGAGGAATGGGGTTCAGTGGAGTGGGGGATCCAGACGCTCAAAGTGTATACCAATATGGATATGTTCCCTGATTCCTGTGCCGTTCCCCAACGCTTCACTGATTATCATGACCACTGGTCGGCCCTGGACTCCCACGTTCCCTTGATTTGCTTCAGGGTGCCTTACAGATCACGATGTATGACCTCTCGAAACTCCCGACCACGGGGAAATGCTGCAGGTCCAATGTCAGGCGTATTCTTAGATGCAGTTGAAGCGTTGAGAAAGTGTCACAGCACTCTGCCCAGGCTATCTATAAAACGGTCGAGGTGGGCTCTCCGGGTTCCCCGTGCAGCTCGTCCCAATCCTTCTTTCCTACTCTCTAAACTCAGGCCTAGTGCCGTTATTATCTGTCCCCCCCCCACGAAACCCCCAACCATCATGTTCATCAAAGTCACTCTCATCTCCCTCATTGTCGGCATTCTCTCTGTCAACGCCTTGACCATTCCGATAGCCCGGGAACCACAAGGTGATTTTACCCGATCGTTCTCCGCATATCTTATCACGATCTAATCTTTGCCTCCTTCGTACGTGAAGGATTCGACTCTATGGCCACTTCAGGTGGAGGCTACGGAGGCTACGATTCTATGGGCGTAGGGTATGGCGGCTCTGGCGGCTCTGGAGGAGGCTCTGGGGGCTACGGGGACCTTGCTATTGGAGCACATACATGACCGTAGGAACGCGGGGTTAACATAACGGGCTTTAGCACCCTCTTAGTAAACTGTACTGGACGGTAGATTCCCTGCGGCTGGCCATAACCCTTGTAATATCCCTCAGGTTTTCCGTAGCACACAGGATAGGGTACCGATCAGATACCGGGTTCAACGCAGGATAATAGTGCAGAACTACGAAATATCATGAAGCTCGAGTTGCGCCAGGCCTCCTCCTCAGCGTCACCGGGGGGTGGGTCTGAGAATCCGCCCTGGAAATATCCCTTCTCGGTCCAATGTTTCCCGTGCAAAGATGATTGAACCGATGGTTGCGACCGACTTTTGGGCTCGTTGACGTCGGTCCCAGTGGCCCGGAGAGCAAACATAGACGCCACTTACGAACGTCGCTTTACGGAACACGAGCGACGCACCTCCCAGGATCCGAACCATCCTCCACCTCAACCACAAACCACCCCAGCGCCAGCTTTGCCCTGACCTCTGTGGGTCTCATTCTTGGCTTTCGCATCTGCCGGAGTTTACGCCAAGGAACGCGAGTTCGGCGTCGTTTTTACATTGCCGACCCCAGTGAGGGGAACGCAACGCGGATTTAGGCAGAGGTTCCTCCAAGGGGATCCGTCCATGGGGACCGACACGGGAGGTGGCTCGGGGAACCGTTGAGTTGTGAGAAGAATGAGAGTGGGGGGGGGGAGGTGTTGCCACGCCTTAGAGGTCCCGACCGAGGGGTCACCGACCTCCACCTGTCCACCATTTACTGTGTGGATCTCCCAATTATGGGGATGGAGCACGGTGGGATTCTGAGGCATGAGAAGCGGTTTACAGACTCAGAAAGCTGTGTAAAATATACGGTTTCAGCAACAAAAAAGCTGCACAAAGCCATTGTCAGCAGCGTAGGATAAAAGCGTCCCCACGGAGAACTCACGGCGCGAAGATCTTCATTCGTTTTGACTGTTCTCCGGTCAAGTTCGTCCCGCAGGCCGTTGATTTTGACGTAGCTCCATAAAGCGTAGTGCAAGTTTATTCGCGACTCCTCCTTCAGGCAGAGCTACTCGGTTCTCTCTGTTCCCAGGCACATTTTGTGCCAGGGCCCTCGGGCTTCCGGAGTTACCCCTTGGAAACAAATAACTACGGACACACAGGGCGCAGTCTCGAGGAGAGGTGGAAAACTTTACGTTGTCGACGAAACGTGGGGGAGCAACGATTGTGTTCACCAATTGGGGGTCAAATTGCCGACAGTGTTTCGTATAGGAATAATTCTGGTATACCTATGAGAACAGTCTATGGTACATTTAAGGACTGATGTGTTGATCTCGAATAGCACGAAAAAAGTAAAATTCTCCCGAAGCACCCACACCCCCAGCAACAAACGGAGTCACTACGCATGATGGATGCGCCCTCGACTGCAAACTCCTTACAATTTTGGCTTTACTCCCAGAGGTCGCACCTGTAGATATCGCATGGAGAAAAGGTTGTTGAGGATAAGGTGTTCCGAAACGGCCGAACGACAACCAAGCAAGAACGATTGGACGCACCTTGGCTAGGACCCCATTGAGGTCTGACTTCCAACCAGCCACCGTACCCTCGAATTTTTTCGCGTCAACGAGCTTGGAGAGGTTCTCAACAGCTGTCTCCTGGATACCCGCCACAGTTCTGCGCCGAGAGCGTCGTCTGTGAGCTACCAAAATCGTGTACGGCCGGTTCAACCCACGTTGTCAACTGCGTAACCGCCCCACGCCAGGCCTGGCTGAGGTCTTCCAGCTTCTTCCCGTTCATGAGCTGGGAAAGGGTGCTGCATACACTGAGGCAGGCTCGCCCGAACTCAATGTAGTCGGTTCCACTTTCCATGAAGTCCTGGTTGCGTTCGGTGTAAACTTGAAGCTGGAATAGGTCGACGGAGAAGAGAAGGCGGACCTTTATCAACGTTAAAAGAATGATGACGCAGAAGCAAACGGCGGTAGTTGGTGTCATGGCCGAGACCAGCTTCGCGAGATTCACGACCTTGATCGTCGTGTCCAACGGGGAGATAGCACGAGCCTGAAGCTTCTTGTGTTTGGAATTCGCGTCCATAGTGACGGTAGAAAAGGGCGTGAGACGCCCGAACCCAAATACCAACGAGGGTCCATTCAGTCACGACACCGCTGGAGCCTCTAAGCGCCGGGGCGATCACCCGCGTTCTTCATTTTGCCCAATCAAGCTCAAGATTGGCTCTATACGGTTTGCAGATGGGTATCGTAAAGGATAGGTATTCGAACTTCGGGGGTTGCTGATCGATAACCAGGGGCAATGACACGCCGGTTTCAGGGGACAAGAGGAACGGGTTCAGCGGGGTCTGCCAGACCCGCTCGATTGGCACTCGCTGAAGTGGCTTAGGGTGTACTTCCACAGGAGTTCATGCATCATGCATCATAACCGATTGCATAGCGTCCCATCTTTCTTCCTCTCCGTTACCTTCGCCCCCGGTGAAAGGGCCGGCGTGACGCATGAAACCCGCTTCCCACACGAACGCTCTGGATCAGAACAGCGGCCGATGCTCTGGGGAGCCAAAGCGTACTCCGGAGCGTTGAAGATGTTGAACACGATGCTGTGTGATCAGTGTCACCGATCCAACCAGGGGCTATTTTTACCACCGTTGGTTGGGCACGAACCCGGCGGGCCCAGAGGTAGTGAGCAAATTGTGCGAAGCACCACGTGTTTCCACCCGACTAAGTTTCCTGACTTGTTTATCCCCCCGTCCTCAAACAGGTCAGGAGTTCGTATGTTCCAAGTATAAATCCGTTCCCTGATCACTAAGAGAACGGGTCGATCCTGTAAACCCGATTTGTTCAAGGACGTTGTACAGGTCATGATAGATAACCCCTTGAAACTCCCGACCATGGAAAAATCCCGCAGCCCAAAGGTCGGGCGTATTCTTAGATCGCTGTTGAAGTGCCTAGGATATGTCGCAACGCTGTTCTATAAAATGGTTTGCAATGGACTCTCTGGTTCCTTCAGCCGCTGTGCAGCCCGCCCCAGCTCTTCTCTCCTACTTCCCAAAGAAATATCATGACACCGTTATTACCTATTCTTCCTCACGACACTCCACATCATCATGTTCTCTAAAGTCACTCTCATCATCTCCCTCGTTGTCGGCGCTCTCTCCGTCAACGCCTTGATCGTTCCGGTCGCCCGTTCCCCCTCTCCTGAGCCACAAGGTAAATTTCCCCAATCGTTCTCTAGCTTATCCGATATAATCTTCGTCTCCTTAACGTCAGGTTCCTTGGGCTATGGCTCTGGAGGGTATGGAGGCTCTGGCTATGGAGGATATGGCTCTGGAGGCTATGGAAGTTACGGCTCTGGAAGTTATGGAGGCTATGGGTCTAAAGGTTATGGAACCAGGCGATAGTACCCTTTCAGTAGCCTGTGGATGCATTGTAGCTAGCCATAACCCTTGTAATTTCCCTCAGCTTTTCCGTAGCACAGAAGTTAAGGTCCCGATCAGGTACTACTCGAGTTCAAGACGGGATAATTGTGCAGAGTTACGAAGCATCAGGAAGCCAGACTTGAGTAAATTGTCCTTTCAGTGTCAAAGGTGGGATCTGAGACACCGTACTGCAAGCGTCTCCTCTTCTCAGCCCAACCCTTCCCGTGGGACGAACATCGCGCCGTGAGTTCTCCGTGGGGCGAGGGATCCTACAACGTTGATAGTGACTCTGTGCACATTTGGTGGAGAAACCGTATATTCCACACAGCATCCGCGAGTTGCGTGGGGCTGTGGGCTGGCTCCTCATGCCTCCGGACCACGTCGTATTTCACCCCCATCATTGAGAGACCCACAGTAAACGGCGGGCGAGTGGAGGTAGGTGACCGCAGGGCCGAGGAGAAGGCGAACCCTTATCAAGGTCAGAAGAATACAGAAGCAGGTGGCGGTGGCTGGTGTCGTGCCAGAGATCACCCTCGCGAGATTCGCGACCTTGACCGCTGTACCCAACGGGGACTTGATGGTAGGACGAACCTGTCAGTTCTGGGGTTGGGGATTCGCGTCCACAGTCGTAACCAGAGGTGACCGGTATTGGTAGGCCACGATGCTGAGACACCTGAACCCTCAATTCGGACGGGAATTCATTCGGTCACCGTAGCGCTGGAGGTTCCAAGCGCCCAGGCGATCACCCGCTTCGGCATCGCCACCACCTCGTACCAACCAAGATTAGTTTGGAATTGCCTGCAGATGGACAGTGTAAAGGATACGTGTCAGGATCTCGGTGGTTCCTGATTGATGACCAAGGGCAAGGGCACATCGGTTTCAGGGAATGAAAAGAACGAGTTTCAACGATTATCTCTATTAGCATCGGTTGGTCATGAACGTTAACCCCTGGCAGGCCCGCAGGTAGTAAGCAAACTGTGTCAGGCACTATATGCTGCCACTCCACAGGGGGCCTCGACTTGTTTGTTTTCCCGTCCTCGTATAGATCAGTCGTCAGGACCAATATGCACCAATTATAGATCCGTTTCCTAATCACCCGCAAGGCGACCGTCGTTTTTGGTATAGTTCACGAGCCTTTGTCTGTTGTGTCGTGCCCCAATATTAATGTTTCACCGGTCATGACCGGTCACCAAGAGAAAAGGTCGATCCTGTGGCCTCCCGCGCTCCCTCTATCTGTTCAAGGACGTTTTACAGGTTATGATGGATACTCCCGACCATGGGAAAATGCTGTAGGACCAAAGACGAGGCGTATTCCTGGATTGCAGTTGAAGCGCCTTGGATATGTCGCAACGCTCTACCAATGGCCATCTATAAAATGGTCGAGGTGGGCTCACTTGTTTTCTCAGCCGCTGTGCAGCTCGTCCCAGTTCCACGCTCCTACATCCAAATCCTCAGGCCCGGTGCCGCTCTCATCTGTTCCTCTTCCCCACGAAACTGCTCGTCATCATGTTCTCCAGAGCCACTCTCATCATCTCCCTCGTTGTCGGCGCTCTCTCCGTCAACGCCTTGACCGTTCCAATTGCTCGTTCCCCCTCTCCTGAACCAGAAGGTGAAATTTCCCAATCATTTTCTACGATATCCTATCACAATCTAATCTTCGTCTACTTCGCGTCAGGTCTCGGGGGCTACTATGGGAGTGGAGGAGGATACTACGGGAGTGGAGGATACTATGGAACTTCTGGAGGCTACGGAACTTCTGGGAGCCC
>Ga0307511_10006067_pt1 | contig 12198 bp, 6 predicted proteins | sample 13_EM_MG_FD_200266 | JGI IMG/M metagenome (GOLD analysis project Ga0307511, IMG submission 200266) | Populus trichocarpa ectomycorrhiza microbial communities from riparian zone in the Pacific Northwest, United States - 13_EM | ecosystem: Host-associated > Plants > Roots > Unclassified | place...
TTTTGTATTTTTTTTTAAAATTATCTTTGTCATTTTTTTTTATATTAAACTGGTTAAAAATTTATTTCTTTAGGTTTTTTTTTAAAAAACATTATGGATTACTATAATGTTACCCTACATGATTTTTTTTTATTTTTTTTTATGATTTTTTTTCTTTTTTTTTTCAAAAAAATCTTTGTCGATTTTTTTTTCATATTAAGCCGGTTGAGAATTTTGCTTCGTAATGTTTTTCTTTAAAACACTGTGGATTGTTTACAATGTTTCCCTATATGGTTTTTGTTTTGCTACAGTGTTTCCCCACATGTTTTTTTTTTAAAAATTATCTTTGTTGATTTTTTTTAATATTGAGCTGGTTGAGAATTTAGCTTTAACTTTCCCTACATGTTTTTTTTTTCCATTTTTTTTCATTTTTTTTCTAAAATTATCTTCTTCTTTTTTCCGATTTTTTTCTTTTTTTTTTGTGTTTTTTTGCAAAATTATTTTTGTTGATTTTATTTTTTTAATATAGAGTTGATTGAGAATTTAGCTTTGTATTTTTTTTCTTAGATTACTACAGTGTTTCCCCACATGGTTTTTTTTATGATTTTTTTTGTTTTTTTTCATAATAGGCTTTGTCAATTTTATTTTTTTTCATATTGAGCTGGTTGAAAATTTAGCTTCATATTTTTTTTTTAAACACTGTGAATTGCTACATGATTTTTTTTTGTTATGATTTTTTTCAAAATTGTCTTTATCGATTTTATTATTTTTATATTGAGCTGGTTAAAAATTACAACCGTAGATTTTCTCATGAAATACTACAGATTGCTACAGTGTTTTCTGCATGATTTTTTTTTCCTTTCGGTTTTTTTTGTTATGATTTTTTCTAAAATTTTCTTTGTTCATTTAATTTTTTAAATATTAAACTGGTTAAAAATTTAGCTTTGTAGTTTTTTCCTTGAAAACATTATAGATTATGATAGTTTTTCTCTATATAATTGTTTTTTATTTTTTCCACAAACCTATAACAATACACAAGCAAGCATGCCACAAGCCCACGCGGGCATGACATCTAGTTTAATTCTATACAAAGTGAAATTAGCTTCTGTTGTAAGATTGCAACTTTGACCAAGTTATTTTATAAGCATATCATTACATGCTAGAATCATTATTGATTATTCAAGATAATGATCCTGGGCTGATGTAGATGAAGAATCAATCCATGGTCCATCTGACGAACGCACGAGGGACTGACTTTCACTGATGTTCCTGAATGAAGATTGATCAGGCTTGTGTTTATAACCCTTGAACCTCGATGGATCACCGAATGTACTTGGATCCATGACTAATTCCTGAACATCACCCTTTCCTTCAAGCATTTTTACTACTGCAGACATTTTAGGCCTAAGTGCTGGAGATTGGTTTGTGCATAGCAGTGCTACTTGAATCATTCTAACAGCCTCTTTCTTGTCGAATCCGGACCCTAATTTTGGATCAACCAACTCCATTATGTCTCCATTTTGTTGTAAATTCAGAGCCTGAAATAAACCAAAAGGAAAAAAGTAACTAAGTGACTGAACATGAACAAACAGACAACAGAAAACAAACATGTAGTGGTTGTTATGCTATCTCATGTTCGCAAAAAGTTAGGACTTGATTAGACGAGAATGTATGGAATTTAGCAGTTGACTTATGTTAAGCTGGTTGTAAAAAGTATGCTGTCTTCGAAGATACAATATGATATTCAGTTTCAGTTTTTTTTTTTTAAATATATATGTGTGTGTATATATATATATATATAGTCTTAATGTAGTCTACCCTAGTCTGTTGTGGAGCTTGTATTGCCTGCACAGAATAAATGGAACTTATACAACTTACCCAATCTAGGAGGCATACAAAATCTTCATCATGTCGAAATCTCATGTTGTTCATCCCAGCAACAATTTCCAATGCAACAACACCAAAACTGTAAACATCTGCCTTATAGGTCAAGTAACCATATAATGCATATTCTGGTGCCATGTATCCCCTGCACGGGAAAAAATAACTCAATGAACTTAGCTTCACTAAAACAAGTAAAAAAAAATAAATGCTAAATTTAAGCAATTCATTCACAGCGGTACTGAGTTTGTCAGTAAATATGCCCATCTATATCGTAATTATTGTATTCTGATCGAGGTCAACATTAGTCAAATATTAGTTTTGTTTAACCAAACTACTTGAAAAAGAAAGCTGCAGTGATACTGGAGATATGCACAAACACTAGCTGAAGAGTGAAACGGGGAGATATCAGATACTCACATAGTTCCAGCAACTCTGGTGGTGATATGGGTATTGTCCTCCTCGTCAAGCTTTGCCATGCCAAAATCAGAAATTTTGGCATTCATATCCCCATCAAGGAGGACATTTGTAGCTTTTATGTCTCTATGAACAATTTTTAGAGTGGATTCCTCATGCAGGAAAGCTAGACCTTTTGCTATACCAACACAAATCCTCTGCCTAGTATGCCAGTCTAGCTTTCTCTGGTCTTCCTTTTTGCCTGTAATCAGTATGCATAGCCCAACCAATCAAGCTTTGTAACTTAATTCTTTCTGTTATCCATTCACAGTGCTTTAGTTTCTTAAATCAATTTATAAGCGATACTTCAAGGAAATGAGCATAGCGTACCGTACAAAACATGTGCAAGGCTATTGTTTTCCATGTATTCATATACCAGTAACAATTGCTTCCCCTCAATGCAGCATCCATACAATCTAACAAGATTTGGGTGTTGCAAAGCAGAAATCATTCCTATTTCATTCACAAATTCACGATTTCCCTGCTTTGATTTGGCCGAAAGCTGCTTAACTGCAATTATAGTACCATCTGATAGCACTCCCTGAAACGAGAAGAAATTTTAGATAAATAAGGAAATGGATTCATTCAGGTCATTCTTCAATGTTATGAAGTGTAAGAAAAAAGAAAATACTTGATAAGTAGAAAGATGAAAGAAAAAGTTGCGCTATACTTTGTAGACACTTCCAAAACCACCTTCTCCAAGTTTGTTTTCTGGGTCAAAGTCATTTGTTGCAGCTTTGATTTGTCTAAAGGTGAAGATACCAGTTACCAGATCTAACCCAACTAGTTCTGCCCAAGGAACAAAGAGGATAAGTTGTGCTGCACAAATGATTCATCAGGAAAAAACTAACTTGTAAAAATACATGTCACTCATGGTGAAAAGATCTCAGCCTTGCACCACACTTGTATAAATCTGAGAGACCAAAAATGATACATTTCGGATTTTAGACATGGCTACTTCTCCTTCCTATCATCTTAACATGAGCCATCCTACTACGTGAAAAAGACAAGCATGTGACAAAAAACCTTATATGATGAACAAATTAGGTCACACAATCATCACTGTGAAAGGGAAGAAAACAAATACTTTTTGCAATCCTACAGTACACAGCCTTGAGGTTGCTAATTTTCATTTTTTAAAGTATGTATTAATAGGCACAATAGAACTCCCAGATCGAAAGAATGTTTATACAGTACCCGGATCCCTTGATTTCTTTCCTCCAAGATAACCTTTCCACCAAAGAGTAAATAGAAGCACGAAAATGAAGAACAATGGCAAAACCACAGCACCAGCAACAATGAGTCTCTTCCTCTTGCCTTTATTAGGAGGCTTGAATTCTATGCAGAAATTGAAACAGAAACAGCAATTAATGTCAGATTATAGAGTTATTCATTTCTATCCACTTCATTATACATCAACCTACTCCATGCAACATTGAAGTGTATATCAAAATTTCAGATATAAAAGGTATGACTTACGAGATTCTATATCAATGGCTGATATTAAAGGACCATATATTCCAATTTTTGGTGATGTTGTTGTCCCTTTCCCAGCCCAGTGAAGGCGGATCTCTAAAGCTCTATCCGTAACTAATGCTGTAGAATTATGTATGTATACCTTATCTACCCCTTGTGCTGCCTTTACAATATCAAAATCCTTTAACACAACTATGTCCTGCAAGAACAATTCTTCAATCACTTCGTCTCTTATTACACAAGGAATAAATATGTGATCTTTAATACCTGAATATAAACGTCAAATATCCTTCTTCCAAGACTATAGAAGGATTTGTTGTCCCTCATTACTATTTCTGCAAAGTGAAGCTTCACAGTGTAATTCCCATTTACTAGACAGCGCACGTGGTATGTGAGAGACAAAGGAGTGAGGCGTGCATTTGTGTACAGTTGAGAGTTGCTCATTCTGAGTATGGACTTATTTTGTGCCATGTAGTCATCTGCAGTAGGACGAACATCCCAGACATGTCCTGTGGTACTTAATTGCCAAACTTCTCTTTTTGGTACATATTTTGTTGCACCTCCAGGCTCATCATCTGCTTCATAGATGGTATTTCCGATGGTGGTTTCTGGTCCACCACAATTTATGTGCACCGAGTATTGGTCTACACAGAATTGTGAAAATGTTGATGGTTATCAATGAGCATTGAGAACACAAGAAACAAATGTAATTTACTTTGGGATATCCGACTGAACATAAAACGTCATAGCATTACAAAACAAAGAACATATACCATAATTTTGATGAAAAACCATAAGTACCTTTTGAACAATAATCAGTCAGGCATTCAACAGGTTTCCTGGACAGAATGGCGAGAGAGAACCGTCAGCTTATCTTAAAAAACAGAAACTGAAAAAGAGGACAAAATGAAATGACATCTTATTGGAGTAGAAGCTTACGAGTAGTTCCCTCCCCAAGAACTTTTGAACAAATTCCTGCCAAACCAACACAGAAGTTAATTTTGAATGCAGACACAGAGGAAGCTGATATTCCCCAATTAAAGGAAAGACAAGGAAAAGGAAGTCAAACTTACAGTGTTTCTTTACAATTAGCTGGCGAAGGGATTTCAGTGAAATTGTTGTAAGATAGATCGAATTCACTGCATGCAAAGACAGCTTCTTTCAACATTCAGACAACTTTGCACAAATTTTTAGAATACTTGATAAAGTTATTGACATAAACTTTAAAGATATTGAAATTGGATATAGCTTGATTATTCTTCAAAATCTAGGACTATTCTTAAGCTACAGACCAATCATTAATCCTTCAAAACTATAAAAATAATGACTTTATGCTCTTACACGACAAGGGCAAACTCAAGTTGCCGGTAAAAGTCAATCATTTTAGTCATTCATATGACATGGTCGAGTGGATGGATAGAGAATTCCATAATTCTCTGTATTATGCATGCATTAAAGGGTTTTTTTTTTTTTTTATAAAAGTACACGTTTCCTAGGAAAGAATAATAAATATATTATGAACTGAAATTTCTAACATAATTCATATAGAAATTAAGAAAAATAGCATACTAGCGAGTATTTCTGCTCTCAATCCAGGTTGGGATGGATCCAGAAAGCATGTTCCTTGTAAGATACCTACACAACAACCAAAAATTATCATTCAAATGAATATCTATCCATGACTACTGTTGCCAAATCCTGTCCTGAGAATGGAAAACAGTTTTGAAGCTTAGTTGATGGCTTGAGACAATAAGAATATCCTATCAGACACATAAACTACACAAGATGATCATATGAATTATCGTATACACTAAATATCAAATCTGAGCTAGTTTAATATACTTGAGTAGAGAACTTGCTGCTGGATTTGGGTTGCAAACTAACAAAAGATGACTACTGAAGAAAGCCACCCTCGTGAATCTAGAATACTTACATTTTCTCCAAGCTTACTAGGGAATCATAATTTGTTGGAAGATCACCTTTCAATCTGTTGAAACTGAGATCCCTGTAACCAGAAAGAAAAGGAAGCACAGATTATTTGTAACACTACATTATGGAAATTGTTTGAAAAAAGGTACAAATAATAACTAATTAGCAATCTAAAGTAGGCTGCTCTAAGTATGCTTGGAATTCATATTACAATATTCATGTGGAAGAATGACAAAATTGACAATAAGGGTTAGGGTAGATTACAAAGCTTTCAGTCGTGTCATTGTTGTCAAGTATGGGGGAAAAGATCCTGACAAGTTGCAGTTGCTTAACATCCTGCATCATACATTTCTTTCATGTAAGCTAAATACTGCATTGTAAATATCCTGATATGACCGCATCAATTGCGAGAATGACTCACAAATAGGTCATGCCTTCCATAGGTTCTATGTTTGGAAACTCTGAACCATCTCCAAGCAAGTTACTGATTCTTCTGGGAAATAATAACCACATATAAATGTGAGATGTCTATGTTTTTATAGAAGAAGCTTTTGCATCTGTAAAAGAATACAAGATTACATATTAACTAAGACCAATGAACACAACTTACAGTTCAGTTATACCAGTCAAGAGAGAAATGCTTGAAGGAATCGGTCCTGAGAAACCACCAGCTTGGATCTCTCTGTTAATATAAAATTTGAGGTTGATTAGTTTCTGCTTCCAGAGCTGCAATGATAAGATTTAGAATTTGTGGTGGAAAGAAAGCACATACAATTTATCAAGTTGTTTCCAGCTTTGAATAAAATCAGGTATTCTTCCAATGAAGTTATTACTGCTAAGCCTACTGCACTTGCCCAACACCGAAGACAATGAAGAAACTTAGAGACTCAAGTGATGAAACTGTTATCAAATACCAAAACCATAAGTTATAAGAACCTACAGTTCCTTTAATTTGGTCAAATTAGCAAGGGCCAGGGGTAGCTCTCCAGTGAGATTGTTGGCACTAAGAGTGCTGCAATAACAAAAATTGAAGTCAACTTAGTTCAACTGTATTCATCACATGAAATTTACCATTCAATAACCAGATATGGATTTCTAAGATAAAAGGTTGATTGGACTGACATATTCTCCAGGTTAGTCAAGTTTCCAAGTTCAGGGGGAACTGTTCCTGAAAACATATTGTTCTGAATGTTCCTGCATGAAAGCAGGCCCTCAATATTACCACTGGCTAAACATTTGAACAGCTTCAAAATGAAAAGGAGACAAGAAACTGATGAATACAAAACGCATACAAGTATCTAAGTGTGGTAATCCTTCCCAGGTAACTAGGAATTGGTCCAGTTAAGTGGTTCACGGCAACAGACCTGCAGCATATGCAATCAATTAATTCAGTAAGGCTAAGCAATTCATTAGCAGAAAAAAACATGAAAATGCATCAATTTCTTACAATATTTCCAACTTCGTACTAGCCCATTCCTGTGGTATGGTACCACTCAGGTAGTTGGCCCACAGATCACTGCAAGGTAGATAGAATCTCTAATTGAATTGAATCATATGTTCAGAATTCATAATTGCAAAAATTTAAAGATGCAGTAATTGAAAGCACTTCTTACAGATTCTTAAGGTAAGGTAATTTCACAATAGATTTTGGGAGACTACCGGCAAGATCTTGCCCTTTGAGAAATCTGCTTTGCAAGAACACTTGGACCCATCAATTCCTCATTAAAAGGTAAAAATCCCAAACTTCAAACATTGCAAATCAACTTTCTACAAAAAAGAATATACAAAATAATAGACAATTAATGGACCCAAAATCTTTTGACACCTAGCAGTACTCACCTTCTCTTTAATTGATTCTAAAGCCTAAAAGCTTAAAAAGTAAAATCAAATCTTAGATAAACATCATTTCTCTGCAATAAACTAAATTCTTAGCATGATCATTGTTTCTTCACAATTTCATCTGAATTTCCCAACTTCACCTCAATCTTGCTTCATCCATCAGCTAAACCAACAATATCACAAACTTTTACAAACTAATTCAAAAGGGTTCTGGCCTTTCAGCTAGCTACCATCACAACTTTGGTGAAATCCCAAGAAAATAGACAATCCTAGGCTAAAAATTCAGCTACCTACAACGCTGCTGATAAAGATACTTTCTTGTTCCTAACTCTGCCATATCCACACATAGATGCTACGAAGTTGATCAATTAAAAAGGGGAAAAAAGCATGGACTATTAAGAGAAGAAATATACATGGCGACAATGTGGCACACACCCCCAGGAAATGAGCAATCGCAAACAACTTTATTATCAAACATTGGCCTTTGAGATGAAGTTGGTGTTACCCAGCTTGTCTCATTACTGCATGGATCCACATTATTATTCCAGTCCCTCTTCCCTACTTGTGTTGCTATTTCAAGTAAAGCATCCACTGCAGGGAAAAAAAAAAATTCCTTCTATGTCTGAATTAGTAAAAAATTACAAGGTAGATGATACCTTTACAAAATTAAACATACACAGGTACCTTCATCAGAAGCAAGAAGCCCAGCTTGTGCCTCCAGTTTTATTGCTTTCATGCAAAAAGTTAGTAGCATAAGCAAAAGTAAGCTAAAGGTCATCCTCAAAATATCAGAAACAGCAGCAGCCATCTTCTTTCTCTGTAATGAACTTGCTATCTTCTCCTTGATTGCCTTAAACCTTGATAGCCTCTCTGAAGAGGACTTTTCAATGTACTGTAAGAGTCAAGCATACATGCACTGGATCATATAAAAATAAGAAAAAATAAGTCCAGAAGTAATCGTTGGTTCGTACCAAGACACATGGCCCTTTCCTTTTTTAGAGCATCTCCCTTGGAGATGATAAATGAAAAGCAATAAATAAATAAATTTGACTTTTCAATATTTATTTTTTATATATTTTTTAAGAGGGTGCTTAATAAAATAAAATATCACTTTACTATTTTTCTTACAGAAATATTATTCTTACTTATCTTGTAAAAATATCAAAATAATACTAATTATAATAATGTTTTTTTACTTGTTTTTTTAATATATATATATTTTATAAAATTATCTTAATTTTAAGAGTCGTGTTGTTGGTTTAATAAGTTTATTTAAATTGATTTAAGTTATTTATTTTTTATTAATTAAATATTTTTTAATTTTATTTTTTAATATTAAATTAATATAAAATCATCAAAATTGCATTCCGTACAGAGCAGATATTACCCGTGGTCATATCATGATCCAAACGAGGCACACTTTTTTTCACCTCCAAATTTGCGATTCAAAAACCTCGCCTTCAACTCAAGATATTTAGGAAAAAAAAAAAGATTTCTCTTAGTTTATCTATTCCAGATGGGTCAAAGCTACAACTTGTGAAGGCTTTCGGTTTGCAAGTGGGAATTTGAATAGTTAGGTTCCATGGAAGTTTTCAGTGATGGTGGGCTGTAAAGGTTTTTTTAAGTGTAGAAGTCAAGGCACGTTACGCGCAAATCACCTAATCTTGTCTTTTAGAAGATAAGAAATAATATAAAAAATCTTACTGTATTTATATAAAGATTAGATAATTTTTTTATAGGAATTGTTTCTGCACGCCACAGAAAAAGTGAAATTAGCTTGGAGGAAGATAAATAGAACGAAATAAATTGTTACAGTTTTCCAGTAATATATCTTTGGCAAGCAAATTAAAAATTATTTCTAATTAAAATTATTTTCTTAATCAATAATAATTGTAAAAGTCAAATGAAATATCCTATTATTTACATCAAAAGCAACCATAATGAATAACTTTTCCTCGTATGTTTTATAAAAATATGTGCTATTAATACTAATAAGTTATCTATAATACTTGAAACTTTCATTATAAGGTTTAAATGACAAAAAAACTTTTTTAAAAACCATTGTATTATTTTCAAGATTTTCTTTGTATGTCCAATTAACAACTATTTCAGGATTTAATTCATTTATTATCAACAACAACCTGGATAATTTTTCAAAAAACTTCTAATGTGAACCAAAAGGATGCTCAAATATAGAGTTCGACAGTTGGACTCGGTATTCAACCGAATGTGCAATATGTCACCGTTTAATTACATTAACCAATTCATTTTTACTATTAAATGTTTGTTCAACCTCTAAATCAAACCCTCTTGACATACATCTATGACTAAGTGTCCAATCATGAAAAACAACAAAATTAGATCCAAAAACATCTATAAACTCAGGAACAAGAGATATGATTTTATTATCAACATCATCATTATCATTATCATCAATATTTACTGTCACATTCGGGTCTAACATATCATCATCTTCATTGTTATATAGGCTTAAAATAGTAAAATCTATGTTGATCAACAAATGAATATTCAAACATAGTTTCATCTATTCTTTGCAACAAATCATCCAACAATAAACTATTTATCTAACAATCATTAAGCGTGGTTAATTATATTATTAGCTAATTCTAACAATCCACATAAAATTCTTAATTCAACAACTTATCCAAAACTAAATGCAACACATAATTAATTGAAATAATTAATTCATAATTAATTTAACTTATTTTAATGTTCAATTATATCAAATCAACCCTAATTAATGGTATTCTAAACTAATTTATTATTAGTTCAACAAACCCTAAACTCAACCTAAACAATTATTTCATTTTAATCAAACCAAACACAAATTCATAGAAATATAGTATGTTTACCTAACTTGTAGGACTAGAAAAAAGGATGATGATCTATTTACAGAGGGGGCAATAACAACAATAATGGAGTTTTTAATAGAAAAACATTCAAGGATGCTTAAGGACTAGGATTAACTCGATTTTTAGGTGTTTTAAAGGGAAAAAAACAAGTGTTTGGTGGTTTTTTTAGAGAGACATAAGCTGGGGTCATTAGTTTGTAGAGAGAGAGAGTGAGCAGCTTCTTTTGTATTCTTTGATTTGCAGATTGTTTAAATTTTACAACATGTCACACTTCACAAGTGTGACATGTTAAGTTGTCGTATTTCAGAAGCACGACAATATGAAAGTGTTCTATTTCACTAATTTTTTTTCAAATAGTATTATTCTGCCCAAACTCTTAATTTACCATGCTAATGTTTTTTTTTAAAATCCATTATGGTCCAATGCTCTTAGACCAAAGACGAACCTGGAAACTGATCTGATTTGTCTTTTTATTATTATTATTATTATAATTATATTATTTATCTATTTTTTTAAAGCAACCATGACATTATTTTAAAACTTATCCATAGATTGCCATATAATATTAAAAACTAAAAGAACTAAATTAAACTCATGAAATGATCAGAATTGAGACTTTTAAACAATAATTCAAACTTAATGTTTAATAGTTCACTAAATTTTCTTTTATATAAGTTAAAAAGTTTATGGAATTGAAAAGACATGTAAGAAAATTTTGCATTAAAATAATTTCATCTATAAGAACATGTAAGTAGTAGTAGGTAGTTGACTGGTTGGATTTTACATTTAAAAAAAACCCTGAAAAGGGGGTGAACTTAATGTTCATCTAGACATATTACACTGTGGATGAGAACAATGAATTTATCATCTCACCCTTAAAAAAAAATGTAGGCTAATAGTTGGGGGTAGAATCATCTTTGCAATGGGACCATTTTGAAATTTTAAGATTTATTAGGGACAAAACATAAATTTTACTTTCTTTTTGCATAGTAAATAGATGCCTTTAAAAGAAAGAATATGTTTGTTTGCCATTGAGGGGTATTTTTATCATTTTTTTTTATTGTGCCCGGTAAAATTATCATATTACCTTTGGAATTAGGAAAAACTTTAATTGACCATAGGGGCTTCTTTTGTCTTTTCATTTTTATAAGCACGGTTAGAAGACTTGTTTGCCCTTGAAGTTTATTTTCTTAAACCTAGGGTAAAAGGGTGTTTTAGTCATTGCGCAACTGGTCCTTATATTGTTATTGGGGTGAGGTAAGGATAGTTTAGTCTTACTAAAAATTAAAAAAATTGATGACGCGTGTTGTTGTTTCGTCATCTTTAGACGACGTGTGCAGATAATTCCAATGGCCAAAAAAGCCTTTCCAAGTGACGTTAGATTTGTCTCGCCATCTCTTTCATGGATATATGACATGTGTACCGAGAAGAAATTTGGTTTGACACCGACGACCATTTCTTTTTCTTCTTCTTTCTTTCCTTTCTCTTCCTTGGTGTTTGCGCCTTGCCCTGAAATTTTTCAAGTGAGCCCCTAAACTTCTCTTTCTTTTTTATCTAGTCCTTATTATTTTGGTTATTTTTTTTAAATAATTCCTGAATTAGATTTTTGTTTCAAGTTTTGGCTTTGTCAAATTTGGTTCTCATTCTTTAAGTTGCTATTTGTTTTTAATAATATGAGATAATTTTTAGAGTTGCATTTTTTTTTTATTCCACTCTCTGTAATTTTTTCCTATTAGATCACATCCTTATTCTTTTTATTGTTTTT
>Ga0307511_10006070_pt1 | contig 12197 bp, 13 predicted proteins | sample 13_EM_MG_FD_200266 | JGI IMG/M metagenome (GOLD analysis project Ga0307511, IMG submission 200266) | Populus trichocarpa ectomycorrhiza microbial communities from riparian zone in the Pacific Northwest, United States - 13_EM | ecosystem: Host-associated > Plants > Roots > Unclassified | place...
TCGTTCTGTATAGTACAAGTACCCTTAGGTGGGCCGGTAGTCACCCCGTGACAGGGTGTCACAAATCCTGTCGTCGTTTCCCATTGTTGTTGTTATAGTGTCTTACCACGATCTGTTCGTTTCTTGATCTTCTTGACTTTCTTTGGTTTGCGTATGCTTCTATGACTGTGAACTGACGATCCGCTGCTAGAGCTTCCACTGCTAGAGCTCCTATCATATCCATCGTCATCTCCTCCACCTCTGGTTGTGCCCCGTCCTAAGGGAGGGGTTCGGTCATCATCGTCGCCTCCATTGTTAGGGTTGCCAGTTTCTGAGGTACATTCCATAATGTCATCTTCTGGCATGATGCCAGTTTGAGATCCTGTGCTGACTTCTGGTGCGGAGCGTTGTTTGGTTGGCGTCTCATAAGGGTCCCTTCTGTCTTGTCCTTTTGGTCGTTTGGCTATAGGTGGGTCCTCAAATTGCCCTGGTACAACAGGTAGAAGGAGGTGGTGACCACATAGCATAAAGGACATAATATCGTCCCATTCCTTCAGAACCCAGTGAGGTTCTGTAAGTTGTGGAATCTTGGGGCGTTTCAGGCGTTCCGCAAGCACCATGGTAAGCTCCAAGTCCTTACTTTCAAATGGGATGGTTGTGTGCCAAAGATAGCGTTTGGTTGTCACTTCGAGAAGCAGTTGGATGTCCTTTGGGTGAAAGCCGTGAAGATACCCAAGTATTTGTGTAAAGGCGAAGATACCATGTATTTGAGGTTATACTTTCTTCCAGTTTGTTTCTGTCATAGGCGGTGACTCAAATTCCCATGTTGTGAGAGGAGAGTCTTCTTCTGGTTTCCCGACATCGACAGTGTAGACGGTGAGCGGAGGTGGTTTGACTGATTCCTCGAACGTTTGTGGTTCAGGATTGTCTCTTTTCTTTCGTGGTGTGTCGGAGATAAACTTCTTGATGTCCTCAGGAATTATAACTAATCTTCGCGACTTGTGGTAGGTGTACGGCTTGTCCGTCTTGGAGGCCATAATGTCAGTAACTCGTTCGGATATTATGTGTAATTTTTCCCCCTTGCCCGTATATTGTGGGGACAAGTACGTCACTGCGGACGTGACTGATATCCGATAGACTTCGGATGACTGTGGCTGGGCTGCCTGTTCGATATGTAGGCAGGATAGTGGGAACGAGGAGAGTACAGATGCTGGTTCGTCGTTTTCTTCCGCTCCTACGATGGTAGGTACTCCGGAGGCCTGGGTAATACCAACGACGCATAAGATGCCCTTCCCGATGGAAGGTTTTGGTGATAGTAATGGTGGCGGCAAGAAGACCGTGAGGTGGTCTCCTTATATGGAGGAATTGGATAGCTCAAACTCTTTGAGTTTTGAGCTGATGCCAACTGAAAGTGGTGCAGTTGGGAGGGAGGATAGATGTGCCTCGCCTGTGAGGAATCTGGTGTTGGATGGACCAGGAAGTAGCTATGTAGTTCCTGCTGTTCTTTCGTATGTTTCTTCTAGTTGTGAGAAGAACGAGGGTGAGCTGTAGGATGGTGATGCGTATTTGTACGCTGCGATTATTCCTGGGACGTATGGTGCCGCAATGTATTATACTCTCTGGTATAAGAAGATGAATGGGGATTGTAGTTGCTAGGAATGCAAGAGGGGGTGTCGATATTGGTGGGGTAGGGTGATGGAACGAGGGTGGAATTGTTTAGTGGTGTATACCACTGTCCGTTACAGCTCTGCCTTGTCTTGCACAAGGTCTTCTGTTGACTGCAGGTTGAGAATATCTCTGTCTCGGGGTTGGATTGTTGTTTCTAGCATTTGTTGAATGTAATTTGTGGAATGTGTTGACGTCTGGTTGAGGTGATACGTGAAAAGGTATTATGAAGATACCAATGGGTGATCAGTCTGTGGTAGTAGGTTTTAACAGTTAGATTATTTTGTGTGTTAAAAAAAATGTAATGGGCGATACCAATAGTAGCAACGCGGGCCGTTTAACAGAGTCTATACTATCACCGGAGTGATAGTGTATGTCTGTTATTGGTTCCGCTAAGTCGAGGACTAAGAGTGTCTTTGAGAGCATACAGATTTCCCAAGCGGGAAGAGAATTAACAGGTGTAATCTCTCTGTATTGAAGCTATCCAAGGCTTGTCTGAACTCTCTCTGAAGTGATCTGATCTGAGAATCCTCCTTTAGAAGGGCGGAATGGCTCAGTACTTATACTGACCGCCAAGCCTTCTGAAGTCTGAAAAACCTGTTTTCTGGCCTTTCCAGAAAACCTGCATTCTGGCCGTTCCAGAAAGCACTCCTCAATTACCATAATTACAGGTGTGGGAGGTCAGGCCTCCAGTACTCAGAAATACAGGTGTGGATGCGCAGTGCATCATGATAAAGGAAAACTACATAAGGACCAGATACGCTCAAGGTAATAGTACGTAAGGTAGTATGCGCGAGCTATCTGGTATACATGATAGGTGCTAGGAAATGCGTACTAAGACAATTATAAGAAACGGTCTTCATTTACATTCTTCTCCTTTGTCCCACCCGCCCTATCTACCTTGTGCTGGAACTCGGTCCGAGCATAGGTTTCTCTTCCCCGTTCGCACTCCAAGGTTGATCCTGCGTTGGCGATGGTATGGAAACACATCTCTATACTGGTGGGGACTTTATCTAACACGTCCCTGTCAGTACTTGTTCGGATCATGTGGGTTCTGACCTCGGGTTGAATGGAGTTGACAAGGTGATTCCAGAGCGCCTCTCTTGGTAGACAAGCTATCAATTGATGTGCACTATTGTGAGAGATGTAATCTACCATCCTCTCGCCCTTCCGCTGGTAGTACTTAAGCATGGACTGCTTAGCTTCTCGTTCTTCGTGGTGGTTCCTGTTGGCTTTCATGAACTCATTTTTGAATCGTCCATAGGAGTCCCATTCGAGCGACTTTGTTTGCTCATTTGGTAGACGCTTGGGCTGGTTAGCGAGGTACCAAACGTCGGCACGACCAGTTAATAGATCCGATACGTACAGGATCTTTTCACTGGGGGTGCTATATGAAAGTGGTAGGCGTTCAAAAATATTATCGACTTTTTGTACGAATTCCTCCAGCTTAGAGGAAGTATCATCGAACTTGGGAGGGTGCGGAAGGTTTCTGGGTTCCTTCTTGACTAAAGGAACAGGAGAAGCTTGTTGTACTAGAGTAATGCGGGTTTCTGGTGGTGGAGGTGGTGGTGGTGGAGGAGGTGGCAGAATGGTTCCACCGAGTCCTCTACCTAGTCCATCGCGAAGTGGGGGAGGGGTGCGGTGCCTTCCAATCTCTTCTTCAATATCGCCTGAGATTCCTCTTTTGCACTTGCTTGTGGTATTCTCGAGGTCTTTGAGCTTGCGCTTAATGGTGGTGGTAGTTCGGTCTAGGGTCTCGATCGACTCCTTGTTATTTTCACAACTCTTTGCTCCATCATCTTGTTGTTGCTTGATGGCCTTCTGACTCTAGTCGTGAAGGCTTCGTAGATCGGCCTTGATTTCATCGAACTCAGCTTGCACTGTACCAACAATCTTGTCATTTTCCTTACCTAACCTTTTGATTAGAGCTTCCCACTGAATTACTAGTACTGCTTTAATCTTGTCAGTAAGGGTTTCGACTTCCTCTTTTTGACCAGTTGCTTAGGCTTTCAGAGCGGCGATTTCTTCTTTTACTTGTTGACGAAGGGTGGTGAGTGCAACATAGGTGGTCTTCGCACCATCATAAATGATTTTGTGGGCAGCTTGTTAGTATGTAATGGTTTTTGCCTGAGCCAACAATGCATCCGTTAATTTTGTGATCTCCACCCGTTGAGCCTCAAATTCCATCTTGCCATCTCGGATTATTGCTGCCAGTAGATCCTCGTATTGTTCTTGTGACAAGGCTGGTCTTCGTCGGCTATATTCCCTTGTATCGACTCGTTGTCGGGATGAGGTAGTGCTTGCAGGAGCGTTCCTGACTCGTGGAGCACCGAGGAGATGCATTAATCCTAGTGGGAATGTTAGAGGGTCGGGGGAGTTATCTGCTTGTGGCTCATATGATTGAGCACCTCGTGATAATATATCTGCTATCACAGAATCGTGTTCTTCTGATTCTGAGTGGGTTGCCTCTAAGTAAGGTGGTTCGGTTATCGCTTTCGCAGCGCTAGGTGTGAATTGTAACGGGTTATAGGGTTGGCGAGACCCGGAAGCCTTTGGAGTCTGGTCTTCAGGAGCAAACATAATTTCAGTATAAATTCTAGGACTTCAGCTAATTCCAAAATCCTGCGACTACAAAGTAATCTCATGAGGGCTCTATTAACTATATAGCGGATACTCCAACTATAAAATAGAGCGGCTGTATGTTCTATTGCCACAACGGAACTTATTCCGAACCCCGAATAATCCTTCCGCATGTAAAGTCCCTTCTAGACTTATCTGCACCTTCAGGGTTCAATCCGCAAGAGAAGATGCAACTGTCCAGTTAAGGCGAAATCACTAGAGTAGCACTGGGAAGTCAAAAGCACAGATAAAGTCAGAACTCAGAAATTTTCAACTTAGAACTTTGTAGGCTTCGTGTAGAATCGATTGCTTCACAGTTATGGTGGGCGCTATCCTCACCTTCCACAATTCTTTCACTATTTATATTCCGCGGTGATGTATTTTGTGATAACTCACGTGCTTCGGATTGCTCATGTCCGAAGGTTGTCACATCAGCTTTTCTTCATGCAGTGGCCTTCTGCAGTTAGTCTGCCAGTGTTTCAGCTACTGCAGAGTCATACTACACACTTGACTTAACTAAGATTACTTTTCCCAACTCTATCTCTAGGCGCTTATTCTACCTATTCTTGGTCACTACTTAAGCGAGATAACCATTGTCTCATTCTGATGCCAGAGTCACTTTCAGATAGTAAACTTAAAGTCGTTCCGTTTACAACTCAGAGTTCTTAATTAATAGATCCGGCTTCATCCATCCCAGTCACCTAGTGTCTATTGAGAGCCTGGTTCGTATACACGTGGACCAGCTTCAACTGCTTATAACTGTACTGATATGACTCCGTTGATCTTCCTTAAGGTCTCATTAGAAAGCTCTTTCTGCGTGGAATCTAATAGGCTTCGTCCGTTGGCCACTTTTGTTAACCGGGCATATGCTAGAACCTGCAGAAGCAGTTTTAACAACTTCAACAGCCCATAACCCACCCAGTATACCTCTGATCGCATAACTGATTCCAGAAATGGATTCAGCGTGCAAAACTACCCTTAAAGCCAATTTGAACCGAAAGTTTCTGAGAACATTCATTTTCGCTCAGATTTCCATTGCCCCTCATAGTGTCACCAGATGCACTTTAGTCTAACTTACGCCCTGGTGACTTGATTTTTTTATTTCTCTCTAAGGAGATTTCAGTGTAACCCAAAACAGCTAGGAGCGACGAATGCGGCTAGTATAATACGTCGGTAGGACCATAATTATGTGCTGATCGCAACCATGGTTACGGTTTCCCAATCGGGCTTAGTCCCGTCCCGCAATAAGCTTCGGAAGTTGCTTACTGGGGGGGTGTTGACATAAACCGTATTTGGTGAGTAGCTCACTTAGTAGGTTCCAGGTAACCAATCCTAGTTCAGGGTAGCTTGGCAAGTTCAGGGTAACTGTTCACATACAATTTTCGACTTAGAAATATTTTCTTCAATCATATACTAAGAAACTTTGTCTGACTGTAACTACATCACTAGTAGTCGGAATCACACGAAACTTGAACTGTAGCTCCAGCTACACGTTCTCAAGTAGTTCCTGTATCCCTAGACTCAGCACGGAATATTTCTATGGTCGAGCTGTAATGCAGATAGAAGTATTACTGCAACGAGTAATATTTTCTCATAACACGCAATTCTTATTATTAAGTATTCCTTAGACATGTATAACATATCCTTGGGTCTTTCTATATAGTACAAGTACCCTTAGGTGGGCCGGTAGTAACCCCGTGATAGCGTCCCAGGGCGCCGATCGACGTCTTGACGCTACCGCTCCAGGGCGCGTGTCCATAACTGTAAGTTTGCCTTTGCTGGCATTCCTGGCATCCGACAACCCAAAGGTAAACTAATATGGTTCCTGATGGTAGCCCTAATACTTCTATCTGCAGTACAGCCCGACAATAGGAATATTGCGTGCTGAGTTCAGGTATACAGGAACTACTTAAGAACATATAGCGGGAGCTATAGTTCCAGTTTCGTGTGATTCCGACTTCTAGTGATCTAGTTACAGTCAGACAAAGTTTCTTACAATGTGATAGAAGACAATATTTCTATGTCGAAACTTGTATGGGAGCAGTTAATCGGAACATGCCAAATTACCCTGAACTAGGATTGGTTACCCTGAACCTACTAAGTGAGCAACTTACCAAATGAGGTTTAAGTCAACACCCACATGGTAAGCAACTTCGGAAGCTTATTGTGGGCCGAGACTAAGCCGGATCAGGAAACCGTAACCATGATTGTGATCAGCATATTTGTAGGGTCCTACCGACTTATCATACTAGCCGCATCCATTGCTCCTAGCTGTTTTGGGTTACCCTAAAATCTACTTAGAGAGAAATTAAAAAATCTAGCCACCAGGGTGTAAGTTAGACTAAAGTGCATCTGGTGACACTATGAGAGGCAATGGAAATCTGAGCGAAAATGAATGTTCTCAGAAACTTTCGGTTCAAATTGGTTTTAAGGGTAGTTTGGCAGGCTGAAACCATTTCTGGGATCAGTTATGCGATCAGAGGTATACTGGGTTGGTTATGGGCTGTTGAAGTTGTTAAAACTGCTTCTGCAGGTTCTAGCATATGCCCGGTTAACAAAAGTGACCAACGGACGAAGTCTATTAGATTCCACGTAGAAAGAGCTTTCTAATGAGACCTTAAGGGAGATCAACGGAGTCATATCCGTACAGTTATGAGCAGTTGAAGCTGGTCCAGGTGTATACGAGCCAGGCTCTCAATAGACACTAGGTGACTGGGATGGATGAAGCCAGATCTATTAATTAAGAACTCTGAGTTATAAACGGAACGACTTTAAGTTTACTATCTGAAAGTGACTCTGGCATCAGAATGAGACAATGGTTATCTCGCTTAAGTAGTGACCAAGAATAGGTAGTATAAGCGCCTGGTAATAGAGTTGGGAAAAGTATTCTTAGTTGAGTCAAGTGTGTATTATTACTCTGCAGTAGCTAAACCGCTAGCAGACTAAGTGCAGAAGGCGACTGCATGAAGAAATGCAAATATGACAACCTTCGGACATGAGGAATCCGAAGCCCACGAGTTATAATAATGTACATCACCCTGGAATACAAATAGTGAGAAAATTGTTGTCGGTGAGGATAGCACCCACCATAGCTGTTAAGTACTGGATTCTACACGAAGCCTATAAAGTTCTAAGTTGACAATTTCTGCATTCTGACTTTATCTGTAGTTTTGAGCTCGCAGTGCAACCCTAGTAATTTCACATTAATTGGACAGTTGCGTCTTCTCTTACGGATTGAAGCCTGAAGGTGCGAATAAGTCTACAAGGGACCTTACATGCTGAAGGATTATTCGGAGTTCTGAATAAGTTCCATCGTGGCAATAAAACATACGGCCCCTCTATTTTTTAGTTGAAGTATCCGCTATATACTTAATAGAGCCCCCGTGACATTACCAAGCACGTTCGACATGAACGCTGAAAACTACCTCGAAGCTGCAATCAAGGAAGCTGATGGTGCAACGGCTCATGACGGAGTTGAGAAAACGTTGAAATGGTTGACTAATAAATTTATTTGCCAGCCATTTTCAAGGCTAGTTAAGGAAAACGTGGCGAGTTGCCATACCTGTCAACAAACGAAGTATAGCAATAAGCCACCAATAGGACAAGTAACTATGTTACATGTGCCTGCAAAAGGCTGGACAGATATGAGAATTCATTTTCTTAAGATATCTTCCGTTTTCACTGACTGCTTTACCATATACTCGAATATTCCTTTGGAAGTGGATCATATGATTTGCTTTTCGAGACTTTGGACGATTGTCTGTAGACAATCAGGATTTATGTTTCTTATTCCAGTTTCTGATAACCTTACTACGGAGAAGTGCCGTGATACCTTTGATACCCACCTTGCTTCTGTTATCAGTTATCGCTATTATGTTGTTTTTGATCGATACTGTCTTTTTGTCAGACCATTTCAAGGCTTGGGCAGCAAGAAAGGTAATCAAGCTGGAACCGTCTGCCGCATACCACCCTCATACGGATGGTTAGTCAGAAATTGCCAACTAGGCAATCCTCCAAGCCGCACGAGCATACAAGGTCAATAGAAACGAATGGCTACACAAACATTCCGACATTCAGCTAAAGCTGAACTCTCAAGACAATACCGGAAGACAACATAGTCCATACTTTTTCCTCCTAGGCTTTGAGCCAAAGCTAGGCCCTTCTTCCTTCCCCTACCCGATCACTCCTTATACCCCTACCGAAGAACATTATCTTGACACCTCTCGCAACCTATACTCCTACAAAGTCTAGTAGGGAAAACAAGCCAACAAGAAGTGGTCTGTTCCACCACTTCTTTCAGCCGGCCAAAAGGTTCTTCTCTCCACAGAGAATATCAACCTCTTGAACACGTCTAGGAAACTCAAACCTCGATGACTCGGACCGTTCAGGATCCAACACGTCAATATGAAGTGGAACCACTATACACTCGACCTGTCAACAAACAGTCGACTTTCTCTTATCCACAATACCTTCCATATCAGCAAGATCAAAGCGTACATCGAAAACCATTCGACAAACTTCCCAAGTCGTCACGAGGAACAACCTGGCGAAGTAACATAAGGAAGATGGGAAGTCGAACGAGTATGCGAATTCCGTACTGCCCCACATACCGGCAAAAGCCAATACCTGGTACGATGGAAAGGTTACGGAAGTAATGACGATGAGTGGATCAACTTCGAAGACATCAGGCTTGAAATCGTAGAAGATTTTTGGACAAGCGGAAACTATTCCAACGCTTTCCAGCAATGAAGATCCTCAAAGAAAAACACGAAGTGTTACACTTGAGAAACACCCAAGTCAATTATGCAAACTGAACAAGCTAGAGTTCTCGCCCTCAGTCCTGACTATCGCGACCTCACCTGTGCTGCTCCAAACCTTATAGACAATATCTTTAATGTTTTCTTAAGGAACTGATTCGGGCCGGTTTAATTAACCTGGCAATCCCGTCTTCCTTCTTCTTGTTTTAATTTTCATTCTGAATTGACAATAGAAGATTGAATGGCAACCAAGGTATCTATTGGATGTTTTCATTGTTCCTTATGTCATGATTGTTTACTATGGATAATTTGGAAGTTACGTTGGTCTCCTACTGTTCATTCCGGAGATGGCTATTTTCATAACAGTTGTGCTTGCACTTGTTATTTCGGACTGCCTCCAATTTGGGCAAGACAATAAGAGTAGGAAATCCTTTTAAATGGGGAAGTGTAATGGAAGACCATGTTTTATATTTGTCTTAGTAAGTATTTCCTAGCATCTATCATGTATACCAGATAGCTCGAGCATAGTACCTAATGTACTACTACCTTAAGCGTATCCAGTCCTTATATACTTCACCTTTATTGTGATGCATTACGCATCCACAACAGTATTTCTGAGTACTAGAGGCCTGACCTCCCACACCTGTATTTATAGTCCTGGAGGAGTGCTTTCTGGAATGGCCAGGAAGCAGGTTTTCTGGAAAAGCGAGAAAACAGGTTTTTCAGACTTTAGAAGGCTTGGCGGCTAGTATAAGTACTGAGTCGTTCCGCCCTTCAGGAGCAGGATTCTTAACTCAGATCATTTGACACAGAGTTCAGACAAGCCTTAGATAGCTTCAATATAGTGAGATTACACCTGTTAATTCTCTTGCCGCTTGGGCAATCTGTATGCTCTCCAAGACCCTCTAAGTCCTCGACTTAGCGGAACCAATAACAGATATAAACTATCTCTACGGTGATAGTATAGACTCTGTTAAACGGCCCGCAGTGCTACTATTGGCATCGTCTATTACACACTGGACGTGTCTATAATGAGCCATAATGTTTTTATAATGATCTGGTATTATAATGAGTACTTACCATTGCCTACTATGAGTCCAATAGACTCAGTGCCTTAGGAACTCAGTATCTATTAAAGATCTGAATTCTGCGGCCTCAGATGCAACAGTTCTCGTTCCGAACAGTCTAGTTTTGTGACCTCAGAAATACAAAATCTACACTGGTAATATTCTTGTTCACTTGCACCTCTTGATCCCCAACCAATCCTGCACTTACAACAACCTCTTACCCACCTACGATAATCCTGTATAGGACATAGTGGGCGTGTTCAAGACCCCATAACCGCGTTGGTAGAGCCGAGTTTCTTACACAACTCCTCTTCCAACTTGGCCCACACTTTCAGCTTTCTTAATGTCATAATATACATGTATCCTAGGGTGAGTAGAAACAACATTATTAATCAGGATTCCAACTAGTCCGGTTGGACCACCAATGCAGTGTATTGTAACACAATCTAGGCTCCCATCAAACTCCCACGGAACATGTAGATATATTCTATTGTGGACTAGGGAATTGTGTCTGTAGATTCCATAGATGACCAACCAACTTATGGCCAACTCCATGATCTTAATAAATACCCCCGTAGTTCCGCCTCTACCAAAGACTTCAGATCATCACATAGTTGAGTTACTATGTACCTACACTACTCTCATATAGATATCAACAAATATCCACTACCTAAAGGTCAGTTACTTCCCGAATGAGATATCAGTTATGCGAAGCTAACATTCCAACATAGGTTGCCTGCACTAGACAATTCAAGATATTGCTATTGTCAACTATATCTCCAGTTAGTATTATCACATATCCAACGCACCTAGTCCAAAATGCCCTCTGTTAAGCAAGAAGTTGGCCGATCTAAAGCTCTTTTGGGCTGGAGCGAAAATGATGAAAGGTTCTTGCAGTAGAGGGGGGGCGTGAAGGAATGGGCCCAGACCAAGGCTGTAACCGGAAAGAGACAAGCTGGATCTACACTGTGGGGCCAGTTTAAAACTATGGCTTTGGCAGAAACAGGCCTCCCAGTATCGGGAAAAAGACTTCTGGAAAAGGGAGCCACTACAATTGAGAAGGAGGCAGAAAAAGCACTAGATAAGATTCTTCAGGATGTCTGGAAGAAATCCCGAGACATGGAACAATCACTCGCGTGGTCACACGTTGCAAGCCTAACTCGTTATATACCAGACGTTCAATACAATCCTGATGCTGACTAGGGAAGTAGGAATGTTGCGAATGCAGAGGAAGAAGGAGGGTTCCACACATCCGTAAGGATTTTTCTTGTAGATCCAAGCCGTGAGGATGTCGTAAGGGTGGCTCCTGGAGGGCAACACCAGTTGGATGGCGGCCCTGGCAACTGAGTTGCCATTATGAGGACCCCTTCCCTTTTAGTGGTCGTTGATAAGGTTAAAGACAAAATTCCGGCAGGACAGACAGTTAGGACAACTTTCGGGGCGATCGCAAATCCGACGCTACCAGGAGGAATACCAGAGCCAACACGGCTGCAATCTGATGAAGAGGTTGAGGCATTTTCTGACCTGACAAGTGCGAAGCCAATCAAGTTTCAGGAGGTACTTCGCAGGGATCCTGAGGCCATGCCTTTGAAGGCAGGTTCTCCACCACCAGATGATGGTGATTTCTTCCAAGAGGACTTCTGGAACGCAGCGGAGGTTTATGACGACCCAGGCGAGGATTCGGATGCTTTCCGTCGTAACCTCGCCGCCTATGCCAAAAGAAGAATGCTCACAATGGATGAAGGTTTCGAAGGTTGGAAAATGGCGGCTCAACAGCGCCTAAAGCAAGTGAGCGTCGAGGGCTTAGTGTCACGGGGTGACTACCGACCCACCTAAGGGTACTTGTGCTATACAGAACGACCCAAGGATATGTTATACATGTCTAAGGAATACTTAATAATAAGTGTTGCGCGTTACTAGAAAATATTACTCATAGGAGTAATACTTCTATCTTCAGTACAGCCCGACAATAGAAATATTGCGTCCTGAGTCCAGGGATACAGGAACTACTTAAGAACGTGCAGCTGGAGCTACAGTTCAAGTTTCGTGTGATTCCGACTACTAGTGATCTAGTTACAGTCAGACAAAGTTTCTTACTATACGACTGAAG